>Ga0315915_1001840_pt1 | contig 26298 bp, 20 predicted proteins | sample MpolbnodulesMG_FD_207738 | JGI IMG/M metagenome (GOLD analysis project Ga0315915, IMG submission 207738) | Medicago polymorpha root nodule microbial communities from Los Angeles, California, United States - branched nodules | ecosystem: Host-associated > Plants > Roots > Nodule | place: USA...
CGTTAAAATATAGTTTGTAGTTCATTTAAATCATACAAGTATCAAGTGATTGATTTTTACACTCTTACGCAAAGGTTAAAATATTTCCATGAAAAATCTTTTTTTTAATCATATTTAAAAAAGAAAACTTTACTCATATAATCACCATTTGTTTTTTGTTTTGTTTTGCGGTGATCGGAGTTTAAACCCCATACTATACATTTTTCATGGTATCTGAATTTTAAAACACAAATCTTATATATATTATACATTATCCTTATTCCTGTCTGCTGAACTAAGCTTGGGTTTGTTTTTAAGGAAAACAAAAAAGGAGTCTTGGGCATTTTTTTGCCTTTTCTATTTGAAATAATTTTTGTCCCCACCAATCCATAAAAAGAGGGAACCCTATTACGTCGCCACGCTACCTTAACAACAATTCCTCCACCTCCCCATAAAAGGGCGCCATTTCCTCATTTTCTCTCCTCTCTCCATTTTCAAACATTCTCATTTCTAAACTCTCTCTCACTCTCTTCTCTTCTATTCTCAAAACCCTAGCTAATCACCTCCACAATGCTCCCTCACTCCTACACCCTAGATTCCGTCACTAAATCCCAAGAACTCCTCTCCACCATCCAATCCGCCACCTCACCTTCCCAAATTACCACCCTCTGCACCTCCATCGAAACCTTCCTACACACTCACTCACCCGATCAATCCCGTCACTTCTTCTCCCTCGCTTTCCCAACCCTAATCTGCAACCTCTTCGGCTTCGAAAATCCACGCGCCGCCTCACCTTCATCCAACGGTTGGATCAACATCCCCGAGCTTCACAGACCTCTCTTCTCTCTCCTCTCCCCCACCGGAACCCTCGCCACCGCCATCACCGCCGTCGACCGTCTCTCCCTTGTTAAATACCTTTTCCCCGCCGAACGTCTTCCTCACTGGTCCCGCTCCCTCTCCGATAAACACAATCTCTCCGATCTTCTTCCATCAATCTTTCCCTCTTCTTCTTCCTCTTCACAAATTCGACTCAATGTTTTTCAATACTTCTTTTTCTGGTTCGCTTATTACCCTGTCTCCAAGGGTAATTCCGTCAATCCAACAATTTCCGATCAATCATCCGTTAAAATCACCACCGCTGCGAAATCTAGGTTAGAAAATTGGACTTCTTCGATTCGTTTCTCCGCCACAAAACCCCCCGTGTCAAACGATAAACCTAACTGTGATCTCTACTCGCGTCTTCTCTACGCGTATCTTCGTGAAAATGTTCCTACATGTGATTTATCATCTCATCAACCCTACCGGAGCTCTATTCTTCACTACGGCTCGGGCCACGACGCAAATTTCGCGGCTCGAGCCGAGTTTGTTGTGAACACACTGATTCATTTTTGGCTTGTTGACAATGATTTCTCACCGTTTCCGGTGAGTGTTTGTAAAGCGATTGGTGTATCGTTTCCATTCGGAGAAATGCCACCGGCTGCGGGTTTAGGGGAAGTTGTGAAGCTGTTTGTTAGGTATTTGGGTTTGAGTACTTTAACAGCGTCTCGTGAGAATGGTGATTTTGGTTATAGTTATAATTCTAGTCCTAGGTGGAGAAGTTTAGAGGTTTCGAAGAATAAGGATTTAGGTTATGGGTGTTGGAATCAGTGTTTGCAGAGGCCTCTGTATAGGTTTTTGTTGAGGACATTGTTGTTTTGTCCAATGGCGGTTTCGGTTAAGAATGTTTCTCAGGTGTTTTATGTTTGGATTAGTTATTTGGAGCCTTGGAGTATTAAGGGTGATGAGTTTTCGGAGCTTGATGCGAACAGTGAAAAAATGGAAAATGCTGTGTCTGAAATTGGAAGTGGGGGTGGTGGTGCATATTCGCCGCGTTGGGAGGATTATGTTCTATCTAATTATCTGTATTATACTTCACTGGTTATGCATTTTATTGGATTTGCTCACAGGTTTCTTCATAGTGATGTTGAAACTGTAGTTCAGATGGTGCTCAAGGTATGATTCATATTAACCCTGTTCTTGTTTTGTTCCTTGTATTCACAGTTACTGCTTTTCTGCTCTATGATGGTTATTTGACTGTGACCTGATGTTTCTACTTAAGATGATATATGTGGATAGTGGAAGAGTAACTGCATAGAATCTTTTTTGTTCTCGCTAGTTTGTGTGTATGGATTGATTAAGATGGTGAAACTTTGATTAAAAAAAATGGGCATGTTGTAACTTGTAAGCATTAGAATGTGGCTATTAGATGGTCATGGATGTTAGTTTCTGTACATGTTGCTATAATTGAGTCATATGTTTAGGGAATTCATCCTTGAAGGGAAAAGCATAATACCATGAATTCGCTAGTTATTGTTTCTAGAGTGCCAATTCTCTTTCACCCAATGACAATGTTATAATATTCACGTTTTTATCTGTGGAATTTGTATTTAACCATCATTTGATCATCCGGTATTGTCCAAACTCGCCTGTGCCTGCACGCCTGATGCCACATTAACATATAATTTGCCCTATTGGAAGGAAAATAGACAATTTTAGTTCAATAGTTGTACACTTGTACTATCCATTAATTGCTTAAATGTTGAAAAGAGCGTTTGTAATCCACTTTGTGTCAACACAAAATTGCCGCAAAAAATAAGTCTAAAATTTGAAGGATATTAATTGCATGATTTCTGTAGATTTGTGTTACTCAATTTTTTGACAACTTTACTACAGTGTTTTTTAATGTTTTAAACAAATTTAAATATGACATCCAGCTAGGAAAAAGTTTGCATTGATGTTCATGTTAGACCTGTCTATAAACGTAATGGTTAGAAATTTTAAAAGATAACAAACTCTCCATAACCCTCATTTAATTATTCCTGTCATGTATAAACAATGTTTCTGTGTTTGTAAACTTGAGATTGGTGCACTTCTACAATGATAACAGCCTCCCGAAGTTTAGCTGAAAGGAAGTTTCACATTCTAACCTTTGTATCCAGGTGTTGGACACTTTGACATCATCCAAAGAGCTCATTGACCTTTTGAAGAATGTAGATGCCCTTTTCCATTCTAAACAGGCTGGCTCAGGCAAACCAATGTTGAATAACTTGTACAAATATGTCCCCATCGTCCGGGAACAGTTGCAGGTGGTTTGAATTTCTCATACATTTTAAAGATTTTTCTATTACATTTATCTGTTAATCTAATGATTAATTTTTGCCCCTTAATATAACTTTTCACCCTAAATGTTGATCCTATACTATCAGTTACCTGCTTTTTTCTTCTTTTGTTGGTTATGGGGTCTCGTGTTTTGAATCTTTGCACTCCTTGATTAATTTAGATTCATAGCTGGTTTAGACATGGTACTAAAAGCCTGTTCACTTAAGCATTATTTAAAGGGAAAATTTTCCTTTTTCTTTTTAAAAAAAATCACTGCTACAAGATTTTAGGTAGTTTGTTCAAGCTTTTGAAAGAAAAAAGTTGGAATTTGTAAAGAAAAAAAAGAGAGAAACAGATACTCTCTCCGTCTCACAATATTAGCCGTTTAGCCGTTTAAGGTTTGTGGACGATTATTAAGGAAATGATTAATTGTGTTGATTTCAATGGTAAAATTAGTCGCATTTACTAAAACACCCTTATTAATTGTAGTTAGTGGAGTAGTTAAGTTGGATGAAATTAAATAAATAAGGGTATAATGGTGGAAAAAAATAATAAATGTTGCACTGATATTGTAAAGTGACAATTATTTTGAGAAAAAGAAAAAAAGCTAAAGAGACAATAATTGTGAGACGGAGGGAGTATTTAATTTTTTTCCCGTCAAGTAACCTAGTGGTTAGAAATTCACCTCTTAAAGGTGAATAAGTGGGGTGTCCGGGGTTCGAACCCCGACCCCTGCATATTATAATGCATTGTCCATTTCAATTGAGCTAAAGCTCGTGGGGAATTATTCTAATTTTAATTACCTGTAATTTTTGAGTAGTTTCCAATGATAAACTGTAATTTTAATTACCTTTAAATGTAAGAAAAGTTTTACTAAAAATTGCAAGTTTGTAACAAATTGAAAATAGTTTCTACTGTATGTAAAATCCCTAAAAAGGAAATCACATATACAACTTGGCTTAAATGCTTCTGTGGGTAAGTAACAGGTACTATACATGACATAAACACCGTATATTTATTGATATATACTGATTGTTTCAGGACTGGGAGGATGGTTTATGTGAGACTGATGTTGATGGCTCATTCTTGCATGATAACTGGAACAAAGATTTGCGTCTCTTTGCTGATGGGGAGGATGGTGGACAGCAGCTCCTTCAGGTTTTACATTTCAAATTTGCGTTTCAAACTAAATTAAACTAAATCAATTGTTTGTCTATTGATTTATACGGGGCTTGAGACCAACTATGTCTGTCACTCTTGTGTTGTGTTTCTAAATAGATAGTAATAAATAATTATATATCTGGTATAGGTTGTTATCTTCTCATCCACTTATTTTTTTCTGCAGTTATTCATATTGCGTGCTGAAGCCGAGTTACAAGCTGCTTCTGGTGATAATGTTACACCAAGCCTTCAATGCATAGATTCATTGAAGTCAAAATTAGGGTGTTTATTTGATGGGCAGACTATAAAGCCATCTCCAACCTCCCCAGAACCAATGCAGCATCAACAATCCCGTGATGAGATATTCAACCCTAGAAGGGTTGGCAATCGTGTGTGTATGGATGTTAAATACAAAGGCGATTGGATGAGGCGTCCCATATCCAGCGATGAGATTGCATGGCTTGCAAAAGTGCTTGTTTGGTTGTCTGATTGGTTAAATGAGAATCTTGGATTAAATCAAACAGAGCCCATTCTTGGAGTAAATCAAACAGAGACCAGTAAGTCGAGCTCCACTTGTTCCTATGTGGAAGTGTCCACTGATGTTGCCGATATATGTGGACCTTCGGAGGCACTGAAGGCTTTTCTCTGTACAATCTGCTCTTGGTTTCTCTTCTTGGGTGCTGCTTCTCTGGGTTTCATGCGGAAATATGGTTTGAGGGTGAATCTAAGGATACTAGCCTCTAAGAAGGTTGTAATGTTTTTTGTTTTATATGCTGTTTTCTGCTTACTGAAGAAATTTGTTCGAGCAATCCTTAGCATGTAGGAAGTATACATCAAATATATACGTAGTATATAGAGAAATGTAGAAAGTACAGAGAATTTTGTTACTTTGAAGTTATTGAGTAAATTTACAACTGGTTTTGCAGCCAAAATTATGTTTGGTATTTTGCTTAGTTGGAATGCTGTAGTGAGAAATAGCCAGCTGCAGCTGTTCCACCCATGCTTGCTTATTTGGAATTTGCATAAAACTTACTTGGAATGTGCTACTAATTATGTTTACCAAGTTACAACTTAAGGAATATTTAAAAAAAAAAAAAACTTTAGATAGGGAAACTTCCCACCAAAAAACGTAGTCAACACTCAACAAGTGAGATCTGTAAGACAAATTGAACAATCAGACAATAAATGAAGTCGGCATGCCATTAAAAATAGCACAAGCAATTCACTGGTTTAAGTCAAGCAATGTTAGTGTTAAAGTCAGTCACCAAAACTCAATCTCATCCAAGTGAAATTCAAAAGATTTGTTACTCTATCACTTAGTGGGTCATTTATTTCACTACTTGCAAATAAACTACTTGAAAAAAAAACAAATAAGGTTGCCAATTAATTCATCCAAAACTCCATGGCATCGCGCATTGATTAAATATTCATTTGTGATTGGTTTTGGCTCACTTTACCATTAACCAAGTGTTGGTGTTCAATTTAGGTTTTGGCTCTTATAAATGAACTTCATCAATAATAAATATTTTATTCAAAAAAAAATGAACTTCATCAATAATACATTAAGTTTATTAACAATACTCTTTAATATTCGGTTAAAATCAGTCCACGTAGTTCTTCCTAACTCCCAAGCATTTGTGATTTCTACAACTAACGGGTTGTTGTGTTTCCCTTCTCAAGAAGGGTAGATGCGTGGACTCACCTAATTTAATAATACTTTTTCACACTCATTTAAAAGCTTGTGTGCCACCACAATATCACTCTAATTACTCTCAACAACACAAATAGCCTCATTGTTATGGCACCCAGAAAAGATGGACCTACTAAGAAAACAATGAATAGAGGAGCATGGACCCAAGAGGAAGATCAAAAGCTAGCACAATGCATCCAAATTCATGGTGCCAAGAAATGGAAAACCGTTGCAAACAATTCAGGTAATAAGACAAAAGTTATTCTTTTATTACAAAAAAATTTACAAGTTTAGAAAAGAAAGGGGGGAAAAGTTGTTACTTGAAACCAAAGTAAGTGCTGCAATTTTGTTTGCAGGTTTGAATAGGTGTGGAAAGAGTTGCAGGCTAAGATGGTTGAACTATCTTAGACCCAATATCAAGAGAGGGAACATTTCAGATGGAGAAGAGGATTTGATTATTAGGCTTCACAAACTTCTTGGAAACAGGTTTCTCATGCTCATATATATGCAAACTAGTATTTTTGAAGAAAAATTATAGGTTTTTTAAATATACTACTTTTGCCTTTATTCTTTAGACTAATATTTTTTACTGTTTCATAATCCTTGCAAATATCTCACATTTTACTTATTCCCTCAAAAAAAAAATCTCACATTTTACTTTTGATCATTGTTTTTTTAATTTAGTTCCCGATAAATTTGTTCCAGCCGTAACGAATCAATGTAATATGTATGTTATATTAATATAAATTCTTATGTAGTTTGCATTAGAGAGACAAAATCAAATATTTTACGTATTATAAGGGATTAATTCCAACACGAACAACTTTTCAGGAACTAAGATAATACAACAATGACCAAAGGTAAAAAATTGTATATTTGCAATGATTAGAAATAAACAAAAATTAGTAAATTTGCAAGGACAAAAAATATATTTAAACCAAAATTAAATAATGTTAGTGTATGAGTTCATTTCATTAGCATTTGTGGTGATCATGGAGTTTTTTGGCATGTGAAGGTGGTCTTTGATAGCTGGAAGGCTTCCAGGGCGAACAGACAACGAAATTAAGAACTATTGGAATTCTCATTTGTGCAAAAAAGCCAGTCACATAGAGGAAAAACCAGAAACTTCTACTACACAAGAAACTATAGCCCAAGACAATGTTGTTGGGGATAATGCTATGTTACAGAATAAAGATTCAATCAGTGGAAGTCTTGATTCAGATATTATATTTGGTGTGAATGAATTCTTAGACTTTTCCACTGAAGAACCATATGGGTTTGATTGGGTGAATAAATTCTTGGAAATTGATCGGTTTCAGTTTCCTGAGAACACTAACATCTGAGTGAGCATTACTGCAGATGAGTAGCTCCAGACCATTGAAGTATAATGCTATGTTGAGAGAGAAAGAGTTTTTCTAATTTTAAGAGCATGTTCGGATTGACAGTAATTTAGTCACAATGTATCATTGTGATTTCGACAAAAAAAATATTTACTTTACAGCTTCAACAAAATCACAATCCACATATCGGAAAATTGAAAGGAAAAAAAAAAGGAGTAAAGTTTTCTTTTCACAAACCTTTCGATTGTATCAATAGCTGGTAAAAAAAAATTACACTTAATAGTTGATCAATAACTAAATACTAATTCATAATTATCACATCAAAAACACATGTACTCTCATCCTTACTGTTTTAAAAGTTTATTATTGTTTATGTGTCATTAATTACTTGTTACTGAATAATAGATTAAATTACCTTCTTTCAAAAAAAAAAGAAGATTAAATTACCTATTTGATGTCATAGACTCATAATGTGTTAAATTTAAGAATTGCTGTAAATGGTGAGTTGGCAGTAGTACTTGAAGTAGAGACAGTTTTTCATTCAATGAGGGAAGGAAGGGTTATTTATTGGTGTATGGCCAATTAGTACTAAAATTGTAAGGATTCTGCAATATGATCATTGAAATCAACTGAATTCAAAATTATTTCTCAAATTGAAATTTGTTTTAGATTATGTATTCATTGAGTTGCTCGTTAGTCTTTAAAATTGTGCTGAAGGAACTAATGTGGTTAATAATTTTTATGTTTTAAAAATCATTGTAAAATTTAGTTGATTTCAGAAGTTGTATGATCCATTCAATTTCAGAACTTAGTTTGCCATTCACTCTATTTAATGGCTAAGGAAAAATTTCAGAAAACAACAACCTCCTTATAAAAATTGAAAAATATAAGAAAAACAACAAAAAATGTATGGTAGCAAGACAATGTCGGTGATCATAAATTAAGATTCAATTCCAAGAGATCTTGCCCCATAGAGTTGTCAGTTCAGTGAAGAAAATACTAAAATAAAAGTAGTGAAACTGATAGAAAGCAACAGAGCTTTGGTAGCCCCACAATTTTTTTCCCAATGATAATATAATACATTGAACTCTTTATCCAGATAAAGTAACAACAAACAAAGCAAGATACTTCCCTCTATGGTTTTATGAAAGAGACTATGCAGAGTTCAAGGGTTTAATACTTTGAAAGAGGGGAAGAAAAAAACTATTACACATTTTAAAATAACAGCAACTGAACTATTTACAAACCTGTTAACCAGATTACCTAGCTTAGGATCAACCATCTAGCTTTTGGGTTCCTCGTCAAGTATTCATGTAATTAATAAATTAATCAATCAAATTTCTATTGTATGAAGCCAATTATTGAGCAGTGAAAGACTACAAGAGTCTTGCATGGTCCCCGTCTAAATTTGCGGAGTTCAAATCTGGTTTAGCTTGTTCAACCATATTGAATGAAGAATCATGTGAAACAGATCATATCTTATTGGTTTTGGGTTCCAAAGGAAATGCTTCTGTACCATCTTCACATTATTTTGCATTGCAACATATTTTCTCATAGGGATTGACAACAAAATATCCTTCAATCTAGGAATATCCTTCTCGGCCACCACCACAGAAAAAGCGCTCCAGTCCAGAACTTCACTAAGTGGAAGGACAAAATTATCTGCAATGATCACAGGAACACATTCGTAGTATATGGCTTCAACTATCCTAGGGCTATTAACTTCAAAGCCCATTGGACATAAACAATATTTACTTGATTTCATGTGTTGAATATAAGTCATCTTTTTAGAGACCCTCAAAGGTAAACGCTTGTAGATTTTCATGTCTTCATATTTTTCACCACCCCAATACTTGAGAAGAGTGGGACGCACTCTACCGTGCATGCTACCAGCAAAGAAGGCAAGGATTGGACGTAGTGACGCTCTATTCCCACCGAGATATCTAAGAGGTCTTCTTGGTGCCCTTATGGTAGTTTCTGGAAGGGAAACATCTCTTCCTTCAATGAAGATTCTTTCAGACAGATCAGCATTACATAGAGCTTTTAAGGTGTTTCTGGCTAATTCTTCATGTTCAGCCACTGTGTAAGGACCCTGCAAATGGGAGTTTCAAACAAGAGGCGTATAAGTAGAGATGTTTATGAAAATTTCAAGAAAAGCAAAGGTTCACTGAAGTGTTTTTCATTGTTCAGTAATCATAAAAAAAAAATTAAAAAAAAAAAAGTGTCATAGAGAGCCCGCAATAAGTCATATAAATGAAAGTTGTTGCATACTTTCATACTCAATATGATATGGCCTTGGATTATTTCAAATTTCAAGGTAATAGACTGCTATAAAATGTTTTAAGGGAAGCTGGAACTACGAAAGGGAATTAAACAGTTGCAGAAGGAGAACTGTGAAATATATTGGGGGATTAAGCAGGAATGTTTTTTCTTTGCAGTGATGAGAGCTTTGTGGCACCAGGTTATCCTATTATTATAAATCATCATCATCTATTATACAGGCGAACCTTTATGGGTCGAAGCCATTTGAAATTTATTTTTACTAAATAAATTCATTTTAATTTTTCCACCTAATTAATGAAAGACAAGGAAATGTAAGAACTAAAATTACTAATACTCTCTTCCTCAAAAAAAAATATTTATACTCTCAAACAATTATCAAATTTTTATACCAAAAAAGACAGTTATCAAATTTGGCGAAATCAAATTATCAGAGGAATCCAAAGGAAAAAAGACACCTACCCAGTCATGGCAAGCAACAAGGAAATGATCTGACCCATGTGTGCGATTCCAAAAGGGATACTTTGCAGCAATCTTGTTTACATAGTCTCTAAGAAAGATTGATAACGGTTTCAAATCATGTGACCCAGGCACATAGAGCGTGACCTCCATTTGGCGTGCACTGTATGGAAGATAAAATAAGTGGGCCCTCTCGGGATCCTTGGTGACAAATTGCTTATTTTCCTGCATCAACTTCATAAACCATCCTTCAGAAGCATAGATTCCCTTGAGGGAAGGGTTGTGAAAAATAGGCCTTGCCCCATCACGATATATATAAACTTTAAGTACTGTTTCCATCAATTCATAGCTCCTGAAATTGAGGGACAGTATTTCAACATGGTCACAGATGCTATTCACATCCCAAAGTTGTAGTACATTCCAAAGACATAATCAACAATATTCAGCAGATTACAGACAACGAGTTACAGAATCAACTCCCCAAGTCTCCAAACTTCATCTCCTTAAAAACTCGAAAACTTGGTGGAGATGACTATAGAAAAGCAATGAAGTAACTAGACTCAACAATTTACATCCGCTTTACAAGACACTAATATTCTAGACATGGTCAAAACTAAAAACTACAATACATACCAGGTAAAAAGACATTGACCATCCTCATTAATGTCAGTGCCTAAAAACATATTTTAAACTTCCTATTTGAAGGATGTATCGTCACTAGTAATAGTTGTAATTTTTAATAAAAGTTAGGTAGGTTGAGTGGTCCTTGGACAAGGTAGTAAGACCAAGTAGTCTAAAGTTAAAGCCTTCTTGCCTCAGTCTTCATATTATGTGATGAACGCATGCTTTCTAGACTTCAGTTTTCCAAGTTCAAAAAGCTTATATGTGAAAGAGTGGTACTATATCGAAACTACTCATTAGAACTGTGATATAAAACCACTTGTGTCTTCAGCTAAGAGCTTATGCTTTTCAGATGATAAATTCATGACATAGTATAACTCTATAACCAAGTGGTTTAGAATTTGATCCCTACAGCCCACATTCCTTTATTTGTTGTTTGGGATTCTATCCTACTTTATATTATCTTATTCTAGCCTTGGCGCAACAATGAAGTTGTTGCCACATGACTGAAAGGTCACGGGTTCAAGAAGTTCTGGAAACAGTCTCTTGTGTAAAACAGTTCAAAGTTCGAACTTCTTTAGTAAACAAGTAAAAACAATCCACACTTAAATAATGTCGAGGATAAAGCTAACAATGCACATTTTAGCTATAGGAATCATTTTCATTTTTCTTTAACACTAAAAAAAAAATTGGATAAATCAGTAACCATCACTTGCAATCATGATTCATGACACCATCCATTAACAAAACCATTAACAAGTATGCACAATTTAAAAAGAAGAAATAAGAATACCTTTTAAAAACAGAAACGTTCCTGAATAAAGGAGCGTAAAGATCAGCATCTTCAGTCACTAAAGTAGCATGATCAATCTCTTTCTTTGCATATACAAGGGCCTCAGTAGGTGTCATCAACCTAATGTCCGTCTGCGATATACATATCCAGCAAAATATTGGTAACGTCCATCTTCATCGTATACTTCAACAAAACAAATGAATGAATTAAGTGTAAAATCTAATCAACTTCTACCTGCTTACCAGAAGGAACAGGCCCACTAGGGAATGGAGTTGTAACTGTTGTATTAGCAGCAAGATATCTATCTTTCTTCCGTCGCCCTCGAGTGTCTACACTATCTGCCTCAACCAATACCGATTGAACAAAATTGTTAGAGGAATTAGAATTAGGCGAAACAGCGGAATTCGGAAGAGTGAGGCTAATCTGTTGAAGTATTGTCTCTTTGATAAACTCATTCGACTGTATAGTACTACTGTTGGAGGAACGGTATGAATCATGAAAGTGTTTGTCTGGTGAAATTACATGAGTATGAACAATCATCTGAAACAAAAATCCAGATGCAGTGAAAATGGATACAAGGAGAAACAATTTTCTCCAATCAATCTTGTGTCGAAAACAACGCCACGATAACTCCCTCATTAGAATAGTTACTGTTAGGTGGAACACTTTCTTCATCTCAAATTTGAATCATAGCGCAATAAATTGGAACCTGGTTTGGTTCAGACGATGGATCTGAGTGCGGGAAAAGTAGTGTGTAACTGATAACAGAGACAGCGAGGTTTACGGGAACGGTTAAAGCGGGTTCTGCTGGCATACAAAGCGTGTTGATGTTCTGTTGTGTTAGGAAGATGCTATTGCTAAACTCCAATCCCCAAGGCATGAGAAAGAAGGAACAAGTACAACCCCCAACTCTTCGATATATCCAAAGTCAACTTTTTCCACCTTTTCTCTTATTTATGGTTTGTTTAAGAATGCATTTAATAAAAAAGATAAACATTTTAAATAGAGTTGTGTTATTTGAACAAGTGACGTGACAACCATTAATTTATAAAGGAAAATAGATAGTGATACAAAAACTAAAGTAATAGAGAGAGAAAGTAAAAAAATAATGTGAGTATGAGAGATAAAGTTGTCACATAGGTTGTCACAAAATGGTTGTCAAAATATCATTTCTCTTTTAAATAAGGGTGAAGTAAATTAGTTATACCTTAGCAATTGTAAATTTTTCGAAACCATGAAATTTGGTTCGAGTGGATAATGACATTTATCAAACACAAATTGTTCAGCTTAAAACCGAAAATTTCTTTCTTGAATTCTAACTCAAATGTCAAAATTGTTAGGTCATAGATTGCATCTTAACAAACTTGAGAATCCTCATTTGCGTATGTGAATTTTCAAATGTGATTATTGTCATTTTATTAATAAAAAGTCACTTATAATCCAACCTTATGATAAATAAATCGATTCACCCAAAAAAAAAAATCGATTCGAATGAGGTCTTGACACATAACTCTTTTCCCTATAGGTTGCCTCCTCGAAATCAATATTTTATTCCAAAAATATTTCAACATTTCAACTAAATTACGACAATGACAATATATGAAGTGTCCGATCTTAAATATCTCATTGAGATAAAAATAAAGCACATTAGAAAATAAAATCATAATAATTCACACACCAACAAATATGATACATGAGATCTTAAATATTACGTAAAAAAACAAGTATGATACATGAGATTGTATATTCGAAATCATAAACATGTCACTCAAATTAAACTCAAATAACCACAAATGCTTTTAAATATCTTTTATTTTTCTCTCTCTTGGTCTCCCTTATAAGTCAATAACTCACAAAGTTTGTCTATCCACAAGATGTCAACTTATACAAAAGAAATGGAGTGTTTTAGCCTTTACGGTCTACATACACAAAATGTGACTATCAAACAAAGTTCTCAAAATCTCTTCGCAATATGTTTGTACAGTGTCGAATGCTTACATGATCAAAATGTGTGGTATACCATCTCCAATCAAACGACAATGCGTGATAATTCAAAGATCTTAATTTTCAATTTTGAAGTATCATAATTTACAATTGAGAGCGAAGTTTGTCACCCCTCCCCCCTAAGTTTATGATGCCAAAGTAACCAGAAGTTATTGGAATACGAAATCATATTCTGCACACAAGTAATTAACAAAGCTTTAACGAGTGTATGAATCCACGCTCAGGTAGCTTGACTCACACCACAAAGTTGCAGTTTGTCAGAAGTTATAAATTGTTGCTCTGACTTGGTCGTGTGTGTCGGTGGTTTTTAATGCATAGACAAACAAATGCTTAACTTTTCTAACCAACTAGGATGTGCGTTCCACGACACATGCAACAGGTTACTCAACGACAACATCCTCTGATCATATATATTAAATGTTTAATGTAAATTTCAAACAGATCAGTGTTGCACTTCTTTTGGCGTGTATGTTTGAGATTCTTGAGGACACTTTATTTTAACAAGAACTACTGACCTACATCATCGTCTTTTTGTTGCACAAGAAGAAACCATGAAGTTGCTTCACATTCTCCATTGTATCAATGGTCTGAATTCTAACACATTGGGCTTTTAAATGGATTGTAAGATAGATCTATAGTATGTTTGTTTTCTCGACAAGGAATGACAAAAAAATTTAGCTTCACAAATTCTTGATGAATATAACTTTGAGACGCGATGATGACATAACAGACGTGGAACCAAATACAACAATAGTTAATAATGATCAAGAGATAGTCTCTTTATAATTAGGTGTTATTATTGAAGTTTGTCATGCTCTATTATCACTATTATAAAGTCTTTGTCTATCTTTGATATCACGATAGATATGTCATAACCACAGTGATCACATGCCATCGTGATTCTAAAAGCTACAAAGTGTAACTTACAAGAAAATCACAATTGTTCATGGATGTATCCACCTTAACACTAAACAACTTATCACGGCTTCTACATTTTCACGCCCAAAGGATCTCGAAATGCGATAATCAAGCAGTAAACTTACATTCAAACACATGCTTAGATTGCTAAATACTAAATCAGTAATGAATGGGGGTAGAGAATTAAAATCCATGAAACAAACTTTCACCAATAAAAAACAAAAAAACAAATCGACCATGTTAAAAAGCATGATCACCACCGCATGAAATTTTACGAGTAGGATAGCCAATAGCACTTAGCCATGTCATCTAACCATGTACCCAATAGAAACAAGCCACATGAGAACGAAACACGTGTTCTGAACAACAAAGACGCACACAAAGCGGTGAAGAAACGAACCTAAATCCAAAACCCCCGAACCCAAATCCATGATCCTCCTCTGAATCAAACCTTCTCTCGTTATTCTTCACCAGATCTACAAAGCTTTGTTGCGTCACTCCAGAACTTGGCCATGGCTGCGCCATTTTTCTCAACGCCTTTTCAGCCTTATGTTTATCAGGTATTTCCACCAATTAACCTAGATTCTCTAATAGCTTAGATGAGTTTGAAAATGCTGAATATTATTTTTATTTCATTAATTACCTGTTCGCTAGGATCACATTTTGTGAAATTGGAGTGTTGTAGAAGATTGAATTATGTTTATTTTACGTGTATTAAGATTATGAGAAATTGCTCTTTAGTTAGTTTGATAAGCTGAATTTTTATAATTTTATCGTATGATCAACATAGTTTTGTTTTAGTTCACGATCATGATGATCATTGCATGGAGTTTATATATTTTCTTTGGAACGTGCAAAGTGAAAAATTGTCCAAAAGGGATTTTTTAAAGAGCCATTCTATTTAATGCAACAAATTTTCTCACGAAAAGATCACGAACAGCACATGTAATGTATATTGGCCAATAGAATTGGGGTTTTGGCCGAAATCACAGTAGGACACGCATTAACAGTAGGACACATTACCACTCATATTGTTGTGATGTGTTTCGTCGTGACAGTAAGATTTTCCATCTTTTTAACTGGCTTAGTTTTGTGGGATGTTAAAATTGACAAGCGACGTGTTTTTTTTTTTCTTCGCGCGCTTACTGGTCTGAGTAAGAGTTGCCCTTCTTAGTACGAGGGGATACAAAAGTAAGGAGAATTTAATTTCTTAATTAACCAACAAAACAGGTGCAAGAAAAAGTGTAGAGCTCATCGTAATGCTTTAATTAAAGAAAAAGGAAGTTTTCTTGGTATTTCGATTCATATATTTGATTGCGATACTAAATATATTATCGTGATTTTGAGCATTTCTTATTAAGGGTGTCTGAGTACTATACCAATGCTGATTATTATGAAGAACTAAAAACAAGAAACACGTGAAGGCTTTAGAGACTCCATTTAATGCATATATTGGCCGTGATTTCCGCAGAAGAGAGACACGTTTGGAAAATAATTTTAGTGTATATATTCCATTGATCCACTTTATACGATAACCGTTCCTTTTTTCTTTTTCTTTTTCTTTTTTTTTAAAATGGACATGTTTTCATTCTTGCGTTTCGTTTCTCAACTGTTTCGTAAGATTTAGCAGTTCTCATCAGGGAAAGAATTCTATAATAAAAAGAAAAATAACCGAAATACTGACATTCTACATAATATCCGTCACAATCTCATGATGAACTTTTTCGTGTAATGTTGTTCAGAGCCAGCAAGACGCAATTATCCCTTTTCAGATTTTAGGGGGTGAATCTCAGGTGGTTCAGGTATCTGTGACTATCCAATCCTGAGTCCTAAATGTCAATCTTTTCTTTGTTCCTTTTTATCAACAATTATGTAACATCGCGTGTCATTTGGTTCCTGCTATACAGATAATGTTGAAGCCACATGAAAAAATCATTGCAAAGCCTGGTAAGTTGTTGGGTGCCTTTATTCACAGGTCTTTAGAATTTTTCCATGGATGATCTTTCTTTGCAAACTTTAGATTAAAGCTTTGTACTGTCATTTTGAATCGTAAATATAGGTCACATGCTTGAATATTGCATTCATACAAACACGGTTCTATTGATAATATTGCTTGTAATAGAGGCTCGGGTCTATTTTTCACCCTGATGTCTGTCTGCTCAACATGGCCTATACTGGTCATGATTGGGCATCATTTGGGGATGAAATAACAAATTTATTTGGTTTGCATATATTTAATTATCTTTTTTGGTCTAGATATAGTGTTCTTATTTGCTCAAAACCTTTTAAGGTTTAAATTATTTCCTTGATAGACAATGTTTCAATGATAATTCCCTAGTTCTTAAACTCTTTTATTACTTGCGGCACTTGCCAATCCACAAGCTTGCGAGTAAGTATGTTTGTGATTTTCTTAGATCCTCCCTAATTATTAAATGAACAAGTGTCATCAAGTATGAGTTAGCCTGAGCCCAACTAATGTTAATTGCATGTGGAGATATGCAGATTTTTTTTTTTTTTTTGCACTTTGCTAATAGTTCTCATTGTAATATGTTTTTTTACATATGTTATATGAAAACATATGCTCCAAGTATTACATAACTTACAGTTGGAATTGTGGAGAACAGCTACCCATATTTTTAATTGAGACTATACCCTATGGCAATTGTAGGTTCCATGTGCTTTATGTCTGGATCAGTTGAAATGGAAAATGCCTACCTTCCAGAAAATGAAGTTGGCATATGGCAGTGGTTGTTTGGCAAAACTATAACGAACATTGTTGTTCGCAATTCTGGACCAAGTGATGGATTTGTTGGCATTGCTGCACCTTATTTTGCGAGAATTCTACCGGTTTGTACTTACATACCTCTCTAAATTGTTCAAATAATGGATCGTTACTCCTCTTGTTTTAAATTAATTCTCAAAATTCATCATTTATAAACATATATCTGTATCTATCCGACTGAAATATTTTCATATGTGACTATGTTTGCTACTTATATGAATACAGATTGATTTGGCAACATTTAATGGAGAGATTCTATGCCAGGTATATCTAATTTGTTTTCAACTGTTGTTCTAATTGATTTCAAATATGAAAATTCAATTTCTATGGGTTTACTGGTTGGTATTATATTTTTAATTTAAGGATCAGAATACAAACATAACTTCATTTTGAATTTTTTGTAGCCCGATGCATTTTTGTGCTCGGTCAATGATGTGAAGGTCAGCAACACAGTTGATCAGAGGGGACGTAATGTTGTTGCTGGTGCTGAGGTGAGATATTTGGGATAATTGAGAGTTTAGAAGTTTCCTATAATTCCCCAATAACGTAAACTTGGTCACTTGTTTGGGAAGCTGTTTTAGTTTTCTGTTTCGATTATCATAAGAAATGGACAATGTACTTGAACTCAGATGTGACAATCAGTGTAGACTGCAATGTCTACAGTGAATTATTGTTTGTACCAAAATGTATTATGGACTTGGAAAATGTTCTTAGGATGCATCACTTTTCCACATACCGGTGTAATTTATACACAATTTCCTGTTCATAAATCATTAACAATAACACTTTGCTTTTAGTTAGTATAGCTATACCATATGATCTACCACCGCATACAGCGCATGTTTTTTAGCACTTTATCATAATCATATTTCTTCCAAGATAATATGTTTTCTATTGAAAATAAATATGGTAGAAGTTAAAGTATTATTGTCATGTGTATATATTACTTCTCTAAGACCATGTTTGCATTATAGGTATTCTTGAGGCAGAAGCTATCTGGCCAAGGGCTTGCATTCATACTAGGGGGTGGATCTGGTATATTATCTTGACTTGTATACATACTTATAGCATTACTGTTTTTTATTTTTTGGTTTCCATTGCTACTTTTTCGTCCTTTTCAGTCGATCTTCCAATTTTAAACTGTCATTTTGATTAAGGTCTGCCTCTGGAGTATTTCTTGTTTTCTTTATTACTGGACTCCTGTAGTATTTCTCATTGGAGTGCTCTATTGGATTCCCTTCATTTTTAGTTGTACAGAAAATTCTTGAGGTCGGTGAAGTTCTAGCTGTTGATGTTTCTTGCATTGTTGCTGTGACGAGTACAGTCGATATCCAAATAAAATATAATGGTCCTGCAAGAAGGACAATGTTTGGAGTAAGTAGCTTCTATTTCTGAAGTATTTTCATGTTCTGCAGTAAATACTGTTCTCATGAATTATTCTTTTTTGTGCGGCTCATGAAATGTGCTTGGTTGTCGCTGTAGAAACTTGAAATTCTTGGGTGCATGTCATAATAGTATGTCAAAATTTACATTTATATTTTCGTAATGGTTGGTGAAAATAGAAGTTAGCACTTCGTAAACTATCTGGGTTACTCCAAAGGGATGTAAATCTCTCCCTTCCTCAATAATTGTAGCCTTGTAGGATTCACTTCCAAATCTTTATGCTCATTGCTAAAGACTTTACAAGCTGGTAATGTCAGCAGGAAATTATGTTATTAATTAAGCGTATGTGTTGGAGAAAGTCGAGAGTTTACATTACTAAACATACTGGGGATTTTGATATTTTAGAGCAAGGAATTAAAGTTTAGTTCATGAAGATTTTGCTTGGGTTTCTTTGCCTTGTGTTAGTAACTAAATTTGAATATTTGTGGAATTGAAGTTTAGTTCATGAAGATTTGAGAAATTAAAGTTTAGTGACTAACCCGAGGCAAAGAAACCCCAACAAAGGCGAAAGTTGAGGTGCAAAAAGGAAACAAAACTAAAAGCTTCCTGCACCAACTGCTATAGAGAAGATTTGTTAAGACAGAAGGTAGGGGTTAAATAGAGATGTTAGTTAGTTAGAATTTATTCTGTTGGACAATATAAGGATATGTTAAGCATGGGATTCAAACAGAGTAGATGAATGCAGACATGTTTAGGTTGTAGTTTGTGATGGGAAAGCACCACTCAAGTTCAAGAGAAATTTTTCCTGCACAGCTATAAGTGATATACAGGTTTTTGGGACAGCAAAGGGGCTGTAAAAAAATCATGCACAATGCTGCGGAGATTGGAGGTATATTACAATGGATGAGACACAAGACAAGATATGATTAGGTATGGAAGTATAAGAAAGAAAGTTAGATAAAACCTATTGTTGAAAAAATGTTGGTCTCATCTGAGGTGATTTGGACATGTGGAGAAGACTTTTAGAAAATTCTTATAACGAGGGCAACTTAGACGAAAAAATTGTCTAATAGATATAGGTAGAGGAATAAAATTACAGGTGAAACTATTAGGAAGGATTTTGATTTAAATGGACTGTTATTAGAAATCATTAGTGTCATGTAATCAAAGTAAGCAAACTTTTTTGTTGTTATACATATAACGGGTATGATTCAGTGCAAAAAAACTTGGGGATGATGCAACCAACTTTGGTAAACTGCATATTACTATTTTATGTACGGGATCCACCATGCTGCCTTTGATCTCAGATTCTTAATGTATCTTTCAAAATCCATCCTAACTTTCCTAAGTGTGTTATACAACATGATTGTGACATGATCTCGAAATTACAGGGTGACAATGCAGTAACAGCTGTTCTAACTGGACCAGGCATTGTGTTCATACAAAGCTTACCTTTTCCCCGTTTCTCTCAGCGAATTGCTAGGTAATCATTCCGCTAGTAACAAAGTGTAATCACAACATCAACTGAATACTGTCATGGATTATTCGATGATTTTACAATATGATGATTTGCTGTCTGATTTTCAGGGCGGTGACATCTCCAAACATGAGGGAAAATCCAAAGTTTTTCATACAGATTGCCCTTTTCTTTTTCCTGGCATATGTGGTCATTGTATCTTCGTTAATATTGACAGATGTATGAATGTCACTTTATTCTCTGTTGTAGTCTTACTTTTCCCGAGTATTATTATAGGTAGGTGGTGCCTTGGATTCCCCTTTGTCAATATCAGGATTTCTTTTTGGCAGATAATATTTGCCATTTTTTTATAAATCTAAATTATACTTATACAATGTTTATCACCAATATAGAATTTATTTCATTTCATTAGTAGACCAGTCGTTTTGAATGTCTTCTTTGCCGCTCTATGATGAATTGATGGATTATTTTCAGATTTTCATTTCGTAATTTTTATAACCGTTCCATTATTAAAATTGTTTAACTAATTATATCTGATTTAAAACTTATACAAAGGAGGAGCTATGATTTTTATTTTATTTTTTGGTACAAATGAGGAGCTAATATAATGTCAATAAATCAATGAGGAGCTATGATTTATTGACATTATAAAACGTTTTATGTGATATCATAAAAAAAAAAAGTTTTATGTGATAGTGCATTGAAATCAATTTCTTAATTCAATGTCTAAAATAGTGCTTAGTTTTTTTTGTTGTTGAAAGAAATAGAAATTATAATACAATATTATAAAATTTAGCTCATAAATAACCTGCAATATGATTGGATTGGTTGTATGTTATGGGGCAAAATAGAGTGAGAAATGAAACCAAATTTCATTCAAATGAAGTCTTGAAAATGATTTTTCATTGTGTCGATGAGATGCCCTATCTTTCATTTATCTTTGTCGATTTTTTTGGTGTGAACCAGATCTCTTGTGCTCTAGTAAATATACTCTTTTTTTGAGCTAAGTATGATAGTAACGAGTGTAGAGCTCTCCCTTAAAAAATATCATTTATCTTCGTTGGTTTTTAAAATATCAAAAAATGTGGTATCACTCGATTTCATACAAACCACCAATCCAATACAACAGTAAAATTCCCAGTTTAATTTTTTGAACAAGAGTATTGACATTAAACTTTAGATAATTAAACCACTGGTACATAATATGAAATTGATGCCTTAAACATACATACAACAAAATATACTAATATTCTTTAAAAAAAAAAATACTAATAGTTTTGATTTTTAATATTAACTAGCTAGAGAGCAAAGTGCAGACAAACACTAACATGTTAGTTTTTTTTTATTTTTAAAAAAACTAACATGTTAGTATGACCGCTTTTTTCAATAAAGACGTAGTTAATCTTTATCATGGTAAAATTAAAGTTTGAAGTTGATGACAGAATTTTATCATTTAGTATTATTGTTTTTATTTTAATTACAATCTTTTTAATTCAAATTATGATTGCTTTAGATTTGATTTTTACAGATAAAATTAGATTTGTTATAAAAGTTGAATAAAATGATTTGGTAAAATGAACAATAAATTATGATTAAGAGTGTTTTTCTATATTTTCTAAATGTCGTCTTCAATTGAGGATGTAATCAATAATAAAGATGTGTCAAATACTAAATGTACAAACTTCTTTTACTTGAAATTTTTTTAAAAAAAATAGTACTGTTGTTTTATATTAAGTATGTACTGTTTTTTTAATATGAAGTATGTACTTTTTTTTAAAAAAAAAAGTACATTATTAAATAATTTAAGTGAAAGATAATTTTGGAATACAATAAACAACTTTTTTATATAAAAAAAATTGATTAAGTAAATAATCCAATATAAATATTCAAAATTTTATTTTTAGTAGAAAAAAAATCGCACTTTATAATCCTATAAAAATTTTGTCAGAATTTTCAGTCACTGGAAAAGAATTATTAGTATTTTTTAATCCCTATTATAATTTCCATCCGCATTTTTAAAAAACAACCCAAAAGAGAAGTATGAACAATTGACGGAAAGACATGTGTTACGGTTAGTTAAACTTATCAAAGCAAAGCAAGGGTCCTTTGTTTTTGAAGACCACACCCTCATCTCGTGAGTCCCCCAATCCCCATAATTCAATTCACACCATTCTCTCTTTTTTGCTCCCATCTTTCTTCTCTTATCCTCTCTCACCCCAACTTTCCCAACCCTAACATAACTAAATCTTCAATCAATTCAATTCAATTCAATTCTCCGTAACCGCTCTTCGATCCGTTTTCACCGTTATTTAATAATCAATTCCAATTTTCCGCTGCTACGACGCTCGAAGAAGATGAGGAAGATGATGAAGATGTTCGCGATTCTCGTTTGAAGGCTCCGTCGCTGCCGATCAGGAAGGAATCAGAACAACCGTTCTCAGGCTCGTCGTTTAGGGTTTGATTACGGTTTAATTACACCGAAGGAACAATCAAATCTTGTTGTTCTTCTGCTTCGGTTCGATTCAATCACAAACCCTAATTACTGTTGTTATCTCATCTCCAAGTTTCTGATTTGGATTCGCTTGATTCTCACGCTCAACGGTTCCGAAGGAAGGTTTTTTGGTTCGTTCGTGATCTTTTTTGTTCGAGGAATTTGAATTCTGTGGATTCAGAGTTTTGTAACGAAGAGGAAGCTTCAGTGAAGAATTACACAAGTGAATCTCATTGGTTCCATCTGTTCGATTTGTGTTCGATCCTAACCTTAGTATAATCTGCAAGTTTAGGGAAGAGGAAAAAAAAAAAGAAGAAAAAAAATAGCTTGAATTTATTGTACTGTTTTTGATTTGTTCAGTTTCAATATCAGGGTTTTCTATTAGTTATTATTTTTATAATTTCAGAGGCTCTTTGTCTTTTGTTATTGCTTTGGTAAATTAATCATCTTTTATAGATTGAAAGAGATATATACCATGGCGGTGTATTATAAATTTAAAAGTGCAAGAGATTATGATTCAATTTCCATGGATGGTCCTTTCATCTCTGTTGGTACTTTGAAAGAAAAAATATTTGAATCAAAGCATTTAGGGAGAGGTACTGATTTTGATCTCGTCGTCACCAATGCCCAAACCAATGAAGGTTGGTTCTGATTGTTTTTTAATTCAACTTATTTTGAACTAGGGATTTTCGGGCGATAATCTGAGTGTGTGTGAGTTTCAGGTTTCAATTTGGTGCTTAATTTTAAATTTTAAAAATAAACTTTTTGGATAATACTTAGCTTTCATGTAGCCGACCCCACTTAGTAGGAAAAGGCTTGGTTATCGCTGTCGTTGATAATCTTTTAACTTGAGTTGTTGATAATCCTTAGCTTTGAGGAGGGGCTTCCAGGATAAACTTTACAGTATTATTCTGTACCTCTCAAAAGTACAAATTTTTACCAATTTTATTTGAACATTAACTGAGACAGGTTTGATTTGAATGTCACTTTCCACAGCCACAGATAAAACTGAGTAATGTAAAAAAAAACTAACAATTAAAAGGTCTATGGTAAGATGTAGTTGAGCTGCAATCTAGTTTTAGCAATTACAAGTGCCCAACTTTGCTGCGGGATTTTTCTTCAGTTGTTCATATTATTAGGTTTCATAAATAGCATATTTTCAGTGTTTTACAGTTGATCTGTCTCTTGGAATTTCAGAATATCTTGATGAAGAAATGTTGATCCCTAAAAATACCTCAGTGTTAATTCGTCGGGTTCCAGGACGACCACGTTTACCAATTGTTACCGAACAAGAGTACTATCTCAAACCTTTAATCTCATAATTACTATTATTGGATTTTTCACCATGCATTTGTGCATATAATTTTGTTAAAAGGGGAAGTCATAATATATCACTTTCTGTTTATGTTCTCCATGTATAGTGGCACATCTACAAACTACATTGTTCATTTGTGTTTGTGAGATATATCATGTATTCTTGAGTCGCGGCTGTATTTTGTTTTTTGCAGACAAAAGGTGGAACATAAGGTGGTGGAAACTGAACCTGCTAACAGTGGCTTACCAGCTGATGATATGTCTGCCATGAAATATGTAAGTCTCTTTTTCTTGTCATTTTGTTTTTTTAGAAATATTCGAGCTGCATTCTTCAGGGAATTGAGCACTTTGATCATTCAACAGGTTGAAGATTCTGATTGGGATGAATTTGGCAATGATTTGTATTCAATACCCGATCAACTTCCAGTTCAGTCGATCAATATTATTCCAGAGGCTCCTCCAACAAGCACAGTTGACGAAGAAAGTAAGATTAAGGCATTGATTGATACTCCAGCGTTGGATTGGCAACAGTGAGTAAATTATTCTCCTTTCTTTGGTGTGATGTTTCGTACATAGAATCGGCATAGGATGGAGTTATAAGTATAATCATTAGATATATGGAACCAAATATATACTATTTCTTTCCTTCCTACAAGAATGAGTAGTACCCTCTCTTACTCTTTTCAAGAGGAAATGGAGATTCCTCATCTCTGAAAGATCTGTATTGGAATAGTTGATCAATGTTTTTCCTACCAAACTTAAGCTATGTTTGGATATCTACTGATTGGTGAAATGGAACTTATGGAAGGAATCAAAGAGATGGGATGGGATAAAATGACTATATTATAATATCCCATACATCCAAAATTGAGGGGATAAGGGGATTTAGACAGAATGAACTCCAATCATAGCCTAAGGAATCGTTATCTTTCAGAACATTTCATCACACATGCCTAAAAGTCCTTTCTTTTGATAAAAACACTTTTGTTATTGGATTTCTAATGTTTTATGTTGATTCCATTTTTTTGCATGCAGTCAAGGTTCAGACTTTGGCCCTGGTAGAGGTTTTGGAAGGGGCATGGGTGGACGGATGGGTGGTGGACGTGGTTTCGGTGATTCTCTTTCATTCATTATTCGATAATTTCTTTTGTGATTTGCTTCTTTGAATGTTAATGAACCAATGGCTAATGTTTATTTACTTTCTGAGCAGGGTTGGAGCGGAAAACACCTCCACAAGGCTATGTATGTCACAGATGCAAGGTGCCTGGTATGTTAAAATTTCTAAATTTTATAATTCCCCATCTACAAAATGCTGGATACCAATGTCAGTTTGTGTAGCTTACTTTTTCTTCTCACTTTTGTTTAGGACATTTCATTCAGCACTGCCCCACAAATGGTGATCCAAATTATGACGTCAAGAGAGTCAAGCAACCTACTGGTATTCCTAGATCTATGCTGATGGTAAATCCACAAGGTTCCTATGCTTTACCAAATGGTTCGGTAGCTGTTTTGAAGCCAAATGAGTGAGTATATCTTGATTCTTCTCGTCCATTCTGTCATATGTAAACATGAAGTTGAGTTTCATGTTTTCTTTTAAAACAGGGCTGCTTTTGAGAAAGAAATGGAAGGGATGCCATCTACTACACGTTCTGTCGGGGATCTGCCACCTGAGCTCCACTGCCCCTTGTGCAGTAATGTTATGAAAGATGCTGTGTTGACAAGCAAGTGCTGTTTTAAAAGCTTCTGCGACAAATGTATGTGTTTATGTCTATGTAGGTTTTCAGAATTAGAATATCATACTAATGGTCTTCGTAGTCCCTCTTCCTCATTGAGAAGGCACTAAATATTTAAGATGTTGTAATGCTATTTTTGGCCCTGAGTTATTGTATATAATGTAATCTTATACTGAAGCTATGTTGTATAATTCTGAAAATTCTTTTCAGGTATTAGGGACTATATTATTTCCAAGTCAATCTGTGTATGTGGTGCAACGAATGTTCTTGCAGATGATCTTTTACCTAATAAGACATTAAGAGATACCATCAATCGCATACTGGAGTCAGGCAATAGCAGTACTGAAAATGCTGGGAGCACTTATCAAGTTCAAGGTTATTAAAACTGTTATGATTTTACTCTTCCTTGGACTATCACTGGCCATCAATTGTCACATTTACATTTTTTTTTTATTTTCATTTTTCAGATATGGAGTCTGCTCGCTGTCCACAGCCTAAGATTCCATCTCCAACGTCATCTGCTGCCTCTAAGGGAGGACTTAAAATTTCACCTGTTAATGACGGAACAACAAATATACAGGATACAGCTGATGAAACAAAGGTTGTTTCTGCTCCTCAGCAGGCATCAGGACATGTTAAGATACCTAGAGCTGGTGATGCATCTGAAGCTACTCATGAATCTAAGAGTGTGAAGGAACCAGTGTCCCAAGGGAGTGCCCAGGTTGTTGAGGAAGA
>Ga0315915_1001841_pt1 | contig 26296 bp, 9 predicted proteins | sample MpolbnodulesMG_FD_207738 | JGI IMG/M metagenome (GOLD analysis project Ga0315915, IMG submission 207738) | Medicago polymorpha root nodule microbial communities from Los Angeles, California, United States - branched nodules | ecosystem: Host-associated > Plants > Roots > Nodule | place: USA...
GGAGCTTTTGGTAGAATAGAAACTTGAAGTTGCAGAAGAAAAAGTCTAAGATTGTGGATGGTGTTGTCCTTCATGCTAAAGACATGCTCAAATCATGAAGGACGTGCTTAATGTAAAATCCAATAGACCTGAATATGATTCTATCATATAAGAATGTTGAACCTTTTTAGCTAATTACAACTATTTTCATGTTGTTTTTGCTAGACGACGAGCTAATGGTAGTGCTCATGTATAACAATTAATAACATTTCAAAAAAAATGTAAAAAGTATTAACTAATTCTCTTAATAAAAGCTGCTTCTTCGACCCGTAAGTGTAGCTCAGTTGGTAGCTACCAGGGATAATTTGCGCAGGGGTCGAGGTTCGAATCCCGGATTTCCCACTTCTCCACACATAATGTGTGTGAATCTTGCCACTAGGCTACTTGATCCAAAAAAAAAAAAAAAACACTGCTTCTTCTTCCACTTGAATTTGAATTTGATTCTTCCTCTTCTACTTCTTTGACTTGATTTTGTTTCCTTGATCAAGTTCGAATTTTGGTCTCGTTTCTATTGTTAATATTAAATGAACCAACCCAACAACACAAAGAATTGATTATAGAGTTAGAAAACACACCACGCATGGTAAAGGAAGAGGAACAAATCCAATTTTGGTCATGGGGTAGGAGAAGGGGAACCACGGAAATAGACTCAAAATATAACCCCAAGGGTGAGATTTTACTTGCATCTTGTTCATACTTTCTGGAGAAGAGTGAATGAGTTTTTTTAGGAGTTAGGTGGTTTCTTGGATTCGTTGGCTTATGATGCCGATAGCTTTGAGAAGATAAAGAATGAGAATTTCTTTGGTCCTTGTAGGGATGAAGAACATGGATTAAATTCATTAAAAAAATGTAAATTACACTTCCCTCCTTTGAAAGATGTTTGAATTACACTCTCCTCCCCTCTTATGTTAAAATATACATTTCCCTCCCCTCTTATGCAAAACATATTAGAAAATATTTCACTCCTCACCCCTGAAAGAAGCTTGAATTACATTCCTCACCCCTCTTATGTTAAAATTTACAATTTCCTCCCTTAATAAGTTTTTTTTATTTCTAGTAATTTAAACAAAAAAATACCGAACATACTCCGAAGAAAAATAGTATATTGGGTCCGCTTTAATACAATCAAAATTCAAATTCATATTTTTCTCTATTTTTTATTCAAAATTTCATCAACACAAAATATAAAATAACACAAAATAAAATTAAAATGAGTGAAAAATTAATAAAGTTGATAAAATATGATTAAAAATGAAGTTTATATCTAAGTTATAAAATTAATAACAAAATATTTAATTTTAATCATCGTTGACATTTAAATTACAAATAAATGATTTTTTTTTCTTAAATGGTGTTTTAAAATTAGTAGATATCATAAAAATATTTATTTATGTTCTAATAGATTAAATTGTAGTGTTTATTTAATTATTAAGGTAGGGGTTGTAATTCAAGCATTTTGTGGGAGAGGGGAGTATAAGTTTTATTTTTCAAGGGAGAGGATCATACTTTTAAAAACCGGTTCGAACCGGTCTGACTGGGAACCGGCTGTGGGTATGCTGGTTCGAGTCACATATCAGATCGGTTATGTATTTAAGCACTAACTATTACATGTAAGTTTTTTTTAGTTTTTAAGTGACCGAGTCACCGATTTAATCCGGTTAAATAGCTATATAAATATAATATGAAGACCGAGTTATCTAACCGAGTCATTTGAGTTGATCCAGTTCAGTCATGCGGTTCGACCAATCACTCAGTGGTTCGACCATTAACCGGTGACCCAGTACCCCTGCCGAGTCGATGTCGGAGCCGAGTTTTAAAACTATGCATTGATCAGATTTTATTTAAAATGTATAGGTTTATTTTTAATTATGTTTTGTTGTTTTAAAAGATGTTAATAATTTTATATTTTAAGGGGATTAAAAAAAATATTAAAACATCCCAGTCACATGCCATGTAGACAGATTCTGCTGATCACATGTTTAAATGAGTTACCAAAAGTAGAAGAATCTAGTATTATAAGGATAAAATCTAAACTTTTATTTAATAACGACCAAAACCGGAATTCAGTAATATTACAAGGACCAAAATCAGGATTAACGTAATATAATATATGTGTTTGTCTCATGTTTGTGATAATATCAGTTTGACTAGTACTTACTGGATTTTGAAGAATCCATGGCGTATTTTAAAATATCTACGAATATAAAAAAATGCATTTATGCAAGAGAAAATACTTGTTGATCCTAAATATAAAGAGAAAGTTTGGTCAATAAAAGTTTATGTATTTGTGTAAAATTTTGAACTAAATACATCAATTTTTGTTGATCCAACTTTATTTTAATTTAGGATCATAGGAAGTATTAATTTTTGGCACTTACGTAGTTTTCTTCCTCTTTTTTTGACGATAAAAATAGTATTAATATATTAAAATATTAATATATTGCGCTCTTATTTTAACCACAAAATTATCAATAAAAAAATACGTAAAAAATTAGGAGATTAGGTTAGAGTTTCTTCCATAAGAATAATATTTATATTTAAGTAATACCGTAAATTAACATGTATGTATATCCAAAGGTACTTATATAATTTTCTCCAACTCAGTATCCATTAACTCGTAGGGAGTAAAAATATATGTTTATTAAATTTTATCAGCTTTGCTATACATTGCGAGAAGAAGTATCCCGAATTGATCTTGAATGAGAAACAATCCAATCAAAGAGTAGTGTTGGGCGGATACCATGGGAGGTGAGAACAAAACGATGAAATATATAATCCATACCAATTAATTTTATTCTCAACAAAGGAAAAAGAAAGAGCATTAATTCCTGATTTATTTCATGAACTAGCTATACATATGAATGAAACAGCTAGCTTTTACTTATTTATTTATGTATGTTTTCTATATATATAGTTGAAAATTCAACAGAAACACATGCACTCCTCATTTTTGCAGGAACCACCTTGTAAATGCTCAGCATGCTTGCAAATATAGTTACACTCATAACTTAGTTTTGGACCAATGCATAAACTACCGAAGACAGAACTCTTTTTCTCACAACCTTCAATCTGCACCACAGCTTCTTCTGCATTTTACATAGGAAAAGTTATTTTTCTTAATCAATATATTGAACTTATAACACTCGTTAATAAAATTCATTTTTCTTAAATAAAATATATAGGAGAGTGAAATATTAATAGCAGAATTAGCACTTACAAAAATGTATTTTATATATAGAGAGAGTGATGAGAGAATTTATGTAGTCACACATATGTGAAAATAATGAAAATTAAGTGTGCTTAAGGGTGATCCCAGTGAAGTTCTTATTCGATGCTTGAGAGTAGCTAGCATACATATTTTTCTTTGATGAAAAAAATGACTGTTGCTACTCTTAAAATATTAATGTAATTAAAAATATGTTTGACAAAAAGCTATTTAATATTTTCAACTAAAAGGAAAACATAATAACTAATAGACAAAATCATATCTCAAAAGAACTTACGAGCAGCTAAGAGAACAAAGAGGAAGAAGCTCAGTCCAAGGAGTGTTTTCCTCTCCATTATTATGATATTTTTTTGTTGTTGTCAATTTCTGAATTTTTTTGTTCAATGATTTTTTTCTCCTTTATTTTCTTAGAATATCTAACTTCGATATCTCAAATCAGCACTTCTATTTATAAAGCCTTACTTTGAATTTCGAAGAGTATTACTCTCATTGGTAGCCAATTGGTGTGGTCCATATTAAAAGCAAAAAAACATTTTTGGCTGCAATTTAAAAAAAAAAACTGACTTGGCACTAGGTAATGTTAGATACTGTTAGGTAATTAGAGTTTAGTTATGATTATGTGAAAGTTTTTTATGTTAGTTACCTAGGGCATCGAATGCCAAATTTGGTAAACAAGCTTAACTATAGGGATAAAATAACAAATAGAATGAAAATGCTTAACTATAGGGATAAATTGTATAGAGAATGAAAAAAGTTAAACTACCGTAGAGTCGATATATTGAGAATGAAAGTGCTAACTATCATATCATATACTAAAAACGTATAGAGAAGGGAAAAATTAGCTACCATAGAATAGAAACATGTAATGAAAAGATGTTTAACCACTATTGAGTAGAGACATACAACAAAAACCAATAAAGAACTAAACAACAATTGAACAACTAGTGAAACAAGTCAACAAAAAAATATGCATGCGGAACTTCAAGAAATCAACTTGTGGTGTTGTAAAAGGTGATAAAAATCTGCAAGTTTTTATCATAAAATCAACTTTTTATAACAAATCTATAGTGCTGCTATTTGAAAAGCCTTAATTTGCACTTAGAAGAGTACTACTTCCATAGGAAACCAATTTGTGTGGTCGAACAAAATTAAAAGCAAACGATTAATTTTTTTTAGAAAAACATCTAGAGACATTTAGCATATTAGATGAACGTTTAAACAATTTGTGCTATGATTGTTACTATATATTGTCCAAATTAATGAAAGATCGATGGAATACTTTTCAAATAACATGATATGTCCTAATATCATAATTAATTATATCAATTAAGAACCATATTCAATGTTATTTCATTAAAAAAAATTAACGGCAAAACTCATTCACTTCATATGGAGAAGAAGTATTGTAGATTCAAACTTGCACTCTACAATATCAAATGGCAACCTCTTACCATATGAGCTCCACTTATAAGACATATTGTATTCGACTTTAATCAATACTATTTTAAGTATCTATGATCAAATATGAATAGAGTTGCACTATGCTACCGATACATTTTTTAACACATGTTTTTCAACTCGTTTTCTTTGATTTATTAAAACTTACATGGATCATACCAAATTTATGTGTGACTCACATGATTAAGTGAAACTCGTGTTAATTTTATCAATCAAATATGAATAGAGTTGCACTATGCTACCGATATATTTTTTAACACATGTTTTTCAACTCGTTTTCTTTGATTTATTAAAACTTACATGGATCATACCAAACTTATGTGTGACTCACATGATTAAGTGAAACTCGTGTTAATTTTATCAATCAAAGAGTGTGTGTTATAAATTTTATCATATATTTCGTCTCAAAGTTGTGCACATATTTGAGACGAAATTTCTTAAAACAAAAATAATAACAACATTTTATAATCAGAAATCTATCTCAACTCTTCACACAAATTTGAGACACAACACAAATAAAAAGAAAAATGTCATATATCATGTTTTCCATCCCAAATCTAGGATTTTGATTGACGAAAGAGGGAATAAGATGAAAATTTTGGGTTTTTGATTGAAGAAAGAAGGAAGAAGATGAAGAAATCATGATTTCAATTTTTATTTTTAAACTTAGAAATTTATTTTAAAGTAATTACATGTCATATAAATGGTAAAAAAAAATTAATTATTGACATGTCGCAGCCACATCAGTGCTTTTGAACAAAAAATGGAAAAAAAATGATAACTTTGTATACTTTTTAAATTGTGGTGTGTTATTTGAACAACCATTTGTATGACAACTTATGAGACAACATTTACAAAGAAAAACAAATATTAACACGAAAAGCAAAACAATAGAGAGAGAAGGTAAAAATATAATGTAAGTATAAAAGATAAAGTTGTCACAAAAATTATCACAAATTAGTTGTATAAATATCATTTCTCTTTTAAAATATATAGTATTTAAAAGGAAAAAAAGAAGATAAATGACATAATTATTACAATTAAATAAGATAAATGACGTCTCAACAATTTTAGTGCATACAATTGGCATGCATGCCTTCCACCGGTATATAGGGGTGGAAATAGGCTAGGCCGAGTTAGGCTTTGCAAGGCCTAAGTCTGACCTGCCAATTTTTTTGAAGGCCTAAACCTGGTCTGCGGCCTGTCATATGCTTACTTTTTAGGCTTGAGTCTGACTTTCTGAAAACCTGATAGGCATGCTAGCCTATTTAAAAACCTATTTCATATTAACATATTTAAATAAGCAATATGATCTAAGTTTAAATAGATTAACGAACTAATATATCAATTAGATTAAATTCTCTTTTGATAATCAACATGAGTTTTTAGGGAATTTGACTATTTATTGTATCATATTTCAATTTTAGTTTATAATAATACATTTAAATATGTAAAAAATTAATGTATACTAATAAGCTTAAATCCGAAAAAGTTAAAAGAATTTTATTTTAATTCAAAGTACAAAATATAATATAATAATAAATAATATTATTCATATTTACTTAAATAGGCCGGCCTAAAAGACTTTTTGAATGGCATGTGACCTTGCCCTTTAAACTAAATAGACTTCTAAAAAAGCCTAAGTCTTCTCTATTTAAGAAAAAAGTTTGGCCTGACCTGACTTATTGTGGGTTAAGCCGTAGGCCCCTGTAGGTCAGCTGGCATATTCCCATCCCTACCGGTATGTATACATATGTTTAAGAATTTTCTGTTTACTCGTCTAAAATTAATAGTTTATGAAACGAGTAAAACCAAGGCTTTCTTTATGACATCCCAAAAACATTCCTGTGTTTAATTCCTTGAACATTTCTAGACATATGGACAAAGTTAAATACAACAGCAGCATTATTAATAAAAGAGCAATTTTGTCTTTAAAAAAGTGTTTGTGAAATGCTGATAAGCAACCATTTTTAAGAAAAATTCATATAAGATAAGGTTGATGAGAAATACCTTCCTATCTCAAAGTTAAGTCTAGCTACAAATTTGTTTCTTTACAATTTTTTTTTTCTCAAAAAAATAGCAAAGAAAGACTTGCACAACATCAAGTAAATTGATCTCAACTAGGTTGCCATCAAAAGAATCACGAATCCATCCAATGTTATAAATCTCAAATCTATCTATTTTATATAAAGACTAATGCTAAATCTCGCGAGAGTTTGTATTCCGAATGGATTGCGAATTGTGCTGATTGACTATTATCATCCATTGGACATGTATTTCCGATAAATAAAGAAGTGGAATTGCCTTTAAACATTATATATGAACATTATACACCAACATACAATGAATAATTGACCGAATAAGTTGGACCCTTCCCATAATAGAAAGAAAGGAGTGAACCTTCCAAGGCAAAAGTTTTGCTCTAATAGTAATTGGTATAAGATAAATAGCCTAAGACATGTCTATGTAAACGGGAATCCTCAAGTGAGTAAAAAGGTAACATCCAGAATGGAAAACATTTAAGTTATAGTTTTCACATTTATATTTATGTTTATGTTCAATAAAATTATATATCATACAGATCTTTTACCATATGATTCTAACATGATAAATTCATTAAATGACGTACATTCATCCATGATGATAAAAATTACATAGAAACAACAATCCATAAATGAGACAATAATCTGAATCTCATCCTATCTCTTTCTCATCTGCTCTTTCTCACGATTCGTTCATGATGATGAATTGTTAGAGAAACATCTATGAAAGAGACAAAGCCCTTAAACATTCAGTTAGTAAGTTCCATCAAGTTACATGCAATTATACGAAAAAGTTGAGTAGAAAACGTTATGCATCTCTTAGTGTGGCCTTCATATGTTTCTTAATTTATTTGTACCATGAACTGCAGAGCAGGATTAAAAAAAAAAGTATAATTTGTTGGGATTTGCATACAAAGAGAAAAAAGAATGTAAAGTGTGTGAAGGAGATGGGAAGTATACAACAACTTGTTTTCATTCATAGCTTCAATGCATATTTATACAACATTGTAAATGGATTTACAATCAACTAACTAGGCCTAATACTATCCAACTACATCAATTAGTTACTTGCACCGCAAGTAACTTAACCAAGTAGTGAGATATATAATCCTTCTAAGTGATTTTACTCTCAACAAAGGAAGAGCATTTATTTCTGATTTATTTCATGAACATGAACTAGCTTTACTTATTAATTTATTTATGTATGTTTTCTATATATAGTTGCAAATTCAACAGACACACATGCACTCCTCATTTTTGCAGGAACCACCTGTTAATTTGTCCCCATTCTTGCAAACAAAGTCACACACTTCACTTAGAGTTGGGCCAACACATGAACTAGCGAAGAAAGAACTCTTTTTCTCACAACCTTCAATCTGCACAACAGCTTCTTCTGCATTTTACATTGGAAAAATTATTTTTCTTAATCAATATATTGAATTTCTAACACTCATTAATAAAATTCATTTTTCTTAAATAAAATATAGGAGAGTGAAATATTAATAGTCATCAGAGACCTATTTAAGTCACAAATGGGCAAAAAAAAAGGAGGAAAAGAATATTGTTTGAAATTTCTAACCAGGAAACAAATGTGTGTATAAGTGGTGGAGAGTTTGGGACCATTTGGTTTGAACTTATTTATTTAATCAGATCTTAACTAAGCTTTTATAACTAATTATTACAAAAGTAAAAAATTAATCACAGTAGCTTGCATATATGTTATTCTTCTGAAAAAAAGTATTGTTGCAATTAAAAATGTGTTTCAATTGTACCCAAAAAAAAAATATGTTTCAAAAGAATTTATTTAATATTTTCAATTATTAAAAGGAAAACATAATAACTTTTAGACAAAATCAGAATCACATCTCAAAAGAACTTTAGAAAGAAAAAAATAAGGGAAAAAGCATATAAACTTACGAGTAGCTAAGAGAATAAAGAGGAAGAAGCTCAATCCAAGAAGTGTTTTCATCTCCATTATGATATTTTTTTGTTCAATTTCTGAATTTTTGTTCGATGATCTATAATCTTTTTCTCTTTGATTTTCTTAGAATGTCTAACTTCAATTTATAAAGCCTTAACCGAATTTAGAAGAGTATTAGTGTACTCTCACTGACAACCAATTGGTGTGGTCCATATTAAAAGCAAAAAATTAATTGTGGTTGCCATTTAAAAAAAGTAAAATAAAGGAAAAAGCCGGTTTCACACTTGAATCTTGATGCAATCTTATTTAAGGTGTGTCGAATATTAAATATGAGTACCACTCTAAATTGGAAATGTAATTATCAATTTTATTCTTACAGGTTTTAGATTATTTTGGCGCACTATGTTATTGGTACAAAGTTTTCTTTATCGTTTAACACTAATCTCAACCAGATTTTCTCCATACACGAGTCAAGAATCAAATCTTTAATATAGATTTTCTCACGATTTCATAGTGTAAGTGGGATAGATGTTGTTTTGTCCATCGTCTCATGGTGCGACGTTGTTTGATTTGCTTTGATTAAAATAAGTGCAATGTTGTTTTGTTTATCGTTTTGTTGTTGTTTTGTTCTTCAATTTGTATAAATGAATATCTTTTTGTTTGAGTAAAAAATACGTTAATATAAAAAACAAAAAAAAAGAGAAAGTGTTAATGTTGGAAATTAAAACTAAAAATAGAGGGAAAATGACAGCCATTCTCATTGATCTAGTTGTACATAGTAAACAATATGCAAATAAGAATGGATGTCCTTTTTCAAATTAACTAGTGATTTATTTCATGAACATGATAACGTAGCTTAATTATCTATATAGTACATCATAGAGTCGAGATATTCAACAGACACAAACACATTTTTTATTTTTGCATGAACCACTGAGTAATTTTTCTCCTTTCCTGCAAAGATAATCACATTGTTGGTTGGCAGGTTTATCAACGCATACACCAGAAAACAAAGCACCCGGTTCTCACATTCCTCAATCTGCACCACACCTTCTTCTACAGTTTTCAAAGGAAGGAAGGAACAATATTATTTTCATAAGCATTATATTTACAATACAATAACAAAATTCTTATATTTTATTTTTTGTATTACACAAATTTGCAATCAATATTAAGTTTTAGACAATTAACTATATGAAAACAAGAAAATTAGTTACATAAATTTAAGAATTTAATTTATATACGTTATAATATAAAATATTATACATTGTCAATCAATCACGAATAACAAACTTTAAATTGATATAATATTTGTTTTAAGGTATAGCTTTCTTATATGTTTTTTATTTTCTAATACAAAAGCATTGTAATAAAAAAAATTATATGAGTTAAAAATATAACTAAAAAAATTATAGGAGTATTTAATATGGACTTACGGGAAGATAAGGCAACAATGAGGAAGAAACACAAGACAAAAAGTGTTTTCCACTCCATTATCATTGATCTTTTTTTTTTTTTTTGTCTTCAAAGAATATGTGATACGTTCCAATGTTGATAGGCGTTGGTATTTATAGAGCCCTTGAAGTTAAATTTGAAAGAGTAATTCAACCTCAATCTACTTGAAAAGTCACTTTAAATTAAATTGGATGTGACCACTTAGCCTATGTTTGGACTTTGGATATACAACTTCAGTACCATTTCGCAATGCAAGTTGGTTGTGACCTTTGAGCAGCGAATACATGTAGCAATGAAATGTATACAAGTTTTAAGACCAGTAAACTTGGTGTTGTCAAAACCAGCCTTACTCTTAGAGCACCCAATTGTTCAATCATTTTACTCATATATGCTTATATGCTAATTTAAAATAGGGAAATGTTAACGAGTGCCCTGGGACACTCTTTAAAAACTTTAAAGGGTAAGTTTTACATAAAAAGTTATGTAATGAATGCATTGAAAATTGTAATAGTTGACTTTTTAAAAGAATAATTTCCAAATTTTGGATGCTTAAAGAGTGCCCCAGGGGCACTCGTTAACAAGGCCCTTTAAAATATCATCAAGCAAACCCATTTGGGGTTGGCCTAGTGGTTGGCTTGGGATCTTCGAGTTTGCTCCTCCAAAGGTCTCAGGTTTGATTCCCTCTAGTGCCAATTTCGGTGGGCTAAGTCCATACAGAGTTTGCTCTGGCTTTAAACGGGGCCTCCGCAAGTGGGAGGTGGGATTGGTCCCCTCGGATTAGTCGATTCTTGGATCGGGGATCGGATACCGAGTTTTAAAAATATATATATATATATATATATATATATATCATCAAGCATGTTTCCCCTTTAGTTGAATATATTGTGGACCTCTCTTGTCACCTCTCTTATTTTTCCATCATTTTACCCGTTCATTGAACCCCGTTGTTGTTCTCATGACCTCTTTACTCCATAACAAGGGGTATAAGAGCCCTGATTTGGCTTGTTGGATGAGAGGGAATGTATCATGTGTTGAAACCTGTTATAGGAGATGGACTCACACTTATGGGAGAGATTGTTGGGTTTCAAGTGTGGGTGTGGTTAAGTCTCGAATCGCCTATGAATGAGTAAATATAAGATTTATAAGAGATGTGTCTCATATTCCTAATGCCTTAAGGTTTTAGATGGAGATAATGTCTCCCTCTCTTGTGGTCCTAGAGCATTTGACTCGTAGTTGTTTTCGACGCCTCTGGACTCCCTAACAACATGTACCAAATCTTTTGGTTCGTTCCAGGGATAGGAGTTCTTGGTATGCTTTGTGGTTGTAGCATTGTTTGATCTTTCACATTAGAAAATTAGGGTGGTACTTTGAAAGTGTTGCAATCACAAGTTACATTGTGAAGTTAGGTTAGAAAAAATTGACGAAAGAATCAATTTTGGCTGTGAAATTTTCAAGGCAAGGAATTGATACAATCGGGATTTCACATGGAGTTTGATTAGTACACGGGCATTGATTGATATTGATGTAAGGTGTGCTGTGAGATTATGTCGGTGGTTAAAAAGTTTCCAACCAACATAGAAGTTGCATTATAAGTTTTCAGCATGTTTTTCGACATGTGGAAATTCTTGGAGTGTTTTAACTTCAAGTAAAGTATACTTTTGCGTTGAAGTATGATAGTTCTTTTAAACTATTGTTAGTGAAAACAATGTGAAAATTCTTGGAGTTATTTAAATTCAAATGACTATACTCTTTATGATTGAGTATGATAGTTCTTTTGAACTATGACTATTGACGGCAATAAAGAAGTCGCTTTTATCTAAAATACTTTAAACTTGTATCTGTCTTTTTTCTTTTATACTATTTTCTTGGAAGGCTATGAGATGTACTAGAGACATAATTTTGCCAAAATTAGAAAAACATAAGTCTTTATTGAAGTTATTTTATAACGCTATGCATCAATTATTCTTTGTTTTGATTTTTAAAATCTTTGTAATTGTATGACCTGGTTAAGCTAGAACTTACAATGAACGGGGGAAGATTAACTCAAGCTCACGAGTACTATAACAAAATAAAATCGTTTCATTTTCTTTTCAACACGTATGATAATATGATATTGATATATTAAATAAAGAACATACCATGGAAGTTGGAAACCAAAATTATTATTTAAATTACACTTGAGAGCAGTGATATGAAATAATACATATCTCTTCTAATTGAACCAATGACCTTGGTTCGAGTTTCACTAAGAATGCATTAGTCTCCAATTAATTATAGTTAAAATTAATCTTTCAATTGTGTGCGGAAGATACCTTATACTAAAAAGACCGTGTCAGTTACAAAATATTTGACTTAGTTTACGCGGAAAAGACATAAACTTTGCTGTCACTGTTTTATTGACAATAGAACAAAACAATTTGGTTGTCAAAGTCATGCGAAACTACGTCATAATAAATGCTTGGAAGGCAAGCAACACCCAGATAATGGTTATAAATTAGGATATCTTCAATACACAGTGGCCTAAACCAAATTAATATGGCTTCTAAAAACACCTTTCTTATCTGGGTTGCTCTAATTCTTTGTGTATTTTCATTGCATGCCATGGAACTAGATGGTGCTTCTGAGCTTCAAGCAAGTAAGTGAAACGCCCAGTCATATATATTCAATTGTTTTTGTTTTGATGTATGAGGTGTAATGATTTTCTATTGGATGTTCTGTCTATATACGATGCATTTTGTTATGTTCTTTCTATTTTACAGTTCTATGTTTTTATTTAGCGGAGACTAGGTTATTAATAAATTTTGCCGCTTAAAACAAAATTGTTTTTTCTTTGAAAACTTTTGTCTATTCCATATAAGACATATTTATATGAGGTGTTTCAAATGCTTTATTGACCCGCTTAAACTTTTTCGAATAAGCAATTACTCTTTTTTGGTGGTGTACGGGTTCGTACCACGGACCTTACATATATTATGCATTATCCTTACCAAGTGAGTTAAGCTTACGGAGACAAAATAATTATTTTACTTTATCCCTATATGTAAAATCTTTTGGACAAAATATTAAAAAAAATAAAATAATAGTTAGTTGTTATATTAAACTTTTCAACAATATATACTTTTTTTTATTCAAATAACCTTCAATTATTAAGAGAAATTGAAAGAAATTAAATGATTATTTTTTTTAATTATCTTCATTTAATTTTGAATATTCTGTAAAAAGATAATTAATTCATCTTATAAATTGGAAAGAACATTGCTAAACAATATTATAAAGAAATGAGTATTATCAATGAATCATATCCAACTGCGTGTTTCATCATTTGTGTGAATTTGTAATGAGTATTATTTCAATTGGAAATGGTCTTATAAAGAGACCAAAAAAAAAAAAAATGTAACAAGATGGTTTCTTATATACAGTACTCCCTCCGTCCCGCAATAGATGACTCATTTGAAAATGTGTAATTTTGACCTAACTTTACTTTGACCATATTTTTCTACTAATATACAAAGATAAATAATATCATATAAGATGTTGTTAAATTTGTCTCGGTGAGTCTTTTCAAAATATCAAATTTTCATAATTTTTTCTAATATATTATTCAAGATATTTAAGCTCAAAATTATGCATTGACATGCGTAATAAGGTCAACTGTGTCAAGTATTAAGGGACGGAAGAAAGAAGTATTATATTTTTTAAGGAAATGATGCTTATAACATTTTACTTATAATCAATTGTTCAGTATATGTTGATAGATCAATTGATATTACTAACCTTGCTAAAAACAAGAGCAACCCTCTTGATTTTTCAACTACACTCTAAAAAAGAGTTTTCTAAATAAGAATTATACCAACGTGTACAAGTTAACAAAATAGACCAAACTTAGTGACGTCGTCACAACCTTTATTAAAAATTTAAAATGGTCTACCATCTTTTTTGAGTCAAGAATGAAATCAACAGTGTCTGACCGTAAATCATGAACTTATTGGAGAGCATGAAAAAGACCCAAAGTTTCCCCACATTCATGTTGCAAAGAGGTGATCATATCGTCATAGTTTTTGGCAAGAATAAAACTACAAGACTGAAGTAGTCTTTCATAATAACGTATTTTACAAAATCATGTAAATGAAGATGTCATCATTATTATGGATACATCTAATATGGACCTCAAACTAAAGGGTTCAAAATTGGTTCATTGCTATTGTTATTAAATTTTAATAATATAAAAAATTACATATCTTTCAACTTCCAAGTTAAACTTGAACACAATATGAGATGAATCCATGCATAATATTATCCATAACTATTTTCAAGTCAAAAAGGTTTTTATATGAATTTGAAAGATATGTTATTGATAAAAAAAAAATTATTTATATCTTGTCAAAAAATATAAACTATATTATATGCTTGTGAAAATAATCATTGCGGTGCAAAATAAAAATAACTTTTCCTATTAATGTATATATCTGCTATTTTGTAGGCTGGTACGAAATGACTAAGAGTAGAAGGCTACTTGGCCAAGAACAGACAGGTCCAACTAAAGGTGGGGGATCAAGTCTAATTGGAAAACCCAAAAATAAGCCATATGATGATCCTTGTTGCCACAATTACTACCATCCATGATCAGAAGTAAATGCAAAGAACTAAGACCTATTGTTGTAATCGGTTATACTTTCATATAGATTGGTACTGTAATTCTTCTGTAGGTTAAATTATTGGATCAGGTTGTTTCATAATTTAACTATTTCAGACTGGTTCTTCTTAATTTGTGTAATAGTTATTTATACTAGTGCCTCCAGTATTAGTACTCCATCTAATATAATTATTTCTAGGTTATACATATTTTCAATTCCTATAATATCATGACTTTTCGAGTTCAATTCTACAAAATCTAATTTCTATTAAATTTAATTTATACCCCATTTTGAAAACCCTCCTGTAAAATGGGTGTCTTTAAGTCTTTCTATAGACTCCATAGGGACCAAAAAATAAGTTCATATAAAGCAAAATGAAAACTAAATGACCATTGCTATATATCCCGAAGGATATTATAGCGAGAGTATCCCAACAAACATTACAGCCAATGAAAATGGCTGTCGGCCACAAAACATGGGGGGATGTGGTTTTTATTTTTTTATTTTTTTGTTAAGCAGTAAAATGAAACTGAAATCTAATAGCTATTAATTTGCCAACACATTCGGACACTGTTCACGAAATAGCTTTTCGCTGGATCTACATTTTCCAAACTAAAATAAATTGAATAAGATTTGTGTAGAGATTAAACTTGAAAGGTACTCCTACCGTCGCTGATCTTTGGTCCTTTTAGGATTTTAAATCATCCCAAAGTTTTGGTTCTTTTAAAAAAATCAAGATATAATTACATCTCTTTTCCCCTTTATACCCCCACAAAAACCAAAATATATTTATTAGTTGAGGTTTTAAAATTATTAAATGAGGTTAAGTTTTCTTTTAAAAAAGGAGTTTAAGTTTCTTTTTACAATAAAATAAATTTCATTCAAAAGTTAAAATAACTATAGTACAGTCAAATTAGATATGAATGGGGTATTCTTCATCCATATTTAAAAGTCAAATGCATGATATCAAATTATCAATACGCATACATTTTAGAAGGCAAAAGTACATTAATAAGACAAACTTTTTAATCCTAACAACCAAACTAAATTCTTTCATATATGATTAATGGTAAAGAATAATGACATATACACAGTATTTAATTGCTTCCGTCTTCAGGAAAAAAATATTGTTGGTATTCACTCATTTCAACTATAGCGATATTTGAAATGGTGAATTAAACCACATGTTGACAAGTTTTTTGTAAGGCTGAAAGAATGTTAAATTTGGTGATAACCACAATACACTCCTTACTCGAAATATGATACCGGCAAAATGAGTCACTCTCAAACATTTCACCAAACACATAGAGTAAATTAAAAATAACAATAGAACACAACCAGATATGCAAAACAAAGAGGATAAAGAAAATGAAGATTAAATTATTTTGGGTTAATTATGTCTTTAATCTCTATAATTATTACAATTTTTGTTTTAGTTCCCTAATTTTATTTTGACTATTTTGAAGAAGCTAAATGCAATATATATTAAAAACCAAACTAGGTAATTAAGCACAAGATGTGCCTAATGGGAAATTGTGTACAACAGTAACAAACATGGTAAAGACAGAAAAAAAAATTACAAAATGGTGTAACATATACAAAGAGATGGCATGGACCACCAATAATGAAAATCAAAAGTGAAACCCGGTCTATGTGTCTTTATCCACCACCAAGAATGAAGCTTAATGCTATTGAGAAGTTGATCCTTTGACGACATGTTGTTGCTGAAAATTCTTGAGCTCCTCTCCTTCTAAATGACCAGGGGCGGATCTACTCAAAGACTATGTGTGGCCAAAGCCCCACATCCAACTTCTCTATTTTTTTTATTCTAAATAGAGTACTAGTCATTTTGGTTCATGAATGTGTAACGAATAATCACAATAGTCTCTCAATGTATTAAAATTCTAAAATAGTTCCTGATTTTGCACTTTGTTAGTCAAAATAGTCCTTCAAATGACAATAAGTAAGTATATTGAAGGACTAATATGACAATGTTAACGAAATATTTGAATGTTAAGGATTATTTTGACTAACAAAATTTACAATCAGAGACAATTTAAAATTTTAATACATTGAAAGACTATTTTAACCCCACATGTATCAAATGTCTAGATCAGCCCCTATAAATGACCCGAAGACATGTCAGCCACACCACCTGGAAAAAAAAAGTGAATGTCCTTCCTGAAAGCATGCGTGCCAAAAAGTTGTTGTGCGTGACAACCGATATCTGATGGAACAACAATAGCTATATCCAACCAGCGATGAACGAGATGCCAAATCCTACCAAAAAGTCACACTCCAAAATAGATGGTTGATCGTTTCCTCTTTCCCGCATCCGCCCGAACACAAAATCGATTCTGATGGAATTACTCCTCTTCGAATTAAGTTGTCCTTCGTGGAAATTCTCTTATTAATTGTGCTCCAGGCAAAGAGTCACATTGCTTTGTTCCAAATTAAGTCTGAATGGTTGTCAACAAGAAGCTGATCAATAGCCGTGAGAATATGATAAACACCTTTTACCGAGTATCCTTCTACAAGGTCATGTTTCCAAATCCATTTGTCATTTACGTTATCCTGCAAAAAAAAATGTTATCAAGAAGCCTAGCGCAATCTATCAATTGTCCCTCTTCCCATGAAAATAGTCTTCTTCTCCACCTCGAACCCACCCCGTCAACCTCTTAAACATTCCTCCTCATCGTCGCCACAGAAACATCAGGATCCACACTTAGCTCAAACAAACGCATAAACCGATCTCGCAACACCACTCCCTCTAACCAAGGGTCACTCCAAAAAGATGTATTTTGACCATTACCAATTCTACGACCCACCCTATCATTAAACCAATTAGCACCACTACCACCCTCACCCTAAAAAAGGTCACATAGGTCCCTCCACCATACAGAAGACAATTGACCCCCTCTTCTAACCCGACCTCCCACAATCCCATGATTAGCAGCCAATACTTTAAACCACAATCCACCCAGATTATCATACAAATGCCAACACCATTTTCCCAATAAGGCTAAATTAAAATCCCTAATCCTCCTAACTCCCAAACCTCCATACTCCATACACCTTACTAGAACACACATTGTCCCAATTTTCGACTTTTAATCCCACAAAAGATATTCATAACCACTATTGATCTCTACTTTTAAGCCAATTGTTTATCATTTGAAAAATTGAATTTATTTTTGCAATCATGTTTAGTACATTTTATAATATAATTCTCTCTTCCAAAAGTTTAATTTCTTTTAGCAAGGGATGAATTAAATAAGAATTTTATGTCTTTAACACTTAAAAATTCATATCTAGTTAATAAATTCTATTTTTTAAAAGAGATTCTTTTTATATTTTAAACATTCTTGCAAAAATTCGTTCAAAAATTTGAAGGGTACACATGACTAGACATAAAAGAATGGATTACAAATTTGGATGACAAACTTTAAGGACTAGAAGTCAAAAAAACAAATTAAGAGAACTAAAAATATATTTAAGTCGTTAAGTTAAAACCCTTAAGCGATTGATATAGTTTTGTTGTCTATTAGATCATACCTAAAATGCACTACCCAAAAAAAAAGAGATCATACCTAGAATTAGTCTTCCTAATAGTCTGCGGAAAATACCTTACCAAATAGTCTGCGGAAAATACGTTACCAATAGTCTAAAACGACCATGTCATTTACGATATCTTTGACCTGGTTTACGCGGTAGCATGCGGGAAAAAGACATACACTTTCATGTCACTGTCTTGTTGACAAAAAAGAACTAAACTTGGTTGGAAAAGTCATGCAAAATTTCATCATAATAATGCTTTAAAAGACAAACAATTAACATTCAACAATGCTTTGTGTTATAAATTAAGATATCTTGAATACATAAACCAAACTATTATGGCTTCTAAAATAATCTCACTTATTTGGGTTTTTCTCATTCTTTGTGTGTTTTCATTGTGTGCCATGAAACTAATTGATGCTTCTGAGCTTCATTCAAGTAAGTGAAACCCCCATTTATATTCAATTGTTTTTTCTTCAAACATATAATTTGTCTATTCCATATAATACATATGATGTTTTAAATGCTTTATTTAACAAACATTTTTGGATAATTAATTATTAATTAATAACATATATAGTACCATATTTTGTATGATCATATGAACGAAAATGTCATCATATATTATTACTCTTATTTTTCCAAGTAAACTTTTTCATAAAATTTTCAAGTAAAAATTGAAGACAATACATATGAATCTATATATGCATGATATGATGATATTATCCATGAATATTTTCAAGTCAAAAAAGGTTTTTGTATGAAAGATATATGTTATCTATAAAATTATATATATATATATATATATATATATATATATATATATATATATATTTGTGAAAGTAATCATTGCATAACAAAATGAAAACAAGTTTTTCCCAAGTGTATAAAGTGTTGCAAATAACAATGATTCATATGTGTGATGGTTTTTATGTGTATATAAATTATATAAATCCTTAACGTATGTATATATGCTATTTTATAGGCTCGTATGAAATGGGTGGGAGTAGAAGGCTACTTGGCCAAGAACAGATTGGAGGATCAAGAAGTCCCTGTGGGGCAAGTCTTATAAATGATCAAAACAAGCAAGCATCTGATCAACCTCGTTGCGGCAATTACCGCCATCCTACCCATCCATGATCACGTTATTGCGTTACTATTGACAAAATGAAACAGTAAAAATTATAACAATATAACACTTATATTGGTTTCACTTTCATCATATATTGGTAAATAAAATAGATTGCTTGTTGTTGATCTCGTAGATTGTCTTAGGAGAGTTTTGCCGTCCATATGAGTTTTACAAGACTCGAAAGATTAGTTTTTACAGTTGTACGCAAATGATATCTTAAAAAAATGTATTAGACTGTAAATTTGTATCGTCACGGAAAATATGGTTCGACTAATTTGTATTAGAGTTAAAGTATCTCTAGTAGCTCATCTATATATTTCTTTTTTCATTGAATATGTATTTAGTCCCCTCCCTTAAAATAAATGTATTTAGTCCCCTATAACATGAAATTTGTAGTCTCTACAATTTCTTTTATTACATTTTAGTTCATATTTGAAAACCTTTTTTTATATAAAATGAGTGTTTATAATTACTTGTTCTTAGGACTAAGAAAATCATTTTTATAAAAGCAAAATGAGGGATAAAATATATCTATGACTAAATATCTATCTCCGAAACAGTCCTTGGGATACTTTTACTGAAATATATATTTAAGATTTTAATTTTCTATAATATAATTATTTGTTAATGTAAACAAAAAAAATTGCGTTATCATTTTATAGGGTACCAATTCTTCAGTGTGGTTAACGGTGAGTAATATGTCATAGAACTTCTAATCATTTTGCTTAAAGATCTCAATTTTTTTACCATTTGAACCAATTTTTTTTTATTCTAATCATTTTTTAAAAATAAATTATATTGACATTTGTTTCTTTTTTTGTTTTATTTTGCTAAAAAAAATTGTTATTTTTTTGTCAAATAGTATAGTGGCTAGACTCACATATTATAAGTGTGGAAAAGTCAGAAATCCGGGGTTCAAATCCCGACCCCTACATTCCAATATCCATGAAGCTACCAACTCAGTTGCATTTACGAAACTAGTAGATGGTACTGCTGCTTGGCACGGGTGCCGGAAAATCAATGTTGTATTGCAACTAATCATATAAAAGTGAAAGTATAAATGCTTTTTTAGTCCTCTTATGTTAAATGAAACAAGAGTTTAATCCTTCTATTTTTTCATAAGTTCCATCCCTTATGTTAAACATGAATACTTTTAGTTGAGATTTGAATCTTGATTCGACACATTGTGAGTCTAATCTCTTTCTTTAAACTCAATTCATGCTAGTCAATCCCTTATTTTTAAATCTGGGATTTTAGTTGATCTATCTCAGAAAGTTTTAGAATTATATTTTATGGTATGTTATATTTATTAATGACGTGAAAATGTATTTAATGATGTGTCATTGTTGATTTGGATCATGAACAATGAAATTTAATAAAAATATGTTTACATCTATTAAAAAAAAAAACTAGAAAAAATGTTGTGATAGAGTTTCTAATCACGTTTCTCGTTAAAAAGAAAAACGTTTATATGGTCCACAAACTTTCCTTTAGAACAAAATTCACACAACTATAACAAAATGGAATTAAAACATCAAAAACCGAATGAGCATTGAGGTCGTTTGGAGTGGTTCTAAGTTTGTTTTTATTTTAGTTTTAAAAGGTCAAAAAGAAAAAGAAAAGAGAGCATTGAATTACTTGGTCCATCTGCAAGGTATTTTCGCATGCACTTTCAAATGAAGTTGTTTTTATAGGTTTCCTTCCACACCTCGAATGTGTTTATGTTCACGTTAAGACTTAAGATGCATGACAGATCCAAAGAGATTGGCGCAGCCATAAGATACTTCGGATTGGAACTCCCAACACTTTCAGCAACAAATGTCCATTCCAAAGTTTACGGTCTATTCAATGGTGGTGGCTCGAGTGGGGGTTGGATGGTCGGAGAAGAAGACAGGTTGATTACAAGTGATCGTTTTGATGAGGCTTTGCATGAAAATGGGATTGTGAGGAGGTCTCTAGGTAGGAAGAGTCCCCGTTATGGAGCAGAGATCTGGTTGAGGGACTTGTGGGTAGCAATGTGAGAATTACATTCGCAGCAATAAGATCTTCACAGATTGTGGGAATCGAAAGGATACGCAGAGTTTTGATGGGGAGCAGACTACGATCACGGATGGGAAAGGGTTCGTTTTGGTTGTCGGCCAAGGCATAAGGGAGAGAAAAAGCAAACATGGAGCGGTTGTTGTGGTCTCATGCATATGTGAGTAGAAAGGGGAAGACAATGGCAACCAAACAAACCCCGACGTTGGGGGAGGAAGCCTAAAACAAGGTGGCAAATTTTGTTTATTTGCCAACGTTGCTTGAATCTGACAATGTACCAGCTATTCGAGTTTTATATTGTGTATAACTTGGTGTTACAAAATCGGCTTGTAAGTCAAAGTATTTTATATCTATCTCTATTTTATACGAGACTTGAGTTTTTCCAATACTAGCTGATGTGATTTATGTCTAACTATTTCCACAATTTGGTTCAATTGTAAAATAATAACCCTTTGAAAAGAAAAAAAAAACACACATAACAAGGAATATACATGAGCATATGAAGGATAGAAAGAAACAACTCAACTATATTTAATCCATGATTAATGATTTTATATTGACATTTTAATATCAATGGCACACTACCGGATCTAGATCCTCAAAAAACTATATAAAAAGCTAACATTTATTTTAGGACAACAAAGTAAGAAATAGATAATTACATATAGAAACTGATTACACATAACCTATATATATCTTGCACACCTTTTTCAATTATTTTCCTTCTCTAGCAACAATGAGTTCCACCATGTTATTATCACCAATAATATCTTCAGGTACCAATATTTCATCTTCAGTTTGGAAATTGTACTTGCCACCAATAGCTCTTAAAAACTGATATACTTCAAACATGGTTGGCCTCTCCTTTGGAATTTCTGTAACACAGTTGCATGCAACCTTTAAAAATTGGAAAAGCTCGTTATCATCACCCTTGTTGAGAAGTGACTCGTCGATGGCATCGTGGAGTTTTGAGTTGCTTGAAAGTTCCGTAATCCATTCTACAAGATTTCCTTTAAAAGTTTCCGGTGCTTTAGCCACATTTGCAGGTCTTTCACCGGTCACCAACTCGAGAAGCACAGTCCCAAAGCTAAAAACATCGCCTTTAGGCGTAGCAACCAAGGTTTTTGTATACTCAGGAGCCACATAACCAAAATCGCCGAACTCCCCATTTACGAAAGTACTTAAATGCGTATCGAGCGGGTTCATCAATCTGGCAAGGCCGAAATCGGAAATTTTGGGCTCAAAATCTGCGTCCAACAAGATACACTTAGAGCTTATGTTTCGGTGGATGATGCGAGGATTGCAGCTATGATGAAGCCATGCAAATCCTTTGGCTGCTCCAATTGCGATTTTGAGTCTCGAAGGCCAGTCAAGTGTGCACTCACCAGCAGCAGGATGTAGTTGATCATGGAGCATTCCATTCGGCATGTTTTTAAAGACCAAAAGCCTCTCCTTTTTGGCCACACAAAAACCTAAAAGTGGAACCAGATTACGATGTTTGACAGTCCCCAGTGTCGCCATCTCAGACATAAACTCTTTCTCGGAGTGTTGAGATTCCTGCAATCTTTTCACCATAAATGCCGTGCCGTCCTCAAGGGTAGCTTTGTAAACTGTTCCTGTTCTTCCTGTCCCAATGATATTGATATTACTGAAGTTGTTGGTAGCCTTCATGAGATCGCTCAATTTCATTTTTGAAATTGATTTCTCAAATAGAGATACCTGATGTTCATTTCAGTATAGTTAGACTTTAAGTATAATATTCGCATAATAGTCCAATAATATGCAAGATCATATAAAGTACAGCTCTGTAAATGTTACACAAAATAATTTTGAAGAAAGTATATTCTTTATTTCTAATATTTGAAGAGAAAATGTTTGCTTTATTAGTTACTTTAGACATTAGAAAATGCATTCCCTCCGGTCCCAATTATAAAAGACAACCAAAAAAACATCAAAACAATGAATTCTTTGCTTTAACTTTTTGAATGTTTTTACATGTACACCCTTGTGGAAAATTGTGAAATATGAGATGCACTCACTAATATTAAAAAGACAAACATTTTAAATGAGGGTAAAAAACTAATTTAAACATTAAATACAATTTAAAAGTTGAAAATTTATCTTATAAATGGGACCAAAATTTTCTCCACACATTCTCATATAATTAGGACCGAAGGGAGTATTATTTTTATGTGTTTGATGCAGCAATGTGCATAAAAGTTTTCACAATTAATATAAGCAACAATGAAAAGGATATATAGAATATTTATTAACAGTTGAAAGTATTAAAAAATAAGCCAATAAACTAGATTCTAGTGAGCCGGCCCAATTTAGTGGCATAAGGCTTGGTTCTTGTTGTTGTAAACTGGATTCTATCGAAAATATTTAAGGACTTGTTTGGATTGACTTTTCGAACTTATCTAGTGACATAATCACTTGTGAAACTGTTTGGGAGATGTTTAAGATGTTTATTATTTGAGTTCTTTATGGAAACAGCTTATGGCATGTTTACAAAAAAAATTCATCTTATTTCCACAAGCTCTTCAAAAATAGCTTATGAAAACAGCTCAAGGCTTATATAAAAATAGTTTCACTTAATTTTATCTTTTGTCATAGAAATAGTTTATACATATGCACTAATATGATAAGCGTTTATGCTATGGCGCTTAATTAAGTAGTTATCCAAACAAGGCTTAAAACAAGTATCTAATGCTATAAAAGACAATAAATCTGATAACATAAGTGAACAGCTTCTCTAAGTGTAACCATATATGCCATGTGCAATGATGCATCAATATACAACTTACCTTAATTCCTTTAGTTCCTTTAAGACTTCTTGCCCATTTGTTTCCTTCAGGATCTTCTTCCTTCTTCCTATAAGCACTGCGACGCACAAAGAAGAACATAAAAACGCCCAATCCTAACGCTGCAAGAGTCACCGCACCAACAGCAGCTCCAGCTATAACTGCGGTGTTACTCTTGGAGGAAGCCGTAGGCTTGCAAACCCCTAATGAAGGTTGTCCACAAAGACCTAGATTATTTGCATAATTTACCTCAACATTACCAACAGTGAAGTTTGGAACTTGCCCGGTCAAAAGATTGTTGGATACATCGAATGTCTTAATACGATCGAGAGTGCCTAATCGTAAAGGAATTTGACCGGTGAGTCGGTTCTGACTAAGTTTAAGGGTATTCAGATAAGTACAATTTGCAAGACTATCAGGTATCTCCCCAGAAAATTCATTTGAAGATAGATCAAGAGACGTCACATATTCTAGAAGCTTTGATATATCTCCTGGAATGGTTCCAGATAGATCATTGACCGAAAGATCTAATCCTGTCATGCTAGAACAATTAATAATGCCCCGAGGAAATTGACCCTTGAGTCCCATATTTGATAATTTGAGATTCAAGACTTTATTCTCATCAGGATGCCAACATTCAACACCATTAAATCTACATATAAACCCTTCAGTTTTATTGTTGAAATTCCATGAAGATGTCAAATAATTATTCGGGTCTTGAATCGAATTTTTTATACTTTTCAAACAGAAGATATCAGTTTCAGTCCCATAGGTTATACCAAAACTAATCAGCAACAAGAAACTAACAAAAACATACGAACTCAAAATCCAGCTTCTTAGAACAAGAATCATTTTCACCAAAATCCTAAACACAAAGCCAAAAGTAGTAATCAAGAAACCTCATTCATTAGTATCCAATTCAATCCACACAGCCACATCACACCCTGAAAAAAATAAAATCAAAATAGCAAAAACACAGTTCAGAACTTCACACAAACCAAGTCAACCATCCAAAAACAAAGCAAGTCAACAAAGTAAAAAACTTCACTTTAGAACAAAACTAACAAAGCAATAACAAAAGGAATCAAAAACATGAGAAACCCATTTAAGAAAAATTAATACATATGAATGAAAAAACATAAATTTTCAATTTTTCACAAAAGTACTAAAATTCCCATCTGGGTTTTGAACAACCCAGTGAAACTTACATTCCTAAAACTAACCTCTACCAAAAACATGAGAAACCCATCAAAGTAAAACTAACATATATGAATGAAAAAACATAAATTTTCAATTTTTCACAAAAATATTTAAATTCCCATCTGGGTTTTAAACAACTCAATGAAACTTACATGAAAATCCAAAAAGTAAGACAAACACACACACAAAGAGAGACACAAATAAGTATGAAGTATGAAACTTTGAGCTGAGAAAAGAGCAAGGAAGTTACCTGTGAGAGATTAAGATGATATTTTTGATAGGTTTGATGTGAAGAAGAATGAGAAAAATGAAATGGGAAATGGAAATTGGAACGGGTCAAAGAAGGAAAGGCAAAAAATTCCAAAGATGGGAGAAGACTTGGAATAAGAGAAGACTTTTGAAAGTGATGGTGCTTCTTCATTTGATGACTAGGCTTTTTTCTTTGTTGAAAAAATTGAGGTGTTTTCTTATTGGACAACATAAAGAAAATGGTGACACAAAGGAAACTACATTTTCTTTCAAAATTTTAAATATTGATTGGTAGATAAGGTGGGGATGGATTGTCCGTTGTAGCTGTTTCACGCAGTTTCATGTAGCAGATGATTAATGTCATAGATCAAGAATTCAATGACTCTAATTCTATGCAATGTTCAATCTCAATCGTTTACTTATTATTGAATTGTCGATATAAGTTAATCTAGTGTGGAATTCAACAAAAAAACAAATTGTTATGGGTTCCTTATTAACTCTTATCTTAATAATTCAATCAAATATAAAATTAAATATATATATA
>Ga0315915_1001845_pt1 | contig 26250 bp, 14 predicted proteins | sample MpolbnodulesMG_FD_207738 | JGI IMG/M metagenome (GOLD analysis project Ga0315915, IMG submission 207738) | Medicago polymorpha root nodule microbial communities from Los Angeles, California, United States - branched nodules | ecosystem: Host-associated > Plants > Roots > Nodule | place: USA...
AATATCTAACGGTTGTCATATAGAAAAAAAAATCAAACGGGTAATATTAAACATATTAATAAAGTCTTTGGTGGACCATTTATAATGGTATCCACCTTAGTCATTAGGTTAACGTTTTTAACGGAGGGATTTATTTGGTTGACAGAGTATAAGTTAAGGGACCAAAATGTAACGTTAATAAGTTATGAGACCAAAATGTAACTAATAAATAACTTAAGGGACCAAATAACTATGATAGTTCAATACAAAATCTTTAATCCGTGAACTTCCTTTTCTGTTAACAACAATGTAAGATGCCATATTGTAAGTCCTTTACCCTGCATTAAACAATTTATCCTTAATCACCGCCTCCGTAACCAATCTAAGCATATGCACCTTTTCTTTACACATCTCCATTGAAAATGGAGGAAGAAAGACAGGAAGAAGATGGAAGAACCAATGTTTTTAAATTGGAATTTTCGTCTTCTCGTTTTTTGAATTTGGTCCCTCTACAAATTTTATTTTTTGGTTTGGTCCCCCTCACCATGTGACTCATCACCCACTTTGCGAAATCAACCTTATTTGCCACATCATCCATTGCCACGTCATCATCTGTTTGCCACGTTCACGTTTTTGTAGTAGATGATGACGACAGAGACCAAAACCAAAATGTTTATAACTTATAGGGTTTGTTTTAGAACAAAAAAAGATACATGGAAGAAAGCCAAAAACATGCGAACTTATATGGACGATTTACCTATTTTAACCTTATTTTTTTATATAAAATTATTCTTATTTAAATTGAACTACTCTGCAAAGATTTGCTTGATTAAAAGTAGGTGACATTTGACATTACACTATCTTTTTCTGAAAATCATTGGTTCTAAAAAGGCAACAAAGTTAACTACAAAGTGTAGTAGGAAAAAGTATATATATATATATATATATAGCAATTCCAACATGTTACAAGGAGAGTAGGTAACTACAAAGTGGAGTAAAAAAAAGATGAGAAATGTGTGTAAAGAAATTCTAGCCATGCTAGTACAAATCAAAAATCCATTATGTGATTTTCCATAACATGAGTTGTTCCACATTTGTAGACACAATCACATGAAAAAATTAACGGGTAGCACCGTTAACAAAACAAAGATATCACAGATGAACTTCATTTTGAAAAATTTAAGCTCCACTTCATACTCTCCCCACAATCTTGTACATATATTATATCTTTGACTTCTTTCTTCAATCTGAGATGAAAATGACGAAATTATTAGTTTGCAAATTTATTGTTATGAAATTTATACACTTTGATTCTCTTTAGATAAACAATTTAATTAAGTTTTTATAGTATAAGTGCTTATCATATATAATTTTTTAAGTATATGTAATTTCTACAATATAAAATGAAATAAAGTTGAATAAGATACAAATAGTTTATGGAAAATGTCATAAGTTGTTTTAAGCATTCTCAATACAAGTGTTTATGCCCATAAATAATTCTTACATGTAAATTATTGATTAGATTAGAATAAAATAAAACAAAACAAAATAAGCACTTTATGCTTTATTCACCATCTTGAATAGTTTACCTTGACATGAACTAACAAAGGTGTACTAAAAATAGATGCAGAATTATATCTCTAGAACAATATCTGCAAGAAGAAGAAAAAATCTCATTAGTCCATAAAGTATGATGTTTATAATAATGTTGTGGCATAAATATGAATGTGAAAATGAATTTACATTCAGAATCAGTCTTGACCCATTTACTTCCTTCATCAATTCTCTCTTCTGCTTCATCATCATTCCTCTTCTTTATACTCTTCTTGTTCTCTATGCACTTCTTTAACACCGGTGCGCGCGAATTATTTTGAGTGTAAAGTTTCTTGTGAAGCATTGTCCTTAGAAGCTGTAGATTTCAACATAGTTAGTAAAAAAAATGAAGCAATATGCCAACCTTACAAAAGGTTTTAGATCACAGCCGTGTTTGCTTTGCGATCCTATCGCAAAAAAAGTCACTATGCAACAACAATTGCAATCGCAAAACATCAAAACCTTAATGTTGCGGCTACAATTGTTGTTTTATTATACATTTGCATTACATACATAACAGACATGCAAATTCTAATTTTGGTTGGCACAATTAGCACGTCAGTGGTTGTTGGATTGAGATTGGACGGTCTAGATTTCTAGTTCATTATTTTAGTTTTTTTTTCTAAAATAAATAAAAGTCTACATTGAAATATAGATTGTGATCTCGACCCAATAGTCATTGATTTGCTAACTACTTAAATGTGTAGGATTATTGACCGCAACAAATTCGAATTCACAAATTAGAAAGTCATAAGTAAGAGGATTTTTTTGTAAAAAAAAAGGTACCTTCTCCATTCTTGACTCTTGAAGAGTATCTCTAAGGCTAGGTGTTGGAGCAAATCCACTTCTACAAACAAACATCTTCTTAAGAAGAAAAGATATAGATTTCTTTCCAATTGATTTCTTGCTTTTTTCAGCACAAATGTCTTTGCATTTATCAAGTATGACACTAAGTGTCTTCTCAATATCCTCATCTTTGTCACCACCTGATTCACTGCAAAGTGCATTGCTGATTCTCCTATCAACCTCCAAACTTGATGGGCAGTTAAGAAATCTATCAAGGGGAAGCTCAGAAATCTCTTTTTCGACATTTGGTTTCCGTCGTAAGAGTCTTGTTAACTCCTTTTGTAGTTTTCCAATTTCTTCAGGAGTGAAGTCTGGTACTTCCTCTGAAGAGGATGGATCCTCTTGTTGTGTATTTTGGTTTTCTATGTTTTGTGTGATTTCATTGTTGTTTCCAAATGTTCCAATTGCTAGTAAACTATGAGGCCAATCACTGAATTCTTCTCTAGGCTCTGGTTTTGCATGATCTGTTCACAATCCAAAGATACCAATAATTGTTAAACATGCATGCCAATTAAGTATTTATGGATAGATAATTTCTATAACGAAAGATAAAATAAAGTCAAATTGTTGCCTTATAAGCTATAACCTATTTTCATAAGTTATTTTTGGGAGCTTACGAAAATAAGCTGAAAGCAGTTTATGGACATCTCATTAATTGTTTCTATAGGCTCTCTTAAGTCTAACAAGTATTTATGTCAATTGATAAATTCAAACATGTCCAAATAAAACATTAGTCTTTTTGTTCAAAAGAGAGTGGTAAAGTAAAATATTATAACAAACATTTAAGCATCCTTTAAACAAAAAAAGACATGTAAACACATGTTTACTCACTGTCTTTAACTGTTTTGATTCTATGTCATTCTTCCTTCATTTTGAAGTATGTGTTTTTATGTGTATGAGACAAATACATGTTATTGGGGAAAACTAAATAAAAGTAATGAAGATCACTTACAAGTAGTAGATGTAGATGTGTTTGATTTTCTATTCTCTTGTTTCCCATTAAGTTTATTTTGCATCCAGTTGAAGAACTACAAATGACAAAAGACATATCAATCATGCTACATTTTTTTTTGGGGCAATCATGTTACATAAGAAATTTCATAACACACTAAATTAACATTGAAGTAACAATAAAGGTTGCAAAATGGAAAGACTAATTAATACCTTCATGGTGGAAGGACCAAGGCTAGGAGTATGAATAAGGAGGATGAATGAATCTAATAATTTGAAAGAACTAGCTAGGTAGCAATAATATATAAAGTGAGAGGAAAAGGGGATGATATTTGGATGATAGTGATAGTGAGGTAGAGAGCCAGGTGTCAAATATGTAAGATTTTGTGAACTAGTGTTTGTTTATATCTACAACTTCTAGTACTAGTGGTAAATTTCGTTTGAGGGTAGTAGATTTTATAAGCCAAAAAAAGAGGGTTGATCTATGTGATTAGACAACTTGGTTGGATTATTTTAGAAGCCAATTAATAAGAGCAATTATACTTTAGACATCATTAAATTTTTATCATTCCATTTTATCACTATCTTTTACTATCACATCACCTGTTTATCACATTAATATTTTTATCTCTTTCTCTTTCAAGATGTAGACCGGTGTTTGAGTGTCTACAAATAACTTTTCAATTATACTAATAAATGTATAAATCTACGAAGTCTAAACTAGTAATACGGTGCGGGTGCGATGCCAATACATATATACAAATTTTTTTAAATTTAGGATATCATTCGGCTAAGATACATTAACAAAATTCTTATAATAGTACTTGTATACATGTAAAATACTTAAAAACTAATACTTTAATCAAAACACAAAGTTTTGAGAGTTTTGAGTTTATGTGTAAATCACAATAATTTATTTTCATACCTATGTTACCATCATCAACAAAAAAATCATACTTTTTATGTGTGATTCATCAAATGACAACTTTACTTATTCATAATAATTTGAATTTGAGTGTATCTACAAAAATTTTACAATCTTCGATTTTTTTTTTACCTTCATATTTTATAAGAAGCATATTTATGTATCTTATAAGTAACTACTTGTATTTGTGAAGTATTCTATATGTAAATTAATAAATATTTATAAAAAAAAAGAAAGTAAATTTTGATATTTTCTGGATGCGTATCCACAAGTATCTATAGAATATCAGTATCCAATACATATCCTATATGAATACGTTTCTAAATTTGCAGCATTCAAGCTTCATAGCTACACTCTTCAATCTTTATTATAAGAGAAAATTTATTTTTTAATTCATTCAATACTAAATACATCATTTATTAAATGAATATAAGAAATAACTTTATTTTATATATATAGATCGGAGTAGTAATATAAAGTGAGTAGAAAATATTGTAATGATGGTTGGATAGTGTGAAGGAATTAGCCATGTGTCAGGTAATGAAAGGGTAACGAGGTACTTTTCTACTAGTAATTAGTGAAGTTCCGTAAGAACAGATCTTTGAAGCCAATAAGAATTTGGCTTTGGGAATAGAAAACTAGTATGAAAGTTTGATGAATTTTATGGCCTAATTGATCATGTGTGTAGCTTGATATTTTATCTTGTATCAAGTCCCAAACAAGGACTAGTGGCCCATCTTACCCTTTTGTACCTCTGTATTAACAAACTAAAATACTTAGCATATTTATTAGTTTATACCTTTAATTATCCCCAAGTATAATGTGAATGTAGGCATTTTTATTACTCTGTTGTTGAACCGCATGCATGTATATCATGAAAGACATTCTCTTTTATACATTATTTTTATTGCTTCGTACGTAGTTTGTTTCGAGTGATCCCTTCCTTCACCAACAACACATGGGTGAAAATATTTTTGCCGGGTATTACTTTAAATTGGAGTAATGTGTCACCATTTTAACCATTAGATCACATAAAAGTTGATACTTGAAGATTGGAGTGATATTCTATATAATAAAATTGACGTGTGCATTCATTTAATCAAGAGTTGAGATTCATAAGATTTGAAGAGGGTACATATGAAAGCGATAATGATTTAAAGTGATACATAGTATTTATTACAGACTACAATCGAAAAATAATAATTAGTATTATTTAAAATTGAAAAATAAAACTTATTTTAAAATAATTTTTATTTAGAAATGTAACACTCATAAGCGACAACTGGAATATCATTCTACAAGATGAATATGAGACAATATCTTACGAGACGAATTAACAACCTCCAACTAAACGATATCTCTACTCTATACACATTCTCTCTACAAGTAAAAGTAATAATTTTATCCGTAAGACCTAACTCGACCGGCAATGTCAACACTCTTTAGATAAATATTTTATGTGGTGTTCATGTTCTTAAATTAGGGATTTTCCAGTTTGTGTGTAAGTTTATGTTGGTGGTTTCCATTATTCTACATAGAAAAAGAAAAAAAAACACATTTTTATTCTAATATTTCTCAAAAAAATATTAGGGAAATATTGATTCTCAATTTTTGTATCATAGTTTAGGCCATGGTCGATCTGTTTGCATATCTCAATTGCAATATCAACCATTAATATGGTAACATTTGTGTCTAAGCCACAGCTTGATAAATATGCAAATGTAGGGCATGTGTCTTGGAACTTGGAAGGCCTATCTTATTTGAAAAGAGGTGTACAAAAAGGAACCATGTATATATGCATTTTTTCTTTGGAAATTGACCACTAATGTGCTTTTCAACTAAAAATAAAACAAGAGGAAAAAGACTATTTTAGTTTCCTTGATGAAATATAAGTGTTGAAATCATAGCCAAATTTTATGGGCCTTCAAGAAAAACAAGTGAGAAAATGAGGAATTAGCACACACACATGGCATGGGAATGTCTCACACTTACCAGACCAATTCCCAAATTTCACCTGCTCCAATTAACTTGTGATAGAACCCACGTACACTAACACTATTGTTTTAAGGTTTAGTACACTGAATAATGTACAAGATCGATCATTCCAAACACATTACATGTGTGTGACAAATATTAAGAGTACTATAATATTCATTCACACACTATCAAGTTATCAACTACATCAACTTGCCAGCTATATATAACACTGTTTCTTTCAGTTTTTTCTTTTTGTTTTAACCTTTGAATTGATCACAACTTGCTTGAATGCAAAACACAATTTGTATGTTTTAACAATAATTATGTGCTAAAGTGCATATATCCTTAATTCTTGATAAGATTTGAACTTAGATAACACGTCCTCTCAGAACAACACAACCAACTGAATTATTTCAACTTAAAGTTTTTGAACAATTCTCTTTAGGGAATATTTTTAGAAATTATTATTTCCATTTTTTGTTACTCAAAGAAAATTATTATTTTCTGTAAGTTTTTGGGTTGGAAATTAGGATTTGGAAAAGACATACATACCGATACGGTATCAACACCCTGGCGTGACGGCTCATAGTATAGTAACCATAACGACAATGTAATTCCCATAATTTTATGTCGGATCAACACGTGTGTGAAGGGATCAAGTTGACTATTTTTTTTGACTACTTTACATACCATATAGTACAATATTTATTATTAAATATAGTACAAGATTAGTTAGTAGTATGAGTATAGGTATTTTTCACATTTTGAAGTGTTTATAATTACGTTTAATTAATTTGTTGGTCCTTAAACTAGTTATTTTTTCCTTAAGTAGGTCTTTATCAAGTCTATGAACTATTACAATTTTTCAATTAGGTTCTTCAGTCAAAGAACAATTAGTCAATGGTGACATGTTATATTATATAGGCTTAAATATGTAAAATGTTCATGTAAGTTCGCGTGTTTTTTGTTTTTGTTCCTGTAACTTTTTTTTTTCTAAAACAAATCCTGTAAGTTGATAACTTTTTGAATTTCGTCCCTACCATCAACTTCTGTTAAAAAAACGTCAAAGTGTCTAACGGCGCATGACGTGGCAATCTGCGTATCTGGCCTTACAGGTAATCCATACTATATTACAGGGACCAAATCCAAAACCGAAAAAGAACAGAGGGATGAAATTAAAAAATGCGAACTTACAAAATTTGAAATTTAAAACTCATTTCTTCATCTTATTCCTCTCCCTGTCTCTTATTCCTCTCTCCCCAATTTTCCAATTCTTCCCAAATTACACCAATTATACCAGATCAGCTTTGTGCTTGCTCTTTTCTGAATCTCGCTTTGTTGACATGATCTACAAATGGTAGAGCATTCACAATATCTCCTTCCAAATTGATGTATGTTGCCATTTTGTTGGAAGAAGACTTGTTTTGCATACAAAGCCCTCTGCCAGTGATGGTAAATTTAAAACAATAGCACAAAAAGCATTCCAAATTTAAGTTAGTAACACACAACAAGGTGGTGTTCTTCAAACTCTAATAATTTATTTTTCCTAGTTTGTTGTTCTGTATGTGCTTTTGTTTGTAAAGAAAATGATAGCTCAGGGAAAAAAGTAGTAGTTGATGACGCTAGGTCATACATCATTTTGTTAGTAGTTTTTGTCCACTTTTAGTTGAGTTCAAGTGATTCTGCATGAGTTTGAAGCTACAAAGAGCAGATTTTATGTTTCCAAGTGAAGAAGAAATCGTGCCATGATTTACTGCAATCAGAGCAAGCTGGAATGGCTTTTGGTTAGTAAAAAATTGGAATTGAAGTAATTTGAGGGTTATGGAGTTACAAATTATGCTTCAGTCCAGTAGAAATTATTAATGTGGTGTGGATGTATTGTTTCGGATTGAAAATAGTAGAGTGGGATTAAGTAAAATGTGGGTTTGATGATTTTTGGTGACTGATGAATTTAGTTTTGAAGATGAAGATTCGAGAAGGAGGAATTTTTTGGGTTACGATTGAAGAAGTATGGATTTTCTGGGTTAAGATGGAAGAAGATGAGAATAGAATGAAAAAGATGAATGAAATATGTGAAAATTATAAGTCTTTTTTTTTCTTTTTTTTCCATTTAGTCTCTCTCGTAATTTTCGTTTTTGAAACTGGTCCCTAAAACGCACAGAGAGAGGAAGAAGATGGAAACAACAAGAGTTTTAAATTTCAAATTTTGTTATTTAGGTGTTTTTAATTTCGTCCCTATGTACCTTTTCGTTTTTAGTTTTGGTCCCTGTAATATAGTCAGGGATCATTTGTCACGACATATAAGCGTTTTTTGCCACACCATCCTTCGCCACGTCAACTGTCGTTAGACACTTTGGCGTTTTTGTAACGGAAGTTGACGGGAGGGACAAAAATCAAAAAGTTATTAACTCGCAGGGGTTGTTTTAGAAAGAGAAAAAAAAGATACAGGGACGAAAACCAAAAACACGCGAACTTACTGGGACAATTTACATATTTAAGCCTATTATGTAAATATGTATGTATACTAATTTATAGTTTGAAATAGGTTCATATACTAATTTAGACATAAAATCAATCCTTCTAAAACTATCATGAGTTGAAAATAGGCCCCTGTACTAATTTAAGCATATAAAAATAAGATTTTTTTGATATATCTTATTAAGGATTCATATTGCCTCCATGTCAAGTCTCTAAACTATAAAAATTGATGTTGCTGAATTTAGAAAATCGAGGCGCGATTGAAGCAATCGTGGCACAATTTGGTGAAGAAGAAAAGTTTGATTCATTAGAAATTATAGTGCGATTGGAAGCAATTATGGCGAGATTGGACAGCTAAAAGCAACCGATTTGTACCAACTTGGATTGTGGTGCGATCCAGTGCAATCATGATGCAATTTGCATTGGATCTGAACACTATTTAAGCACTCTTTAACCTATTTGTTGAAGAATCTTGATGATTTCACGTAACCAATTGAGCGAGCTTGTAGGCTAAAAGTTGAGGGTCTTTAGATGAGATTCAAAAGGGTCAAGACGTGAATATTGGAGAACCAAAAGAGGGGGCTTTTGGAAACAGGTTGGTGCATTCTGGGAAGAGATTCATGAGTTGGGAAACACATGAGAGGTTGAGTCTTTGCGAGCAACTTGTGAATCTTGGGACACCGAAAAAGAATATCCTTAGAAAATCAAAGGCTAAAGGTTGGTTCCTTTTGGGGGTTAGATTATAGAGTTGGGAAACACCTTGGGTAATAAAATCATCGAGTCTCTTGGTCACGAGAATAGATTCAAGAAAAGGGTAGAAATTAGGATTGCTTTTGGTGAGCTTGTTGAAACTAATATTTTATAACTATTTGTATCTCTTTGTAAATAACTCTATTTATATCTTGTATAGAAACAAAAATCCTTTCTATACTACTAATTAAATTTATTTGTCGACCATCGATCATCATGAACCATATATCTTACTTCTTTACCTTACAAGCAACCAAAACAAACATGTTGTTCAAAGTTTTACTTTACATTATTATAAGAAGTTATCCTCCTAAAAATATCATAAAAAATGTATCACTATGTCATCAATTAGGTCATAATATTGGCTTAAAATAACTTGAGTAGGATGTAGAAGTCCTCATCAAGATGTATGGAATTAAGAGTCGAAAGCTTAAAAGAATCACTTAAACCAAGCACAAGTATATAATAAAATCACATTAACCAAGATACAACTTTACTTTTATTAATTAATAAACCAATAGAAAGTAGCCCCCATACACAAGAAAGGAGGCCATGTGGGGTACATTGAATCTACTAGATGCATAGGATTGGGCAATTGATACCATGTATAGTGTTTACCACACACTGGCCTTTCCGATTATGGAAACTATATATGCACTACACCCTATACATTAAGAATGGGGGATGAAATCGTGGACATGTATCGTCCAGGCATAGTGAAGTAGTGATAATTATTGTTTGACTATATGTTAATGTTAATAATCACTTTCATGGATACATAATTGTCAAATTGTGAGCAAATGTTTCTTCTATCTTCCAAGAGAGAAGCCCCTCGAAGCTTGAAACCTTATGAATTGGGAGCATGAAAGTAATCAAATTGTGACCCTTGTAAGATTATCTTTGGAAGACATGAGATCCTCCATACCTGGCCTTTAATTAGGACTTTGTTTGGCAATGCAATAACATTTCTATAACGTTTATTATTACTTAAGTATTTCTAACAGTATTTTGTTTCTTTTTGAAAACTCTTCTAAGAAAGAAAAAGAACTATTCCAATTTTTGGTTTTTCCGGTAAAATAAGTTTGGTTCATTCAAATGTTAAAATAAGGATAATACAATCAAAAGGATCAAGAGTTGGGGCATTCATCATTCATATTTTGAGATGAATACTAGACATTAACATAGTTCGCTAACATTACAAATATAAGCCAATAGGGCGTCAACAAACCAAAACCCTAATTCTAACAAACCAAACTATTTCCTTACACATATGCCCAAAGATAAATAATCATGCGAGATCAACAACCTTTAATTTCATCCATCTACGGAAAAAAAAAATATTGTAGGTGTGTATTCAAATCGTTTTATCTTTGAGATGACCAATTCGAATATATGTTGACAAGTCATTTGTGAAGCTGAAAGGATTTTAAATTTGATTATAGTTACCATAAAACCTCCACCGAAAAAACATTACTGATAAAAAATTAGTCATTTCAGCAAAGCTAACTTAATTCTTTTAGGAGTTAAACATATGATTTAATTATATGAAATATTTTTTTATCTTTGAAAAAGTCACAATTATTTCTTATAATAACCAAGGCGAGTAAACTAATTCAATTGACAAAAAAGTAATTTAAGCAAGAACATATTTCATCATTGTTGTTTTGCTATTATTGTAATCATTAACTAGCGAAAAGACAAACATCATGTGTGCGTCTTTCCGCTCTTTTTATTGCGCTAACACGAGTAAATTATTAACAGTATTTTGTATGAAATTTTGATTTTGATTAGAATTATAAATACAAACATTTTTGACTTTTGAATTGTAACAAACTCAACAAACCATGTTTATCTTTTTCAATGACAACAATAATTTCATAAATATAATATGAATTTTTACCTTTTTAATAATATCAACAATATAACATTAATACATGGGGTATAATTGGAATAATAAAAAAATTAGCCCAAAATCCCTATCCCTTTATATATAATATAGATAGTATTGTTCCTATTGCAGTGAGATAATCATATTTTTAATGAGATTTAACTTTTGAATTAAAATTTAAAATGATATTGTTAAAGGATAGCATAGTAAATAAAATAGTTTAAATGAAGGTAAAATAGATAAGGAAAAAGTCAGTTCAAACTTGTGTATTATATATATATATATATGTTAAGCAGACATTTAGTCTTTGAATATCTAAAGTGTTGTCATTATAGTTTTTAAAAGTATCAAAATTACAAAAGCATTTGTGGGTGTGTTTTTTCTTAATGAATTTGGTCATGAAACCCACTTGAATTGATCTGATGACAATGACTTAGGACATTGTAGTATACTCCTCTAAAGGTCTCAGATTTGATTCTTTTCATGTCAAATTTTAGTAGACTAATTTGTCTTCTTAAAAAAGTGAATTTGATCATTAGATATATGTTTCGTTAGTCAATTTAATCCATAAACCTACTAACAAAAGACACTCACATTTTCTATAATTTCAATACATTCATTAATGAGAGTGACATTGCCTTACACATTTAAGGATAAAAATGACAATTCTCAATTATTTTTCATAATATTTTTGGGTAGCCATAGCAACCTCATAAGTGTATTGTATCCTCCTCCACTAGGCATACGATAATACGAGAAATCCTTGATTTGATTTAGCATAAAGTTTATAAGCATCAAAATTACAAAAGCATTTGTGGGTGTCTTTTTTCTTAATGAATTTGGTCATCGAATATATGTTTCATTAGTCAATTTAATTCATAAAATTACTAACAAAAAACACAATCACATATATTCCTACGATTTCAATACATTCATAAATGATGACATTATCTTACGTATTTAGGGATAAAAATGACAAAATACTCAAATTATTTTTCATAATATTGTGGGCAGCCACAACTATCTCAGAAATGTATTGTACCCTCCTCCACGGGCAGACGATAATACGAGAAATTCTTGATTTAATTTAACATAAAAAAAAAGAACTTTTTTTAAATAGTCAAATATTAGTATTGCTAGTGATCAAACTATCGATTTCCATCCCCCTCTCTCTTTTGTGAGCCGTCGACTGAAACCCTAATTTCTTCTCCTTCATCCACTAAAGAGGGGTGGTTTAGGGTCAATTTTAGACCCCAAATCACCCCTCTAAATCGTTTTTCTCCTTTTCTTCTATTTAAATAATTGATTTTCACATCGAATTAGGTTTTCCTTTTGTGATTTCGTCGTCTTAGTGTGACGCTGTTTTGTTTGTCGTCTTTGTGCGACGTTGTTTGTCTTTTCCCCTGTTCAAGTGTTTGTTCGATTCAGATTGTCAGATCAGCTTTGATCCAATGCAGATCCAACCAATGACATTGGCGTTATCAACGTTGCAGATCCGGAGGCATGGCTATTCCGGAGATTTTAATATAGTCATATTTGTAGGCTTATGTACTTTGCCTTTTTATGCTATTAACATGGATGTCGTGAGTTTGTTCACAGATTTATCCTTTTTGTTTTTAGCGAATTTATATTGCATCGATGTACCCTATCAATTTGAATGAATGTCATTTGTTTTGTGTCAAATAAAAAAAAAACTCTCGATCTCCATAACTCTTCTACTCCGGTCACAACCACCCTTATTAATTTTTTTTAAAGAAAACAACCCTTATTAATTGAAAATAACTATTTTATTTGTACATAATTTCTTCATTCTGATTAGTTTTCATACTCCGTAACATTCGTAAAGCATCTTTTAATCGGATCAATCCACTAGTCTATACCGAAAGACATATACACCCTATAAAAGTTGCCAGGTTAGGAAAGTAAGACGATCTACAACGACTTTTATCAAAATATTACTAACATTTCCAAACTATTAGTAACTCAATTAGAATCCTTTAAAATCCTAAAATAAAATAATAAAAAGACTCTCTAAAGTGTTGATGAAGGCGAGTTTTAGCATGGACCAATTGCATAATTTCCCCATCTTAGGCTCATTTCTCTTTTACGGGTCACTACCTTGTTTCTACCGGTTATTACTTGTACATTACCTTTTCTTTTTTTTCTGTAAATCGATTATACATATATCACCGGTGTTAACAAGAGAATATTTTTTTTAATAAAAAAATCACATGTATTATCAACACAGGCCAGTTTTCCGAACCCGAGCACATATTTTTGTGAACAATTGCATAAAAGGGATTTATCAAAAACCGAAAATAAACTTCTAAGACAGATTGAGTGTGAAAATAAGGATCCTGTAAGCAAAATTTATTTATAATTTGAATTCATTTTAAAATAAATTAATACAAAAAAAATGATATTATATTAAAATATTGGTCTCTATGAGCTTAACTCAGTTGACATGGACATTGGATAATTTATGGAAGGGCCGATGTTCGAACCCTGGATACTCCACTTATTCACCTTAAAGGTAAATTTTAATTACTATACTATTTGACAAAAAATGATTAGATCATGAGTACATACCCAAACAAAATTATTGAACAAATTTAACATAATTTTTTTAAATATTTAGTTTTTGTATTAACCCTCTGTTATCAGAGAAAATGGACACTGATAATCCATAGTTTGACCAAGTTTGATTAAAATAATATTTCTTCACCACTCTATAATAATATTTATTAAAGATACAATAGAAAAATCTTAGCGGTGTTTTGTAAATCTTTCATTACATTACATTACCGTCAAATCCATTTTGTAAATCTTTTATGTTTTTCTTTTAGAAAAATCATCCTTAAAAAGAAAAATGTTTTTCTTTAAAAAAAATCATGTAATGTGTAAAATCTGTACAAGTTGCCGGTCAAAATAATAAGACAATCGTAGTCCTTCATATATTATTTTATATTTAATCAACGGTTCAATCTAGATGGCCTAAGTTGGGGAAATTTTACAATTGCCCCATGCTAAAGATTATATTGCCTTTGATGAATTTAGAGAACAGGGACATTAGACATGTTGATGAATTACATGGACAATCGATACCGTCAATTTTATCAAACCAATCATCAACTTGGGGACATTTTTTCCCGTCAACTCAAGCCAATGGTTTTCAATTTTTGTTTAAGCATTGGAACTCTTTTAAGCAGACATGGTTTTATAATCATGACATTATTCATCAACGTAGCTGCATTGGAACTCTTCTAACAAAATAGAGTCTTAGAAAGTAAACATTGAAACCTTAATACTGCCAGAGCTTTACATTTTCAAGCCAACTTGGCTCTTTCCTTTGGGGGTAAATCATCATCCTATAATTTCTCATGAAAATAATCAGGTTGATAGTTCAGATGGCACAATTCTGACCATTTTGACAAAAACAATCATTTGCAATAATCCAATAATATTATTAAGAAAATGAAAAGAAGAAGGGGACATAAACCAAACTCTAAATAGCATTATTTAAACCAATAATTGAGAAACTTAACTTTATTTTAGAAAAATCCTCGCGAATAAAGGTAGGGAGAGTATCCCACCATCTTAAATCAAGAATGGAAAGACAAAGAGGCTAAATGTCCTTTTACTTTGTATAAACATTTTTTTTTCATTTTTATTTCCATTTACTTTGTTAACAAGGAGAAAAGAGACTCTTGAAGTGAACAATTGTCTTGCATTTTCAAAAACAATGAAAATGACAAAACTATTTTCATTATTTCAGCAAACGCATGATCACTAGTTAGCATTTCGTCTTCTCTCCATCACAATGACTCGTTCTAAAAATCATCTTCTTACTAACAAGTTAAAATACACCCATATTTTAAGAAATGAAAACAAAAGATATTTTTGCAAAATAAACAGGTCCTAACCTATCTTGTTCAAAATCAGCGTAATCCTGGTCAAACATATAACAATGAGCAGAATTTGCAAAGTGATGCAGTATAAATCTTTAAATTTCATTTCTAATGGAATCATCTTTAGCTGAAATGAGTAAAAGTATTTTACCACTGACAAGAAAACAAGCTAAGAAAATATAGGATCAAAATTGTATTAATTGTGTTCCTATCATCTATGAAGCACGGGCTCCGATACCAATACTTGATAAGACACAAACACATATACGTCAACATTGCTAATATGACAAAATATAGGGCACCGACACTGCTACACATATATTTATTTATTTATTGTAATTAAATGAAATAGTAATATTATTTATAAAGGATCTAAATTGAGCAATTTAGTCTGTGAAGTCTAGCTCAACTGGTAATACCAAAATTGTTAGGTTGGACGCCTTAATCTAGATTGGAATCCGAGATCTTACAATGTGTGAGTTTTAGTGGTCTTTACCAATTCATCTATAGACCAAAATAAATAAATTGAGCAATTTATTTCATTAAAATTATTCTTATATAAGATACAATAATATCTGACCTTTTAATAAAATAATAATCTTTATTTATCCATTTAGCATCTACAAGGGTTAAATATGTGTTAAAGCAATGGTTGTCAATGAAGGGTTAAGGACAATAAATTGTATTGGGATATTTGTTTAAGTTGTCTGACACGTTTCGTAGGCAGGACCGTTTCTGAGATTTTGGTGGCCTAGAGTGAAACTGTAATTTGAATCCTACGAGTATTTCTAGATACAAATTCACTAATAATTATGTATGCAACAATATGTTCTATCATATCTTTCTAAATGCAAAGTTTTTCAATAATTTTAACTACAAAACACTTCTTTCTACACGTGCAACAATCACCGACATAGTTAAATGAATTCGATATGCAATTAAAACATTCGACAAACTCAAATTTTAAATGCAAACATCAACACATTTGACAAAGATATTTGCAATCTTTTAATATAGAAAAAAAAACCATTTGCATCAACATGCGACAAATCCTTATGAGAAAACGTGGCATTAAAGTATAATAGTATTATACCTTACACTTTTTTAAAAAAATTTTGGGGCCCATATTCTATACTTATTTTTTTGGGGCCTAGGACGGTCGCCCTTAGGGATAGGAATAGGCCAGGCCAGCCTACATGGGCCTATGGCCTAGCCTACAACAGGCCAGACCAGACTAGGCTTTTTTCTTAAACAGAGAAGACCTAAGCTTTTTTAGAAGCCTATTTAGCTTAAAAGGTCAGACCACATGCCATTCAAAAAACCTCTTAAGCCTATGAGGTCGGCCTATTTAAGTAAATATGAATAATATTATTTATTATTATATTACATTTTGTACTTTGAATTAAAATAAAAGTTTGTTAACTTTTTCAATAATTTAAGCTTATTAGTATACATTAGTTTTTTGCATATTTAAATGTATTATTATAAACTACAATTGAAATATGATACAATATATAGTCAAATTCACTAAAAACTTGTATTGATTATCAAAAGAGAGTTTAATCTAATTGATATATTAGTTTGCCAGTCAATTTAACCTTAGATCACATTGCTTATTAAAAGATGTTCATAGGAAATAGGCTTTTAAACAGGCTAGCAGGCCGTATCAGGCTTTCAGAAGGTCAGGCTCAGGCCTTAAAAGTAAGCCTATGACAGGCTGCAGGCCAGGCTTAGGCCTTAAAAAAAAAAGGCAGGCCAGACTCAGGTCTTGCAAAGCCTAGCTCGGCCTAGAGGTATCCATGTTTCACAGCTTTTTTTTCTTTTTTTTTCCTTAAAAATATTCCTACTGAAATCACATTGTCAACAGAATGTATAAGATTAATTATATGATAAATTGTCCTCGAAAAACATAGAAGCCTTGTATTTGAACTATGTAAACGTAGTGAGCCTCACAAAAAGCAAAGGCTGTGTTTCTGCTTCAAACTTACTTTCACCAGCTACAATTCATCATGTTGTGTAATTACATCTGCAAAATATAAAATTGGTGAGGCCAAAGTAAGAACTAATAAGTTTTCTAGAAAATAACATACATTTTCAGAGAATTGGTGAGGTTATAATAATTCGAACAGAACCTTTTCGATCAAAAATACAAATTTTGTTATTCTTTATACCCTATAGACGGAACAATATATACATTTTTTCCTTACAAGTAGAAGTAAAATCATTGACCTGTAGAGAGCTCTCTGAAGAAAAATGGTATCTCTCTTTGTGCAGATTTGGGAGAGTCTGAACCATGAACACAATTTTTTTCAGTATCCAATCCACATTTTGCTCTGATGCTGTTCAAATTAATAAACTAATTAAGCATAGAGAAATTGATTAAACAAATATACTTCACAAACCAAGCACAATAAATTTGATTAGTAAAATGCATGACCTGTGAGGGTGAGTTATCTTAGCCTTGCTTGCATCCGTCGGGCCCATCAAAGCACGCCAATCAGCAATAGCATTATCCTTCTTCAAAACCATGACTAACACCGGTCCACTGATTATAGTTATGGCGAAGCAAAAGAGGTGATTTAGGATGATAAAAGACTAGAAAACATAAAGGAAGGAAAGTAAATGTCAATCAAATATGATTAAAATGATCAGTGGTATACAGATTTCATATCGATGAACCATTAACCGCAATGGTCTAAAACTAGAATTTCCTCAGCTACGTAACATAAAAAAAACTTATAGTGCGTGAAAAAAACCCTACAATTTCCCAACTTCTCAGTATGATATTTATTTTATATGCTTAAGCTCACTAGGATTGGACTAATGGTGAGGGTTTGGACAATATGCATGAAATTTTAGGTTCAAACTTTAATAGTCTCCATTGTACACCCCAAAATCTAGTAGTATACGGGGTATAGCATGCATACTTACTGATTAATCAATTAGCAGTATGAAGAAGAAAAAACTATATGTTCCAAAATGGGCCAAGGCCTATTCAGAAGGTACTTCACACCCAAAGTCCATCAGCACACGCGCATTACACGGAGTAATCACCGCTTGATGAAGATCAGAAAGTGATCCGTTCATCACGGCAGGAATCTCTCAATGGGGGTTCCTTCCAAAACTCCTGAAATGCTCCACTATATAAGGACCTCTGCACTCGGGAGAAAGGTATGCATTATTCTCACTCACCTCAATCTCTCACCTTGAGCGTCAGAAATCCACTTCAGATCACTATAACGAGCTTTTATCATTAAATAAATACCACTGAGAAATTAAATCGACGTTATTTTATCATTGCCAAGCAAATAAAACTATGTAAAAGTTGGTCTAGCAAATAGGCAATCCAACAAACAGTCAACATAATGAGGTTTCCAAAACAGTTTAGGAAATAGTTCTAAATTGCAGTCTTCAACCGCAATATAGCGGTTTTAGAGGTCTCAATAACTGCAGTTGTGACCGCATTTATACACATTTTACCACAATATAAAGGTTCAGAGTGTAATCGCAACCACAAATTAAGACCGATATAGTATATACCACCATCATGCAACAAGAGTTGAGGCAATCATAGGATACCTGGTCATGTATTTAACAAGGCTGGAAAAGAAGCTCTTTGAGGAGTGCTCTGCATAAAATCTTTTCACAGTAGTCTCATCAAGTTGAACAATCTTTTCCTTGACAATGCTGAAACCATATTCTAAAATTGTTCTCTTGATATCATCTGTGTAGTTACCAAGCAATCCATCCGGCTTTATGATCGCTAATGTTTTCTGCTTGTTCGTACTTCCATCGGTTGAAGAACTGCAACTTTGAAAAAATCAGAGTCTGTTAATTGTCACTAGATGTGCACTTTTAAGCACATCAATTTGACATTACACACACACATTCAAGGTTTTTTGAAAAGCATCTGCGGCCAAAGCATTTGACCGCGACACTCGTTACTATCAAAGATAACGTGACAGCAATATACAACCTAACCTATAAATCTGGAAAAAGTTGTGGTTAGAACAGAAACTGCGTTACTAGAGAAACATACACGAAAAACGCAAACAAAGAAAACACAAGATTTGAGTCCGGAGTTCGGCCACTTGTGTTGTCTCTGACTGCAATGCGGCTGCAGTAACTTTCTATTATTCAAGCTTAGGGTTTACACGTTACAACTTATATTTAAATACTACGGTCCAGTTTACAAGATTACCCTTGAATGGCACAGGGGGGATTTGCCTTCCATACCGGCTCAAGCGACCTGCCCACTTATCAGTAAACTATGAGCCATACCCAACTTTTGTCTTGTGCAATTAACATATAAATTATTGAAATTTGATGTATAAATGAAAATGCATGGTTCTATCATCAATATTCAAGAGCAAGAACTTTTGCTATAATAATTCCTACTTAACAGTTATTAATCTGATGCATGTAAGGTATATTTTATCCAAAGTCATTTCTTTTACTAGTTAAATTTCTGGATGGAGAAGCTATTACATGATACAAGATAAACAGAAGAAGAATGACAAGGTAAGAATCATTGAAATATTCTGAATTATAAATTGAAATGTAAACAACCCTTTTCCCTCACTCAGATGCAAAAAATATTAAATTTCAGATATGAAAATAAAAGACATTCAACATAAAGATAAAATCTTATGTTCACAAATAGACCAGCAGAAGAATAAGTTTGAATTGGATAAACAACTAAATTAAGCCGTTATCATATAAGTGTTTATGTATAAGAGATTTCTATAACAAACAAAAAAGTGAAGTCAAATTGTTTTCATATGATAAATAATCCTAGAGCTTATGAAAATAAGCTGAAAACATTCGCAAGTGCTTATGACAATAGATAAGTTCAGATAAGTCAATCCAAACGAGCTTAATATTAAGGAGCTTTGAAACACTGGCACCTAAAAAAAAAAAAAAAAACTTACCAGCAAGCTGAAACAAAAACAAGAAGGCCAAGTATTCTGATGAATCCAACAAAAGGAGGTCTCATTTGAAGAACCAAACTGCAAGAAATAACAACACATAAATTAAAATTCATATAAATTCAGTAATTAAATAATCACATAAAAAAATGGGGGTGGGTCCATGTTTGTAATTGTTTTGAATACCAAAGAAGGTACATACTTTTCCTATCTCAATAATACAACGTTACACAATGAAAGGGGAAAATAATTTGATTTTTTATTTTTCTTTTAAATTCTGAATGTTCAGACAGAAAGATACCTCGCACGTGTGATGTGAAGGAGAGACAACTGAAAGTGGTTAAGACTTACAAACGACAAAGACTTGCTACGACAGAAAGTCTAAAAGAACATGGACAAAAATAGGTCATAATCCTCATACATCCTTTTTTGACAAAAAATGGTACTTATCCATTTTAATTGATGGATTTTATTTATTTATTTTTAAATAATGTATTAAAAAGAGTAGATTAGATGAAAAATAATTAAATTATTAGAGATAGAGGAAATCCTAGAAAAATTATCAAAAAATCTATTTAGAAAAATTTGAAAGTTAACTGGAAGATGTTTTGCCACCCAATCGGCCGAAGCATTGGCTAATCTGTTCACCCTTTATACCGACTTGGATCGGAAAATGGTTTATGACAATGTAACTAACATCACTCAGTGAAAAAATATTTGGTTATTGTCGTTTTATTCATTTATGAATAAAAAGATAATTCTCATGACTTGAGATTATTGTCTCAAATTATTTTTTTCTAATTTTTCATGATTTTTTAAATTAAAAATAAGGTATCCATTCAAACCGGTAAATTACATAAAAAAAAAAAACAACACAAATTCTTGTGGTTGAAACTTGAAAAAGATGAACTTGCAAACGAATCCATACCATTCAAATTAGTAACATAATGCCAAAAAAAATGGCAAAATTAAGGTGATCAGAATACACGTTTATAGTGTTGACAGCCAATTGATTAGTTGAATATATAACGAGTCAAAACTGACTTGTCAATTTGAACAAACAAACACATTTCATAAGTTATAACCAAATGCATTTCCTCATCTAAATTTTGTCAATATTTATTGTCTATACAATAAATATTTTAATAGAGCTTCTTCAAATAAATCTGACTCAATTCTAACTAGAGAATATTTCATTATTCTAAAAAAAGATTATGTTTTCTTTTTCTTTTCACCCACACCATTATGAGAAAAATGGACCCACTGTTGAAATTTCGACCCCCGTTAAAATGTTAAAATACATAAGAGAAAAAGGGACATGCACTATAAATTAGTTTTACAATGTTGATCTTCAATGAAAAGTAAGGTTGGTTGCACAAGCTATTTTTAGTGCATGCCCCTTTTTCTCTATGTATTTTAACATTTTAATAGTTATTTTATCGGATGTTGTACTGACGCCCAATAATTTAACTTCACGGTTCATTATGACGTTAACAATTTGATGGACGTTTTATCGATTTACATTCAAATCAGTTCAGTTGTTGACTAATTGTTGGTTGACGGTCAAACGTGGCTATTAAGTCAACATAGGCTTGAATGTTGAATGGGGTCTTATTAAGGTCATGGTAATGGTTAATGAGATCCAAAGAGGCTACAACATTGATTTGACATTAAGTAAAACTGACCCAAAGTTCGTTTGAATGAAAAAAACGTAGTCAAACATTCACCACCTTATTTGTTGCTTTTGATCCCTAGCTTATTAGTGCTTCTTGCATGGACTTGTGGTTAATAATATTTTGCCGATTCAAAAAAACATTCACTACCTTAAAAATTAGAAATGTAGAGAACATGAGTAGATAAGCAATATATTAGTTAAGATGGGCATGAAGACATATTCCCTTAATAATAGAGTTATGGATGGCATGATTGGCTGATATGGAAGTAAATTACTAGCCGGCAAGACTTTTTTAACAGTAACTCAACTTATATATTTGATGTACAAGTTAGCCTATATGTCATCTTATTAACTGAACGAACCACAAATCAGAAAAGCAAACCAATGATTAGTCTAAACACCAAATTTCACATTGATGACAAAACACGGAGTGATATACCCAAATCACTACAAGTTGTATCTTGATTGGAGGAAAACATTTAGTAAGATAAATTATATTCTCAACACCTATTAATTTAAACTAATGTGTCATGTTTTTTAACCTGTGGCATGTACATCTCTCTTTTTTTTTCAATTTTTATTTATTTCTTTTTCTAAAATATTAGTATACTATTTAAATTTAGTCAATCACATCATATTGTTTTGCTTAGAATAAAAATCACAGCTAGAACTTTAAAAGTCTTCAAATTAGAAGAAAACATAAGGCCATTAATCAAGGAACAAAAATGATGCAATCAGTTTCTGTTCAATATGTACTACATTTTACCGCCTCTCCCACTTTATTAGACAACAAACTAAATGCTTTGTCTGTTTGGTGGTCAGATAAAGGAGATCGGATAGGATAAGCTATCCTTTTTTTTTACTAAGCTATCCTATCATATTATTGATTGTAAACATTATTATTATTATACAATATCTTACATAGTACACTGTTTAGTAAATATTCATACTAAACAATAACATTATGTTCAACTGGACATATAATTTCACTACAAGCACTCACAATCACAGATCTCAATACAGCATTTAATTAACTCAAAACAAGCTAATGCTGCACAAAGTTGAGTGCAAACTATGGTGCATTGATCATTCACAAAAGAGCAAGTCTTTAGCAAACACATGCCACAACATGTATCAGCCACCCTACCACAACAAGTAGAAGCTGCTTTCCCCAATAGTCCTTCAGATGGTTTTGCTTCTTTTGTTGCTGGTGGAGTGTTCTCAGCAGTTGCTTTCAAGTCACCAAATCCATGACTCAGTCCTCCAAGAAATAACTTTGGGATTTCAACTTCCAATCCCTTGAAGCTAAGTGTGCCGTATGCCTGTTTTGAAGGGGTGTAGGTAATCATACACTATGAAACACCGATAGGGATCCCAGACACGACAGTGACACAAGGACAAATGCAATGATTTAAGAAAATAATAGCGATTGTACATGATTATACAATGTGTCAGCGCCGTGTATGTGTTGGACAACAGACACAGATTAATCTGATACATACACACTCCCGTCACTATTATAAGCAAAAATATATATTTTAGATTCATTCAATTAATGATGTATACGGTCTTTATTGTAGACCACGTAATCATTTAATGAATGAATCTAAAATGTTGATTTTTGCTTATAATAGTGACTGGAGGGTGTATTGTGCAAAAGGGAAAAATAATGGAACTGCTCTGATATTTTACGGACGGGTAATAAAATATGCCATTATTATTATATATTTGAACACCAAGGTAAAGGTCTACCTTTTGTAACAGAAATGGTTCAGGTTCCTTCTTGACATCATTTTTCTTCACAAGAATCATCTCCATGAAAGTATACTCTGATGGAACGTTATTTTGAATGCTCATTTTAGAAACCTATTAGAGAGCAGTTTAGCATTTGGTTAGAAATGAGTGAGGGAGAAATACAAATAATAAATTACAATTGTTTAACCACTTGGAGTATAACTCTTTCTAACATTGTGAGTAAAATCAGAATGACTTTGTTTGAAGTCAATGATTGAAATTTGAATAAAAACTTATCTCCACATATTTTCCATTTTTGCCTTCTTACTTAGTTTCCTTTTGTTTTTTAGAAAGAATCATAACATGCATATAAGTACAATATAGACAAACCTTTTCCTCTAGCTCTTGGCTTTCTAATAACCAGGCACGAGCAGTGACTAGGTCAATATGTCTCTTTGAAAAGACCTGGAGTAAATACCAAAATTTACATCAAGATGCATTTCAGAGCATAATTGAGTATGCATTCAGAAATCACAATTATTAAAGGATCTACAAGTAGACAAGAGCCTGACTCTGGGAACATGGTGATACTCGTGTAAGAGCTGCTGTGCTTATGAGTTGCATGGTAATATGCAGTTAACATGCTAAGTGTTGCATTCACTTTTGTGAGAGCACAAATAATTCTTGATACAGAGAATTATTTGACATGTTTTAGTGCTCTTGAGTATAATTTATTTTGCCTCAGGAATGTATTTTAACTTGAAGCTGAGATTTGTTGTTTTTGTCTCCAAACAAGATTTTAGCAGCAGCTTTCTCGTTAACTCGTTTTTATGTTTCTAAACATAAATCACTTTACATGCTCAATTTTAACCAAAAATAATTTTATAAAATCAATTTTTGCTAACACATAACCAAACATACACTAAGATAATATGAATTTTAGATTCTCAACAAGATAATAGGCATCTAAACTGAACAAGTGATAATGGAGCCTTAGAGTTCGAGATATTACATTTGTGAGTTTCATATCCTTTTCTCTCTTCACTTTAAGGTCCACTACGAAGCTGGTCCTATCTGCCAAAGTACCAGTAACCTTGACAAGTTCAGGAAAAGTTCCATTGTATCTACCTGATATGATCAATGGACTTCCAGATGATAGGTCAGGAATATGAGTTGGGAACAACTGCATTAATCAAACTATAGTTAAACATCAAATAGATGTAACATATAATTTTTGTTTTTTTGACATAATGTAACATAAATATGATCACTAAGTAAACTAGCTCATTAGAACACGTGTATCCAGTTATAATTGAAGACAAAACTTTACTGGATATGTACCTCCTGTGAATCAAGCCCTTCTAAACTTTTGATGGTGATATCAGAAACTATAACCGATGAAGCAGTACTGAATAGTCTTTGCATTCGAATGTCAATTGTATCTGGACATGATTTAGAGAGACAGAGAGATAGATCAATGAAATGCCTAGATACGATATGATTTTGCAATTAATTTTGTATCCCTTGAGAATACAAAATATTTGGCATTTTTTGAAAAGCCTGAATACTTGAGGGTTCATTCAGGCATTCAAAAAAAAAAAAAAAGGGCACAATTTGTTAGCTAGTTTTTCAGCATACACACTGATTAGTACTTATTGTGACTCTATGACAAAACAATAAATCTTTCTTGTTTAAGCATCAATCTGCAGTGCTAACTTCAAGCAGGAATGTTTGGTTAGCTGGACAAGAAAAAGATACTGACCTAAATCATAAACAGCATCATAGTGACCCCTCCCAACTTGTGCTAGCATTTGTAGGAAGTAGTGATTACAATATAAACCTGAAATTTTCAAATTAGAAAACAGAGAAGTTATTAAAAGTGTTGCAACAAAAAATCTATTTTCCGTTAGAAGAGACTGAAGTATCAAACAAACATTGCTAATTAATGATATCAGATAATCTATTTTCTAATGACCACAAAGAGAAGAGGAAGCTAGAACTCTTACCTATGCCAAAAGTACAAATGCGGGGTGTGCGAATTGATTGCCCACTCGTTACATAGCTTTTCACAAATTCACATATCTCTCTTTCATCTTCAACAGACCCATCAGTAACAAGAAAAATAAGAGGGACTGAATGACTTGATTTCCGTAGTAGGGTCATTGCCTAAGATAGAGAAAAAATAGGACATCAAATAAACACTGCATTGTACTTGCTACTTAATATAAGGAAAGTACTCCATACCAGCAATCCATCTATCTTATAAATTCATGGTTAACATTATAAGAAGATTATACAGGGACATCAAGAAATAAGAGAGGTTTTGATTAACAAGCCATGAAGTAAGAAAAGAAGGCACGTCATATGGAAATTGTAAATTAATTAGAATTACCTGAGTTAAGGGAAGCATGATATTTGTACCACCATTTGCTATAAAAGTAGTGTCAACCCACTTGGCAGCCTTTAAAATTGCTTCCACTGTAGCTGGTTCCATCGTTGGCGAGAATAAATAGGCCTCCCCATTGAAAGCTATAATGTTAAATCTATCTTGCGGGTTTAATTGAGAGAGTGATCCTACCAGTGCATTCTTTACATTTTCAAGAGGACTTCCCTTCATG
>Ga0315915_1001846_pt1 | contig 26250 bp, 6 predicted proteins | sample MpolbnodulesMG_FD_207738 | JGI IMG/M metagenome (GOLD analysis project Ga0315915, IMG submission 207738) | Medicago polymorpha root nodule microbial communities from Los Angeles, California, United States - branched nodules | ecosystem: Host-associated > Plants > Roots > Nodule | place: USA...
AATGGGGGGGGGGTTTCAGGTGGAAGGGTTGCGAGGAAGTGATTTGGCTATCATAAATAAATTCATATCCATAGATATAAAAATTTAAAAAAAAATTGAGTGGTTCGTATTTTAGATGACAATTTGATCAGATTGTTGACTCTTACTTAAAACATGTATAAAAATTCATATCACTCTTTTTGCAACAAGATCCCACAATGACACAACGTTTTTGTGTCTATGAGAGATGGTTTTAAATACCTTTTTCGTTGATAAGTATTATTGTTAATGTTTGTTAAGCCTTAAAATTTACTTTGACGAGTTCCTGAAACTCAATTCACCTAAGAAAAATAAAAAATAATCATCATTTTTAAAGAAAAAAATTGATTTTAATATGTTTGTTTATTAACCGGTATGGATAATTTTCTCTTTAAAATTGAGTATAATTTGAAGCTACAATGCTAGTATTGTATTTGCCTCTATACTTTATTTCTCAATTCACTCTTTTTATTATGAAATTTTTTCGATTCACATTTATATTAATGTATTCATCATAAATTATATTACGTACATTTATTCTTATACAAAACCAAACCTACACTTTATTTTTAGGGGAAATCAAACCCACACTTAATTAACATGGCAGGGGATGACGATAAACTTTTGGAGTTTCTGTAGCTAGATGAGGATTATCTCACCAGATAGATTGCTCACTCAGACCTTCATTGCAAATTCAAATAAAGTTAGAAGACCATTATAGCAGGAAAAATAATTATGGGTACCACCACCTAATGTAAGCATTAGAGCATCCACATCAATAAGGTCTTTACTATTTAAGACCCGGTACCTAATAGGTACCATCAATGTGGAAAAAAATTGGGGGTCTCTGAAGACTCAGGGTTTCACTTACGACCCTCAATCTTAAATGGATCCCACACGACTTTTCAATAAAATAATCATTATTTGAGTTACATTTGTTGTTTTTCATTAATAAATAGTTATTGGTGGGATCCATTTAGACATTTTGATAAAGGATCTCCATTGGAATGGTTGAATACCTATTAGATACTATCATTAAAAAAATGATATGTCCGTGTGGGACCCATTTAAAGTCTCAAATGTGAAGGTCTCCATTGTGGATGCTCCTACCCTAAATAGATATGACCCTTCTTCTCCGTGTTGTCCTTCTTCTAACAATACCACGTCAGCTCACTCAGTTATGTCTTTGTACCAAGTATAGTATGTTCTTTCCACAATGTGTAGCTTCCTTAATAATGGTTTCCTTTCATTTGTGCGACCTCTCCTAGTTGGCTTATGACAGATGATTGGACATTCCAGAGAGATCTGTTAAGAAATAACCAATTGAAAGCTAAAGGCATGTTCCAAGTCTAGGTATATCGATACTAAAAAAATCGTTAAAAAAGTTGCGGTTATCGGAAAAAATATAAACCAGTTCTTTTGTTGAGAATGTGACTTTGATCTCTGTTGGTTCGCAAAAACAATCAAAGGTTTGTTGCATGCGCATTAATTTTCTATTATTTTTGTCAATCTGATACATATTTTATCATTGTCTCAATTGTGAAAACGAATAAGATAGTGGACCTCTATCTCTAGAAGGAGGAAAATGTTAATCGGCGTTAAGGTTTTGAATAGTTTATATTAATAAAAGTTCAATATTCTTCTTGTCGTGAGATTTGAGAATATGAGTTTGATCTGTGTTGATAGTTGATTCAACAAAGATAATGAGAAATAAGTTGTGTTGAGATTTGTTGTGTGCATATTTGTTTTAGTTGTTTTTTTTATATCACACTTACTTGGTCATAGTCTCAATTGTGAAGGCGATGAACTTATATTTCTAAAAGGAGATGTTGATTGTGGTCAGGCCCAACGTTGGGGTGTGATGTAGTAAATCCGCAAGTGCACGGTTTACCGATGTAGTAATAAAGATATCGTTCCGACAGGGAGTTATGAATTTGATTGACTTTCAACAATGGTTATAGATGAGAGTTTAAGTTAAAAAGTTTGGATTTTTTATTTGAATTAAAATAACAATAATAAAAAGCGTTTTGGGATTATTGGTTCATCATGATGACAAACCCTTCACAAACCAAACCCTAAACCTAGAACTTTATGTTGGACCTATTTTCTAAAGACAAGTTTCTCTTTGACTTATCACATCTCCTTTCGGTCTCGGTGAGTGTGTTCTTTTAGCAATCACGTCTATTTTTATGGTTGATTGCTATTGGAATCCTTGAAGCTCGGAACTTTATTGTCTCAGGGTTTGCTAGACTATTTTCATGTTTTGCAATCCTTGTCTAAATTCACTTGTTCCAATATTAAAACTTCATCTTTCGATCCATCGCTTAATACTTGTGATGAATCAATAACAATTATTAAACTTCATCTTTCAATCTATCGATTAACATTTGTTATTGATTATAAGAACGGTGAAATAGATTAGAAAATAGATTTACATATAAAATTAGGGTTCAAGGCTTGGTTTGATTAGGATTAGGTCATTAGACTTATCCAACAATCCCAAGACAAGAAGAGTCTACTCACTCGCGTTCATTGTAGACATAGAAGAGAAGAAAATGAAGAACATAAAATAACAATAAAATAAAGGTCAACTTTTATTCAAAGAAACAATTGTCGCTTATTATTTCCAAGAACAAAAGATGATTATACAAGCTAGATGGCTGCTCTATTTATAGTCTAACATTGACTTGAGCCCTAAGAAATAAATCACTAAAGTGTTGCACAAAAAACCATGGGCTCTAGGTCAGAAATACTAAAATAGGCAGCTTGTCGAAGAAGCAAAAAGACAATAAGGGGTGCGCTAGGCTTCATATTTTGGTGAAGGATCTTCAAACTTTTTGCACAATATATTTTTGCATAAGATCTTCATATTTTTGGCACAAATAAGCTCCAAATCACCTTTCTTTTGCTCTAAGACGCAATCTTTGAAATATTTGTTCCTGAAATAAAATAACTTGCAATTGAAGTAAAATAACTTTAAAAAGGAAATAAAAACATATAAAATCTAAATAAAATAAACTTAAATATTATATAAAAAACACTAATTATTGACTCCTCAGGGTGCGCAAGCAACTCAACCAAGTCGGGCCTCCAAAACTCATGAGCCTTAAAAATATAAATTAAGTCTAATACCACACCCTACTTAAATAAATAAAAAACTATATGTTACTTCTTTTTCTTTCTTTGGTACATGTTTGAGGTTTTTTCTAGACTCTAATTCTCCTTTAGACAGAAATCTGATGCTATCAAACCACCCCAAATTTATATAAACACTCAATCAATCAATTTGGAAAGTTGTTTAATAAAAATAATCACAACAATCATTTTTTTTCCGCATAAACCATCTGTTCCCCCTTTCCTACAACGGAGGAATGATAAATCCAAACGACACTATTATGTAAATTTCACCTCTCTTTCACTTAATTCTTTTTTTATTTCGTTTCATGTTAGAAGTTCTTCTACTTCAAATTTTTTTAATGAAGTTTAGCTACACAAAAAATTTATGTTTTTATTTTAGGGGGTCTATTTTAAAAAGAGAATCGAGCCTCCTATTTTATAGGAACGGCCCTGGTTATGGATTGAGTTTTAAGTATTGATCCATGAGTTGATCATCCATCAAATGGTGGGTTTAATTTTCCTAAATTTAATGCTCTTAAATTACCCAACTTTTTTTGATATAAGATTTGTAAAATATTGATATCTCATCATCTCATGCTTCTTGAGTAAAAAAATAAACATTCCATGTTTCTTTATTTATATTGATGAATCATCACATGCGTCTTTAAGAAAGCAATCTAGTTCTTCCTTCCTTTTTTTTTCTCTAAAGAAAGCAATCTTTGTTAATACTTTAATATTTTATTCTGTTTTTTCTTATGGAGTATTTATTTATTATGTGTGTTAGAAATTGAATCAGCCACGTGAGTTGTAAAATGAACAACCGTTTGCCACGGCACACCGACCCTTGACCGCCGTTAAGGGAGCTTAAATGCATCATTAGTGCGACAATACCCATCGATCATGGCAGCTTAAATTGACTTTCAAACGTGAAAAACCGAAAACAAAACCACCAATTTATATTATACTATCTTGTTATTTAATTTTAATATGAAAATATATACTACTCATTGTTTTTTCATTACAAGATGGAGACAAAGGCAATTATGTGCAATGGACACATCAACAATTTTGGAAGGGAATGAATGAACATTGAACATGTTATAGAGTTATAACATAACACGGTTCCACGCGACAATGCCACAATCAAATCAGAAGGACCTATACCACACGTGTCGAGTTTATTGTTGTTGAGGGACACCAAAAGTAATCCTCTAGCAAACTTGCTGTAATTATTTGCAATTGCAACAAGGAATTTTATTTTTGACAAAATGCATACATTTATAATTTTTATTGTCGTTTTTAATCGAGTAGTGTTATTTAAAAAATCATTTTTGTTGATAATTTATGGGACGATCTAAATTTACAAAAGAAATATATGAGTATCAACACAAATATTAAAGCAATATAGAGATAAAATAAAATTCATAAGTCCTAGCTTAACTGACAAATGCCGAAATTGTTAGGCCGGATGCTATGACCGGGGTTCGAACCCCGGTACCTCCACCTCCACTTGTGTGTGCGAGTTTATAATGGTTTTGTCGTTTCGTCTATCCACCAACAAAAAAAAAGAGATAAAATAAAAATATAAAGTGAGTATGAGAAAAAAATTTGTCACAAAAACTGTTGTAAAATGATTGTTCAAATATCATTTTTCCTTTTAGTTTATGTATTATTGTCGTTTTTTAGCTTTTCAACGAAACGGAAAAATAATGAACAATTTTTCTTTATAATACTCCATCCAGTTCTATTTATAAGAAAAAGTTGACTTTTTAGATTCATTGAATAATTAATGTATTTGGTATAGAATATAGACCAAATACATCATTTATACAATGAATCAAAAAATTCAAATATTTTTTATAAATAGGACCGGAGGGAGTATATTGCAATACTCACACTAACTAAGCTATACTCACGTGAACAATTCTCTTAATTATTTAGTGCAAAGAGGAAGTTACACATGAAATGAGACAATTCTCTTATTTATAAGCTATATTTATAATAAATTATAAATATAGCTTAGTTAGTGTGAGTATTGCAATATACAAGGGTTTGAATTCTATATTTCCGACTTATTTATCTTGAGGTGTGAATTTCTAATCAATAAATTACTTGACAAAAAAAATTAGAAGAATTATTATAAACCAACAATTAGTTTTACAATGAGAAATGAAAACAACTACTAAATAGGAGGAAAGTTTTTGTGCAAATGAAACAATATGATTAAAAAGGAGTACAAGCAATGGGTTGTTATATTAAACATAATTCGTTCTACAATATTGAACTTTTTTTTGAACAGTGGATTTTAAGACTTGATACATGAATATAAATGGTGGTTGGATTTTATTAATATTATTATGCTTTATATTATAGTAAACTTTTAGGATAGATATAAATTTGTTTTGGATTCACACGCCTATACGTACACACCCCATCCCTATTCCCAGTCATGTGTAGGGATCATAGAGAAATGAAATGAATTTGTCAACATTTTTATAAATCTGTTTGTATTTATACATACAAACAATGTGACATTCTTATAAATATGTTGACGTATTGTCTGGGAATATCCTTCCCTTCTAAATAATGCATTGCAAAGAGTCCATCTGCAAACCCTTTCGAAGGACACAGTGTGAAAACGAAAATGGATATGCAAACCATCGTTGTTGCAATCATTGTTGCATCTATAAAATGACAGACAGGGAAAAAAGAAAAGGGAGTAAAACTAACAACGAAGCATGAGTGCATGTGCATAACAATAACCTTTTCACTATTTCTATGTAATATACATATGATATTGACATGAATTAGTGTAAAACAAAAGGAAGAAGAGGCGAATGAATTAGTATTTGTGGTGGTTAGTCTGAATTAGGACTGAAGTGTGAAAGTCTTTGTGTAAATCGATGTAACAAATTTAGATGAATGATTTTAAATAGTAATTACAATAAGGGTAAGGTAGAAAAAACTACTTTCCCTTGATGAATAGAGAGTGATTTACTCTTAATGATAAGTATGATTCCATTCCAAAACGAATGAGATGTAGATCACATATTAGGTGAAGGAGATGAAGAAGTTTTGTTGTTCTTGAGATGAAAATAGTAATTGATTATAAAAAAACTCTATCGACGAGGTCTGTGTTACTCCTTAATGAATTGAAGGTAATTTACTTCTAATGACAAGTATGATTTGATTATGAAACGAATGAGAAGAAAATCATACGTTGAATGAAAGAGATGAAAAAATTTGTTGTTCTTGAAAATAAATTTAAAAATAACATTCTCTCAACAAAGGTTGAGTTTATGTCAATTAAAAAGGTAATATTATATGTCCACGTGAGCATAATTCAGTTGACAAGAACGGTATGTAGATGCTGGAGTTCAAACTCACAAACCCCGCTTATTTAATACATGTAATTGATTACATTGATTTAATACATAATTTGTATTTTAAAACGAGTAAAAGATAAAACTTAAATCAAAATTTAGTAATTTTACTAAAATGGTGGTATTATAGACTTTAAAGTTATCTCATTTTAAAATTTGTCTTGGACCTCTTTCAAAAAAAAAATTTGTCTTAGACCTTTGCATATGTTGAAACACCCTATTTTAAATATTTTTGTTGAGGATTTCAATCAAGTATAATTGAGATGTGGAGTTTATGAATTAACCACGCTGTGATGGAATTCTACCTGCTGGTGATTATTGATGGCAAAAAGCATCTCACAAGTTCCCTTCACCATAAAGGGTTATGTCATTGACCAAAGAACATCCCCAAACAAGTAAAACGGCCAGCTTGATTGCATTGAAAATATTTTTTTACTTTCATTGATTGGTTACCGTATAGGACAAAACATATTGGACAATGGGTGTCAACATTATTGAGGGGGCTTTATTAACATTAGTGCATTGCAAACTGGCTCCAGATGTTGATGTTTGAAAGATGAAACCATCAGCACAAAATTATTAAACTCTTTATTAACCTCTTTCTCTATCTTATTATTATTAAAAAAATAATAGTAACATCATGTATTAGGCCTAAGCTAAAATAATTACAAATTTCGTGACGAATACTTTAAATAGCAATTGCCAAGAAAGTCCTAAACTCCTAATTAATCTTCACAAACTCAAGTTAAGGTTAATTTCCTCTAGTTCCCTTTTAGTGGGTATTGATCTGTAAGTAAACTTTACCTTACGTGTACAACGACCTGTTAAATTAGGCACATCACGGCATTGAAGTGGGACAGCTTTGAGATTTTTTGACAAAAAAGGGGACAGCTTTGAGTTTTTAATTATTATTATGGTGATGTATTGAGTGAGATTAGGTGCACTCACGGCTTGCTTTTTAGTTTTAAAGTTTAAAGTTTAAACAATAACACGCAGTGTTGATTATTGAATATTAAAATAAGATGGTATTGGACGTTTGCTTGCTAATCTTACCACTTTTACTAATAATGAAGTAGTGTTTGGTACGAATTATGTGAATCCACAAGCAATCACCAAATTATGAAAGTGTTCTTGCTTTGATCACACAATTGCATTTTTTTTAAGTTTTGCTCCTTCCAGAATCCAGTAACTTTTTCTTATGTTCACCTTTCGGGTTCCTAGAAAAAAAGATTTGAGAAATTTAGTGTTTGATCAAAATGTAGCTAAAGTTTATTAAAAGAGAAATGATATTTGTACAACTATTTTTTACAACTTTTTGACAATTTTCTCTCTCATACTCACATTATATTCTTATTCTCTCTCTTCTTTTCTCTCTCTATTGTTTTAGACCAATGAGAAGAAAAAAAATGAAAGTTGTCATCAAAGTTGTCACAAATGGTTGTACATATATCACTACTCTTATTAAAAATTGTTTCAATAAAAAATCCAACTTGAATTCCCTTGAATAATTTATCTTAGAGAAATGTCATTAACCACTTAATCTCTTAGTTATTCAAAGCTCATTATAGTACATTGTATGTAGGTCTTTTTAAAATAATAAAAAAAAGTAGTAAATTACACTCCCCTCCTCTTAAAGATGCTTGAATTACAATCCTCTCCCCTCTTATGTTAAAATATACACTTCCCTCCCATCTTATTCAAAACATATTAGAAAACTTTTCACTCTCCTAAGAGAAACTTGAATTACATTCCCCTCCCCTCTTACGTTAAAATCTACACTTTACCCCCTTAATATTTTTTATTTTTAATAATCTAGCAAAAATATAATATTTTAACACACTTTAAAAAATATTACGAGTCTATTTTAATATAATAAAAAAGTGAATACATATTTTTCGCTATTTTTTATTCACAATTTCATTAACATGTAGTTTTAAACCCTATTATAAAATATAAAACAAGCCAAAATAAAATTAAAATATGTGAAAAATTACTAAAGACAATAAAACATGGTTATTTAAAAGTTAATTTTATACTCTAAATTATAAAATCAATAACAAAACATTTAAATTTAATTATCATTGACATTTAAATTATAAATAAATAAATTGATTTTTCTTAAATGCTGGTTCAAAATTAATATATATCATAAAGATATTTACTTATGTTAAAATAGATTAAAGTGTAGTGCATAATTAATTATTAAGGGAGATGATGGTAATTCAAGCATCTTATAAGGATGAGAGTATACATTTTACTTTTCAAGGGAGGGGAGTGTAAATTTTAACATAAGAGAGGAGGGGAGTGTAATTTAAGCATCTTTGAGGGGAGGAGAGTGTAATTTACTGTAAAACTTTTCACTCCCTCTAAGAGAAACCTAAATTACATTTCCTATTCTCTTATGTTAAAATCTACGCTTTACTCCCTCAATATTTTTTTATTTCTAATAATCTAGCAAAACTATAATAATCTAACACACTTTAAAAAAATATTACGGGTCTATTTTAAAATAATAAAAAAGTGAATACATATTTTTTGCTATTTTTTATTCACAATTTCATTAACATGTAGTTTTAAACCCTATTATAAAATATAAAACAACCCAAAATAAAATTAAAATATGTGAAAAATTACTAAAGACAATAAAACATGGTTATTTACAAGTTAATTTTATACTCTAAATTATAAAATCAATAGCAAAATATTTAAATTTAATTATCATTGACATTTAAATTGTAAAGAAATAAATTATTTTTTCTTAAATGGTGGTTCAAAATTAATATATTTCATAAAGATATTTATTTATGTTAAAATAGATTAAAGTGTAGTGCATAATTAATTATTAACGGAGAGAGTTGTAATTCAAACATCTTATAAAGGATGGAAGTATACATTTTACTTTTCAAAGGAGGGGAGTGTATATTTTAACATAAGAGAGGAGATGAGTGTAATTTAAATATCTTTGAAGGGAGGTGGGTGTAATTTACTAAAAAAAAACTATCAAGATATGATAGAGCTTAATAAAGATCGAATAAGATGAGACAAATAAATAGATATCATAACTATTATTTATTTGATGTGCACCTGATAATAAAGATAATATACGACTCATAACTTATTATGTATGATGATATATCAGATGCAAGATGAGACTTTATATGATAGTTTATCACATTCCATCTCTTCCGTCCTTGCCACCAATGCCCTTAAATACTGCTCATGTCCCATTAAATATTGTTCAGACCCCTTCCCCTTGATGACGAATCCTCCACCTCCACTTAGATCAAGGATAATCGCCATCCATACCCATTCCCCCCTACAAATATATAGATTTTAAAAGGTTTTTATACTAACGGTCAAGGGTTGAGCTAGGAATTAAATTTGTAGGGGTCAAGATAAAATCAAGACTCAATATATAGATCAATGATACATAATAACCAATAATCTAGAAACACCAAGAGATCATAATATCACATCTTCACCAAAAAATTTAAGACATTGAATATATAAATGATCTCTTTTATATAACTATATTTACTCCATTAATGATTGATGCAAGACTAACTACTCACACTTGAATCCAATAAATTATCATGAAATTTAAAAATTGTGTGATAGAACTTCAACTTAATGTACTACAATTTACATTTTAAAATAGTTGTAAATATCAACTATAATTAAATCCCCACATAAAAGAACACTAATGTATGTGTCCCAAAAAACAATACACAATAGTGACAAAAGAACAATTTAAAAGACAGACAAAGGTGTGAACTTAAGACCATGGATGCATTTATCTGTCCAAAAAAACAATACATTGTAGTAACAAAAGAACAATTTGAAAGACAAACAAAGCCAAGGTGTGAACTTAATAGCCGTGCCCACTTCCTGATTGGAGGCCATTGATTATTTGATTTGTGAATGGAAAATGAGTATCGTTTCTGGTGTTGTCTTGCCTAATTTAATTTCGATTGTTTTCTTCCTATTATCTGTATAAGGGCTTCTTCAAGTAGGGACGTTGCCCTTTTATATTCCAAGTGAAAGATGGTGACATAGCTTTGTGAGCACTGACGACCTTGGTTGAATTTGGTCCTAAATACACAACTAGCTTGTCTGTTTTTTCTGACCTATTTCATGCATGCATTCAAGCAATAGAGTTGTAATATTTGGACTTGACGAATTAAAAGCTTACCAGTACGGAACCATTCTGTAGATGTATTGTCCATTATTACGAATTCTAGTATGAAGCACACTTCACATTTTCACTCCAAAAAAATGTACGAAATTGGACATATACTGTCTAGAAAAAATTCCAACCTATCAAATTGTTCGTAAATTTTGTAATTTTTTTTTTAAAGAAAATTATGCGTTACTCCTTGATAAAAAGTGGATTTCTGCTCTCCCCCTTGCACTTTTCGCTCCCACCCAGCAAAACTGACTAAAATACCTCTGCGTTAGTTAACAAACACAAGTGTAAAAATCTGGGCATCTTAACATGCGTTGCGCAACTTAACTAATACTGGAATTAACACTTGCGTGAGTTAACTCACGCTACGTTACTTAAGTAGCGCAAGGGTAAATTGGTAATTTCAGTTGGGCGTGAGTGTTTTGTGCGGGGGGAGAGCAGAAATTTAAAAAGTGGTAGAATGCAAGTGATTAATGATTTTCGGTTATAAGTCGTCTTTGGTTTGACGAAGGGATGTGATAAATTTAACTGAGAAACAAATGTAAATTTACATTTTTCACCCTTTTAATATTTGATATTTTGTCAAATAAAAGGATATAAGTCCAAACTTTAATTCAATAAACTTTATCTCCTCTAAATTTCTCAAAATTTTCACTGCTATGTTCGTTTGATTTTCTTAAGAGGTTATCTACATATCAACAACAAAAATCTGTTATGTTACTTTGGAGTTTATGAAAGTATCTCAAAACAAGAAACTTTGGGAGTCTTCAGACACACCTTCTGCCTTCAGTGTCTCTCGAGCAAAAGATACATGAATGAAGCCATATGAAAAGAGTTAAACCCCAAGTATCGAATGCGAGGTATCTTACCTCTTGGGTAAAACTACCGGTTGACATTATAAGTGTAATGTGGACGCAACAACTTTCCATAATAATTCAACAGGATATGGAATATGTTTTCGGAACTCTGAGGGTCATTTCTTGACGGGGAAATCCGCTAACTTATACTCCTCTGTATCTGTTCTAAAAGCAGAAGCCATCGCATTGCTTGAAGCGACCGGTACAAATATTTCTTTCGGTTTCCATGATGTTATGTTTGAAACGTCTTCATCTACCTTCCACAACCTGTTTGTAGTATTGTCTATTCTATGACAAGCAAATAAAGTTGCACATAGCATAACTAGAGCATCTTTATCTCACCCTTTCCGCCATATTTTTTATTATGTACCACATGCTTTTTAACCTAACCTATGATTATTAATGAAATGCATTAAGCTTGTCTTTGCTATAAAATAAAAAAAAACTCTATCTCCACTAAATTTCCCCAATTTTTCTCTTATCCTTTCCCTTCTCAAACAATCAAACCAAACAAGAAAGATTAAAAACACATCCCTCTTGCCCTTAAGGTCAAATTGGTCGGAAGAATTTGAGTTTCATCCTTGATAGAAATAATTATTTGTCATACTTTATATTCATCATAATCAACCTGAGATTATCCAAAACCCTTTTTCTCAAGAAGTTACGACCAACAAATCTTAAAAATTGATGTTTTTTAATGGAATATAATTTTTTTTTTTATTTTAAGATTAATGGAATATTTGGTATTCGGCTTGGAGTCTGGCCTTGCAATAGATTAATAGATATACTCCCATACTTAATATTTGCATCCCACACTTCTATAAGTAATTATCTTTCCCCACTTTTTATAAAAACTTTCAACGATAGAGAATGAATTGAGACAACTCAAACATAATTGAATATTTGACAATTAATTTGTTGAGTTTGACTTATAAACCAAATGAATTGAACTTGAGAAGAAAATTGAGTTTGTCTAATAAAGAGCTGAATTTGAGCAATATATAATTCGATTCATTTAGTTCATGAACTAACTCGATTGTTATAATTGAAAATATTTTTACCTTTTATTTATGTATGGTTGATTTTACATGATTGAATAATTTAAGTCGAGTTAGTTCAAAACTTTCGTATATAATTTTTGACTTTTAGTATTAAAGTTTTCTTGTTTTTGTTTTAAACTAGTCTTGTATTATATACACTTTAACTTGTGTGCTGATTCCACTTTGCTAAGGATTGTGTAAAGCAAGACATATAACTCAAAACTATTGGAAGTATAATGGCAGCTAACTTTATCTAGATTTTTTTTTTTGCTTCACCTATCTAATTTTCATTTATATTGAGATGAGTATTTGTGAAACTGTTTGAGAGAAAGGATGAAAATAATTAATTATAAACTGTTTTCAGCTTTCTTTTTATAAAGTTATCCAAAATAGCTTATTAAGCTGTTTGGAACCACGATGATCTCCCACCCAAAGGCACGTTTACTTGAAGCTTCAATTTTTAGCTTCACAAGATTTATGTTGAATTTACTTCTCAAGGGCACGATGATCAAAGAATATGTAACCAGAAGTCAATCCAAATGTATGTTATGTAAACAATTTGTAGTTTACATGAAGACAATCTAACTTCATTCTTTCTTTGGTTTTAGAAATAGTTTTACATAAATTCTTTCTTTGGTTTTAGAAATAGTTTTACATAAAAACTTATCATGATAAATGTTTATGTTATAAACTGTATATTGAGTTGTTTATGCAAAAAAATATCTTGATTGGAACACGTAATGGATCGTGTGACTATCAGTATTTGACTGTCAATGTTCTACAATGAGGAAAAGATAACTCTAAAACTGAGTTTTTTCTTTCTTTCTAAATTATTACAATAAAAATATTGAAAGAACTTTTATCACTTAAATTTATCCGTGTCAGATAAAAATGCAAATCATCACCATTTGACTACATAATAAACTGGTTGCGTGTTCGAACTCTATTATGTTGGCAACAGCCTAACCATGAACAAAGATTATCTGCACAATGAACTTTTAAATGTTCATCGAATCCGTTTGTGCGTAGCAGAACATTTCGTATACCATATACATGGCTCAGAATGTCCCAAGACTCCATCGGAACGAATCGTCTGAATTCTCATTAAAAGTATGTGCAAAATTCATGAAGCCCCGTTCTATATTTATCGAGAATCTTCTTCGATAAATCTTGATGACCAGGCCCCAGAAGAGTCGTAATTTGGTTTCAATAACTTTCGTAACAGAGCTGTTCTCTGCCTCAATTTGACAATCAAAATATTAATAATTTACATGGAAATAATAAAAATAAAATAGAACCTTTTTCCATCCAATTTTTTGTCCCCAAAGCACAAATATGGTATAAGCACAAGAAAACCATTCAGTTACTGAATACAGAAAGAAACAGCAGTTTTATATCACCTTTTATCAAGGTATTAGAGGATAGCAAGGTATTTGTAACATGAAATCAAAGCAATGTTCGCATGCTTGCAAGCATGAAGAAACATAAATCACCACAAACCCAAATTATTTTTCATCTACTCAGTTAAACCAGAGAGGAGCGCTGGGATTAGGTACAACAACACCTAATAAGACCTGCAAATGGCAAGGAACCACAAGACAAGAGAAAAATGGCAGGTCGTTGCTAAGATACAAGGAAAATCAAGCCACGGCGGTCAAGCATGGATGAAATGCAGTACCACATGCTATCCACTGCCGTTTCTTCCCATTCGGCACCACACACCCAGGAACCTTCAGCCATTCTTTCCTTGCTATGTTGTAAGTAACCAACCGATTCATTTGTTTCGATCTCAGGGACAACATGAGCAAGCCTTTGTTCCCTAGGCAAGTCATTCTGACGTGCTTACCATAAAAGTCCAAGCACCATATATTTGGCATTCTGTCTACCTCCTTCCACAAGAGTGTCATTCTCTGCAGCTCCCATATGCATACACACGTGGCTGCATTCTTTGTGAGCAAGCCCACAAGCATGATCTGGCCATCATACTCAGCTAGAGTGTGGTCAGTCAGATGTAGTGGCGCTGGGATTATGTACTGTTTCCAAACCCCCGTTGCCATATCATAGGAAACAACCCCTTCTGGATCTGAACGCATGAAGTATAAGGTACTGTCAATAGAGACAGTTTGCGACCTGAAGTTAAGGGACAATGGCAGGTTCATACTTCCAGGCATGTTTCCTGGACGACTCCAAGAGTTTCTCACCGAGTCATAAACTTCATATTCTCCATCACAACCCACCCATAGGATCTTGTAGCCTGATCCAATTGAATTTCCATTCACTGTCATCCCTACAGCAACGCGAGACCAGACCTTAACTGACCGAGCTGGCAACTCCTTGAAGGATTGAGTCAGTGGGTTACATACATAGAAGTTACGGTGGCCAATGTCAAGAAAGCAAACTAAACCCCCAGCAGAAGCCACAGGCAAAACAATCAACTTTGTGGGCAGTGGTGATATAGACGGATGATGCCACTTTTTCAAAGAAGGGTCATACATGGCTCCTGAATTCACATTTTCATGGGTTATGGTGTAAAACCATGGGTTTTCTTGCGGGACTTCCACACATTGCTTAGAAAAGCTTTGAGAAGCCAACAAGGAATTCCATTGACGGCATACAGAGCGGAAGCGGAAAAACGCAGCAATGGGAAGTCGTGCAATTACAGCCTCAAATAAATCTTCAGGAAAATCTTTCCATATTTCTTGTTCCATAACTTCACTTGTACTGGATCTTCCTGATGATTTGCCCCTGCTTCGATCTCTTCGAGGCTTCTTAGCGGGTGGAGGCTTCAGAGGCTCCGACATCCTGAAACTATGAGACTTTCCAGCTGCCATTACAAGGCCACAACAGTCATCTACAGAACTATCTTCAAGGTCAAAGGGGGTCCATCTGCAAAATGGATAAACAAAAATATTTGGTAAGCTTCCCCATGTGAAGTAGAAAAACCAACATTTACAGGGACATCGGCATGATTCGCAACAGATAGAAAGGCAAAATTGAAAAGCAAATTACAGAACAAAACAAATAGATACAAAATGACACTTCACTCTAACACATGCAGGCTGAGCCCATGCGATCTAGATCATTTATACCTAGGAATTTTGCATGTAAACTAAAAGACATCAAAGTAAATGTCAGGTTAGATGAAACTTCATATTTCAAGAATCAAGAAGATTTTAAAGAGCATCAGTTCAAGCTTGTCTAAAAAATGTGTACATGCTAGTCCGTATGTGTAATTATATAACTCTAATTAATTTAAAAGATGGATATCCATACACTAGATTAATCTACTTAAGAAATACCACATAGAATTTTCCCCATCAACTCTCTAATCTGATTCGACAAAGGTTCCCTAGGTGCCGAAATAGACATTTTCAAAATGACCTTTATACACTATAATTTCATGTTACCATATTTGTCGCATGTTTGGTTTCGTGTTCAAACCCTTCAAAAATCAACATTAGTTTCACCCGCAAATCTCAATTTGATTAGGAGTTTTTTGTTTTGACAAAATTTTATTAGAAGTTATTAAAAACCACTTTAGTATTGGATGGAAAAATTGCATTAACAACCTTGGTGTTAGAGTAAAGTACCTAGATTTAAATCACTTCCCTTCAAACTCAATTTTAACCAAATTAAATTTTTGTAATCAAGGTTATCTAAAACAACTAGAAATGCTCACGAAAGACATGTTCAATGCGTAATAAAGCAAATATATTTATTCTCTAGCATCTTATTTCAAAAAGAAGTAAATGGAAAGAGCTACTTAGGAATCTAATGTTCATTTCTATGAGATAAAATGATATCCAACTACAATATAGTACCTGAGCCTGAAGGGATGGTTGGTTAGACTGTATAAATAATCATCTACACAATTATCAAAGGAGGAGGACACAACATAGTCGAAGTCTTCCTAAAAATTCACTAAAAGTTCCATTCAATCATATCAACTTGACCACACAAGGAATGTGATTAAAGTGCACTGGCAATACAAAGCTTTCCTATGCACGACGCTATGACAAAGAAACATTGCAAAATCCAGTAAATTGATCTTTACCGAAAAATGTCAACCAAAACAAAACAAGCAGGATACGTATATGCTCAAATATTAACATATGTGATAGTTTTTTTTTATGAATTAACATATGTGATAGTTAAACCAAACAATCAAACAGAAGGAAATAATCTGACACCGATCTTTGAGAAGCTCATTTGCTGCCAAATAAGGTTTTAAAAATCGATAAACAACTGCAAATTTCAGTCGCATTATAAATGTTTTTTTACATCTCTTCAACATCTTTGCAAATTGAAACCACAATTACGGCCACCCAAGAGCACTTGGATTGGGTGAGACAGCAAGGGCTCCCTTCCAGGTTAACCAGAGGTCTAGCCCTGGGAATGCAACGATGTTAAATTTCTTGAGGAAACGTTATGCACCCATTGCGATTCTACCAGCTTGGGGGATTAGTCTATGTAGTTGCTCGCATAGGATACTCAATTCAAACAATCAAAAAAAAAAAAAACACAATTACATCCAAATCAGCCGTATTTGGCCATAATTTTTCACAATATCAAGAATCTTGACTTAAAAGCATGCTATTTATGGAAAGAATACGCTTAATGACAAGAAAAAAATGGTCGTATCCTAGTTCTCTCTAAAATATAGTATATAGTATGATATAACGAAAAAGTCTTAATTAGAATCCAACATTCAAATCCACCAATTCCATTTTCGCTGATTTTATGTAAAATTATGTACCAAACCCAAACCACCCCATGATCAAGGAGATTCTCAACCAATAAAATAAGCAACAATGATAAAAATATAAAATACTACTAAACTGGAGTTTTTGGAAGAAAAAAATAAAAAATAAAATTGGGGGATGAGAAACAGATAAAGAAAGTGATTGCGAGAAAATTAAGAAACAGTATGACACAAAAAAAAAAAAAAAAAAAAAAAAAACTTACAGAAATTAGGAATTATTGCAATTTAGGGCATCCTAGGAAAAGTGTGGAATGGAATTAGAAGCATAAATATAAATAAAAGAATAATTGGGAGTGTTGAAATGAAAACCCACACTCACGCATTACATACCTAACTGCTTAATTCGCTTCAAAGATAAATAATAAAAAAATGAGCTAGAAACATAAAAATGATTGATTAAAAAAGAAAGATGAAAGTTGATTAGATTAAAAGTGAATGAAGTGAAAATAGATCTAAGAGGGAAAACCAACCTGGGAGAGTGATGTTGAAGGAAGATGGTTTGATGAGAAGGTTGTTGTTGAAGAATGGAAGAAGAAGAAGAAGAATGATGATGAGAGTCGAGAAGTTGCTGAAGCTGACCGATGAGCTGCTTCAGCATGGCCAGCCCTTCCATGCGCTAATGCCCCCCTCCCCCCGATTTCCTCTCTAATAATAATAACACACACGCACACTTACCTTTTTCTTTCTCTTTCTATCTCTACTCTTCTTTCTTATCCTTCTTCCTTTTTTACCCGCTCGTGTAAAACCACGTTGCCAAGCAACGGACTTTTGTGTGTGTTTGTTTAAGATGAGAATTTTATTTCAAAGTATTTAGGAAAAATATGTTTGGTTAACTTTATAATATTTTTTATAACCATAAAAATAGGGATTATAATAGATAACTATATAAGAATTTATTTTCATCTTCATGGCAACTTTATTCTCACCCTTTTTTTTGGGAAAATTTTTCTATTCCCATAAACATTTTATATTCAAAAATAAAATTTAGTAAACTTGTAACAAACAGAAACATATATTTCTATTATTTTATTCCCAGTAATCAACAAATATAACTTAAAATTTAGTAAGTTAGTAACTATCTACCTATCTATCTATATTCTATATACTCATTCGCCCGTGCGCTCTTCTACTTTTTTGTTTTTGATTTGTTAATTGTAATCATCATCATCACTTTCATCAATGGGAAGGCAAGCAAGGATATATGCCATTCCATCTTCTTCTTTTTTTATATATATTCTTCAACATTTGTCCTAATTGAATATCTCTTCCTTTATTCTCTCTTTTTTTAAAAATTTATCAGTATTAAATGTTTGAACATTTACAATGAAACTCGAGTTAGAGGAGGTTAGACTTATTAAGTATGATTTTAAATTTCAATTAAGAGATATGCATACATCTAATGTATAACACGAATTGAATATAATTACTTTTCATGGTTTGACAAAAAAAAATAAAGAATTGCTTTTAATGGATGTAATTTGTGAAAAATCCAAAACAACAAAAAGAAAATTAATGGTAGTTTGCCATAAAAGGGGAACTGGGACATTCCATCATACATAATCTAAGGTCATTGGAAGCGTCTTTCAATTAGGTGATGTAAGTGTCATGTTAACGATTCTGTTTTCGAAGGGGTGCAAAGTCGGTTTGCCAATTATGATGTAAGATAATGATGGTCGTTGAATTGAAGAATTTGTTCACAATATTATTAGTTCATATAATGTTTCCAAATTACAGTTATGGGCTTAGCTCTCAATGTTACCTGGCATGTCGAACACATCACTTGGTGGTTGCTTGTGACTTTTACATAGTCGTGCAACTTAAAAAAATAGCTGTGTTGTCCAAAAATAAATTTTAAAGTAAGTTTTGTTATTTTTATTTTTTGGATAGGAGACGAAGGAGGAAGGACAACCCAAAGACTTTTCATAATACTTCTTTCTATTAACCGTAAGTTATAACCATGTATCCATCAATTAATTAGCTAAAAGAACGAAGGAGTAATAAACATTGACTTATCATATTCTGAGACTCATAGTAATATTGATTGAAATTTAATTTGAAGGAAAAAACAATAAATATGTTTAATGATTTGACGATAGTGTATGTTTTGAGACAAAAATTTCTCTAATGGTATTCATAAAAATGAGAGATGCAATATAATATGTAAATTAGAAATTATATGTTTAGAAATTATATGCAATTATAGCATGGGATCCAGGTCCCAATTTAATAGCTTGACTTGTAAATACACTTTACGTGAAATATCGAGTTCGAATTCGAGTCACCATATTTTCGATCTCGTATGTGCTTATTTAAGTATGTGTAATAATTTAGGCCAATGTCTAAAAAAATTATAGTGATACTACATAATTTTTCTTTGATACATATAGCCTGCCTCATAGTGTAAGAAAAGATAAGCTTGGTATTCTAATGATGATCAAGTGAAAATATACTTTTACTTTACTACTCCAATAATTTCTTCCAACTAAAAAAATCAAAGCAACTGACCAAGACTTGAGAACTCCTTGCTCCATGGGTTAGTGCATCGATAATTCAATTCGAAATCAATGGATGAGATTGCGTCTCAATCCTCGTGGCCCCTTCGTCTATTATTCGTTAATTTTATCGGTAGAATTTCCCCACAAGCCGAAGCTATTTTCTCCTGTGTATGTTTACGGAAATACCCATCCAAAACCACTTAATCGCATTACCTTTACCATTCAATGGCCATAAGTGCCCATGCAATGGAATAATTACAAGTACTGATTATGTTATGGTTGCTCACGGTTCCTGTTTCTTTTCTTCTTTAATAACTTATCCACTTTATTTTCAACAGAAAAAAACTACTCTCGTTCCAATTTAATTGTTACATTCGAATTGTGTGATTCTTAAGTAAATATTATCTCCGTCCCAAATTGTATGACGTTTTAGGTATTTCACACGTATTAAGAAATGTAATTAATATTGTGTAGGAAAGAGAACTTATGAGTTGTTTTACAAAATTGTCTTTAATAAATGACGTGAGAAAGGTAAATGAAAGAATTGAAGGAAGAGAGCGTAATAAATAGTTAAGAATATAATAGGAAAAATAACATTAATGTTTCATTGGTATGGTAAAACGACATAAAATTTGTGACAATTTTTTTTAAAGCGACATACAATTTGGGACGGAGTGGATAATCAATTTCATTTTTAATAGAAAACTTAGTGTTATTTACTAAGGTATTTTTGTTAATTACTATATAGTTAAGAGTTTAAAGAAGTTAAGCTAAAAATCTTTTGTCAAAAAGAACAATGTAAAGCTCCAAGGTTTGAATCATATAAAGGGGGAATATGCTACAACTAATATACTAGCATTTGTTAATATACAAAAAAATGTTAAAAGAATTGTGACAGTAAAATAAAAAATTCCAAATACATAACTAAAATTTTGGGTTGTTAATTTATTTTATAAAAGTTCTTAAAATGATTTTAGTGGGTCAATATATGTCATGCAATATTTAAGAAAGAGTCAAGTTAACCGGTGCTCCCGGAGCACTGGTTAAGGAAACTAAAAAAAGGAAGTTTTAAAATAAAAGTAACACTTTTTATGCTTTTTAAAAGTTGACAACACAAGTTTCAATGTAATATTTATCATATTTGACTCCTTAACCACATTACCCTTTAAGAATTTTACGGTTAAATCAATTAAAAATCTAAATTGGATCTTATCTTTAAAGAGATAGAATCATCTTTATTTTTCAAAAATAAATGACTCTATTTTTTTAGCAAACTTATAAAACTCAATGTTCGGTCTAAGGACCAATTAATCCATAGATTTAATTATAGCGTCCAATTGAAATCATATCAAAGTTTTCAATAAACCGACCCAACACTAGAATTATTAGCATTGAAAAAATTTGAATCTAAAACTTAAAAGTGAAACATGTTTAGAGGTCTCATTCCATCGGACCAACCTCTTGGGGATAATTATGGACTCTATTTAAACCAAATACATTTTTTACTTATATTTAGGAACAACCTGACCACCTTCTTATTTATTAACAAGAGGAAAATACTAGTTATGAAGAATAATTCCACAGATACATTGAACAATTCAACACATTTGCAGTGGTTCAAAGCTAGCACCCAATTGAAGATTATGCAATCTGCATCAACATCCTATGAAGTAAAAACAAATGCAATAGTATAATTTAAAAATGAAATTAAAGAAAGAAGAGTGGTGGAGTGGGGAATGTGATTTGCAGTTTAAGAAAAAAGAATTGGATGAATATGATAAGGAGGTGTTCATCATGATCATGATGAGAAGGAAGGATAACACTAGAAGGGTTTAGAGACTAGAGTGGTTTCTTCTTTTGAAATAAAGGAATGATTAGGTTTGTGAAAAACCAAAGGAGGAATGGAATGAGATGCATATTTTGCGGTGAGTAATGATTTCATTTTGTCTAGGAAAATGAAGGGAGAGAGGATGTGATTTTTGGTGGGTATATAATGTAGTATCATTGCTTAATGGTCATACTCATGATGATGATCATGATGGATTCCCTTCTTTTACGTGTGCATAAGTGCTTCCATTTGGTTTTCACTTTACTTTTTCACTCATCATTCATAATCATACCCCACAAGCGTTATATGGATGGATTAACTTCAGCCCCTCTAGGTTCACGTGCATTCACAATCACATTCATCTTTCCCAATCCTTTTACAGTTCTACTCATCCCTAAAATAAAAATGAATGTGATTCATTTCGGTTTAAATCAAAGGTAAATGATAATTAGTGTTTTAAGGGCATTGTTTCATTGTCAAAAGGTAATTAATGCCTTAAAAAACATACGTAACACCTGCTCCCTCCATCCCAAATTGTATGTCACTTTGAAAAAAAAAATTGTTACAAATTATATGTCGTTTTACCATACCAATGAAACATTAATGTTATTTTTCCTATTATATCCTTAACTATTTATTATCCTCTCTTCCTTCAATTCTTTCATTTACCTTTCTCACATCATTTATTAAGGACAATTTTGTAAAACAACTCATAATTTCTCTTTCCCACACAATATTAATTACATTTCTTAATACGTGTGAAATACCTAAAACGTCGTACAATTCGGAACGGAGGAAGTAGTATGCAATCCAGCATCACACACATGTATTATCCCTTAGCCCCTGATCACCTTTTAATAAGATCACACAACATCTCATTGATCACGATTGATATTCTGCAACTACCAAACAATTTTCACAACCCACCTCATTCGTAAATTGACTTCAGTATCAGAGTGTTTGTGATACCATTTGTGACAAAAAAAATCGCAGCAATGTGATATGCCATCTTCAAACTTGTGATCCACGCCAAATGACCAGATCATGTTTAATTGTTAAAACATATGCCAAATAGACAAGTTGGTGTAGTAATTTACAATTTTTTATCTGGTAAAAAAATTACAATTTTTAATAAACTGCCTTGAGGATTGGATTGTAACATGAAAGCTTTGGAAGCATTTCAAATGTCAAAATCGTTCTCTGTGTATCTCCTATTGACTGTATTCTCATTTGAGTCTCTTGTGGGACATTTTTGGTGTGTGAATATGTCATTTGCTTCTATTTTAATTAGGTTATCTTACTATCTCTTTGAGGAGGCCTGCCACTACACAAGTCCCAAACTTCCACTGCCCTTTTCACATAGCTATGGACTACTATATGAATTTTGCTCTTTACCCAACAGTTTTTGCTCATTACCAACTGAAATGACTAAAATGTTCCTTTGTGAGTTAACCCACTCTAGTGTTAATTTCAAAAAAGCTCAACATAAGTTAACTCACGTTTCTTAATATGCAACTTTTATTTTTCGAATTTATTTAATAATACGCAAGGAAGAAAGGAACATAAATAATACGCAATATTATTTAGATGACAAAATCATAAAAGAAATGCTAATATAAATAAATAAAAAGGAAGAAAGGAACATAAAATCATCTCATTTTATTAATAATTGATAAAATTACAATAATTGTTACATTTTATTCGAAATTTCTAAAAAGAGACAAACCTTGGGGTAACAGAGGATCAAAGTTGCGGTAAAGAGAGACCAGCCTTCTTGGGGCAAAAAGACATCAACTCTGGGGGTAAATTTAAATTTGGTTCTTTTTATACCCCAAGAAAGAGTCTTTTTACCCACGATAAAAAATTTATGGGGTAAAAAGAAGCAAATTTACTTTTACCCTAAGGGTTGACCTCTTTATGCCCCAAGTCGGTTGGCCTATTTTTACCCCTCCCTTGACCCATTTTTACCCCTCGATCGACCACTTTTTACCCATAAAAAGCTAAAAAAAAGGACTATAAAGGTGCGAGAGTGAGGAGGAGAAGAAAATGTATGGTGTGAGGAAGTAGTGCGTTTTGGAGGAATATTTATAGGGAGGAATGGGTACCATAGGTTTTATAAGCACTGAATGCAGTCAAAAAAGTTTTAAAAAAAACGTATTAAAATGAGTTAAAATCAAGGTTGAATAACTGACCACCGTCCAAAAAACGTGTTCTTGGTGCATGAACAACCGGCCACAGCAACGTGAGTTAACTCGCTCTAGTGTTATGCTCTGCGTGACTTAACTCACTCTAGGTTGGCCGATTGTTCATGCATTTTAATGCACTGTAAATGGTTTTTACTCATTTTTTTAAAGTTTTTTCACCTTTTTTGTTCTCATTAAGTGGTATGTTGCATTAAACCACCTATAAATACCCTCCTCCTCTTCGATATTTCTCGGAAAAAAATTGCGTATTAAATAAATAAATTCGAATAAAGTTGCGTATTAAATAAATTCGAATAGAAGTTACATTACATTACATAAAGTTCCTAAGTATGTCATGTCATTACATTACATTCGGATAGAGCCTTCCAACTACAACAATTGTCTTACCTCTGAAATGGGGTAAATTCAAACTTGCTAAACAGCAGCTCTCAGGCATTCACCCGGAAGTATTATTGTTTCATTCAAAAGATTAAATTCTTGTTAGCTTTGTTTAAATGATGATATTCAAGTGTCAAAAGAATGAGGTGCATTCCTTGACACTTCAATACCTTCATTTAAACCAAGCTAACAAGAATTTAATCTTAAGAAACAATAGGACTTCCAGGTGAATGTTTGGGAACTGTCGTTTAACAAGTTTGAATTAGCCAATTTCAGAGTAAAACGATTGTTGTAATTGGAAGGTGCATTCCCTACCTAATCACGGTCTTTTGACAGAATCAAACTTTTGATAACAACTTCGGTCGATCTCAGCAACATTACACGCATATTGATCCACTGGAACATGCGGTGCTCCCAAAACACGGTCCTCACGTTATCGTCGTTCGTTAATTCCACCCAGCTAAATGATATTCTCCCATCGTCGAGCGTTGGATGTTTATACAGAACGTATTCCACCCTCCTTGTGTCTCCAGGGTTGACTCCTTGGTTGAATTCATTCAGTTGATCCTTGATACCTCTTAACGTGACACCAAGGTACTGAACCTTCAACCTCCGAGGTTCTCCACCGTTGAATTGTGCTTGAACGTCGAACATATCGGTCATTGCTTCAAATCTACACAATAAGAAATTAAAAACAATCAATGAAAACTCATTCAAACATTTCGTCAAACACTTAGAGTGTAAATTATACATAAACCCTAAAATTCATAACTACAACATAAACATACAAACATCTAAACAATCAGGGGCGGTGGCACCCACCAGCTAGCCTGGGCACTAGCCCGGGCTCAGCTGCTACTTTCTTTGTACCAAGTCCAGCCCAATAGCCCTTTTCCTACTTTAAAAAAAAAAGGGCAAAATCTGAAAATTCTCACACGCAAAGAGATCTCGGAAAGTGCATTTATTTATCTCCTAATTTTATTTAGCACACTATTGGTAGGTTCATCTCTCTTATTTAGAATGATTAATTGTTCAAATTGACCATGTAAAATAAAAAACATATATTCTAGCGTTGTAATTCGAGTTTTTTTCTTATTTTTTACCCTATAATATACGTGTAGTATAAAAATATGACATAGATCAGTGGCGGTTGCACCCCCATCTAGCCAGGGCACTAGCCAGGGCTCAACTGCTACTTTCTTTGTACCGGGTCCAACCCATTAGCCCTTTTCCTACTTTAAAAAAAAATGGCAAAATCTGAAAATCCTCACACGCAAAGAGATACCGGAAAGTGCATTTTTTATCTCCTAATTTTATTTAGCACGCTATTGGCAGGTTCATCTCTCTTATTTTGAATGGATAATTGTTCAAATTGACCATGGAAAATAAAAAACATATATTCTAGCATTGTAATTCGAGTTTTTTCTTATTTTTTACCCTATAATATACACGTAGTATAAAAATGTGACATAGATGTTGAATTTTTTCATGATTTTTTCCATACATGTTTAGCATGTTAAAATATAGCTTTACACAAAAAATTAAATTTTTTCGACCAGGAACAAATTAATTTTCAATTTTTATTCCGCATAATTATCAATTTCTTAAACAGTTAATAATTAATTTGTATCTTGTTTAAAAACTACAAAATTTCACTGTGAAGGTTCGTATCATCTTCTAGGCATGCCTGCAAAATTAGGGAACTAAATTTGACATGTGAGTATACGCTTACTCGAAACAAAATTTCAATTTTGCACGTTTTGGTTGAAAAATCAAAATAAATTGAAACGACTTCGAAATGCTATGAAACTTTACAGATCCTTTTTATGTATTTTTATAGATGTCTCTGCGAATAATGAGCTCAAAATTTGATTTATAGGTCGAGATTTTCGTTGTTTTGTTTTTTGAGTTTTTGACACTTTAAAAATTCATAATTAATTTTTCGTTTGTCGAAAATTTATAATATTTTGTGTAAAGCCATA
>Ga0315915_1001849_pt1 | contig 26232 bp, 17 predicted proteins | sample MpolbnodulesMG_FD_207738 | JGI IMG/M metagenome (GOLD analysis project Ga0315915, IMG submission 207738) | Medicago polymorpha root nodule microbial communities from Los Angeles, California, United States - branched nodules | ecosystem: Host-associated > Plants > Roots > Nodule | place: USA...
CGTAACAGGGTTGATGTCATGGAAATTGTTTAATATTGTACATTAAAAACGTTTGCGGCAATTAATTTTATGAACTGAATCATACTATTTTTTCGATTCAAGTAAAGTTTTTACTTTCTTATTTCCGTTGTATTTGTTCTCTTATATGACCCGGGCGTCAGCAAGGGTCAATGGTCTAATTCATTATTTAAACTCACGCTCAGCCAACCTCACCAACCCAGTCACTAGGGTTACAATTACAAACTCCATCTCCTTTCTCCAGCCGCCACCACCCTCTTGCTATTTACATCAGTCTATTTTAACATTCATTCATTCCAAATTCTGTACCAATATGTAGCCAATTGTTTTTCCATCCTCGTTTTCAGCACAGTACATACATAATGTACTGCCTTTTTCTCTTTGTATAACATGCAATTTTACTCTCTTCCTCACAATATCAGATCTGATATAATCTTGCACTTTCATAGCAGTTGTTTTTTCTATGATTAACAGGTACTATATTTGTTCTTAAATATTTATCTTCAATTGTTTTATTTTGAGGAATTCAATCCAGATCTGTTATAATAATTATTTTATGGTTCTGTGTTGGCATATTGCTTTATGTTCAGTTGATTTCTTTTTAGTTTGTTTTAAACTGATTGGCTTCCTTCAATATTGACATGCGAATAATGTTTGTTGTTTTCAGTGCAATGGAGGATGACATGTGCGTTATCCACCGTTTGCTCACATGGACTGCTCATTTCTGCCAGCTTTATTATTATATCCACCGTAATTTCCTTGATTAAATATGATACAAAGTCTTCGTCTTAACGGTGACGTGGGTTAATTAAATATTTTAATATCTCGGAGTTTAATCAAATATTTTAATGATCTCGGGTAGAAGCGTGGAGACTCAGTTTGCGGGATTAAGATTTTTTTGAATTTCTCGCTGTGTGGTTTGAAGCAACCTGTAATTATGTACGAGGTTTATGGTTTTACAAAGTTGGAGACTTCTCATTATCGTGTTGCAATTTTTTTTTACTTAGACTTTATAATAAACTTGGCTCAGCTTGCACATGTTGAAGCAATTAAATGTATCAACTTCTTTTTTTTTTATTTATAGAAAAACAATAATTATTTATTAAAAAGTTAAATATTCAATATAAAATGCAGAAGTTTTAATATAAAACATATGAAGGATTTTTTTTCGTATCCTTTTTTGTAACACTTCACACAAACACAAATATGTAATTTAATAACACCAAAATCAATTTAAGTCATCAAAATCATTGTTGACCATCTCAAAGATGAATTCAAACATGCACTAAATGAAGATAGATTGTTGAAAGAACATGCGGAAGATGACTGGTTAACTTTGGCATAGAACTCGCAAAATAAATTACTTACATACGCCAAATAATTTTTCTACATGATAAAGTAAGGAGCTCGTTTTCTAGATCATATTTGCATGATATAATTAATTGTTTGATTGTTCAAAGCAGAACTCGGAGAATCATTCGCAGAACATCAAGGGTCCTTATTATACCTGCAAAGCAGCATCGAGTGTTTAAGTAAAAATGTCAAAGATCATACTCCATGATGCTATGCTGGTATTTCCAGTGACTTGTTGTGATGTTACATTGGATAGCAAACAAATCTTTACATACACAGCACATTCCACAAGGAACATTTGTTTGCCAAAAGATAAGGATCCTATATACATAATTCTTACTTCGTTTTTCTTACAAGTTACATAATTTTACCAATCAAGACCAGCTCCTTCCTCACTGATCCACTTCACTTACTGCCACCTATATAATGAATGCATAAATACAATACCGTTGTACGTGGCTTGGATGGAGCCAGATGCATAGTGAACAATGATTTCCTTGCTGCTTGGAGAAGCAGTTTTCTACTCACAGACTGTGTTACATACATACCTACAACAAACAAGAAAGACACCGTTCAAGCATCGTCAGGACTCATGCCTGCAGGTACCCATTCTTCTCCAAGTAGGATATTACTTTTTCTGCTGCATTACTTGGAGACATACAGTCACTTTCTTTTTGCTGATGCAATACTATCTGTAAGAGGATGCAAAAGTGTAATCAATTTAATGAAATTTTAGCCGACGTTAGATCAAAGGAAAAGCAGAGTTGGACTACTCTGACATCTTGTTTATAAGGTTAAATATTATACATTAGTTCATTTTATTCCTTTTTAGCAACAATAATATTTCTAGAATGTAACAACAAATACACACCTCACAGCTACATGGGGGTTCATATGGATCATCTATCCCTGTGAAACCTGCAGTGAAATAGATAATTCAATACTAGCGCACAGATCAATCTGGACTAAAAAGATAAATAGACATAATTCATAAAGCTAAACTGCTGAAGCTAATATATTTAAATAAAAACACAGCATAAACATAATTTGAACATAATACATAGAATAGAAGGTGCCACACAAATAAAGCCGCGATGCAAATTAAAAAAAAAACTAAACTAAGATACCTTTGATCATTCCAGCTCGAGCAAGCTTGTATAGTCCCTTTGGGTCCCTTGCTTCACATACAGCTAGTGGCACGTCTAAGAAAACCTACAACAGTTTAAGAGATGTTAGATTGCATAGGTAATGAAGAGCATTTTGTGTTGTTCATGAATCATAGCGTTTACAATTGTCGCATTCCGAGATGACAAACTACCAGCAAAATTTGGTTCACCTCAATAAGTATATGTACCTCAATAAAATCTCCTTTGGGCAGTAGAGCCCTGCAAGCATCTCTATCCTTTTGGTATGGTGATATCAAACTGGTGATGCAAATAACTCCTGCATCTGCCAAGAGTTTAGCTACTTCACCTGAAACATCATTCATGATGTTAGACTACTCATAAATAAAATAGCAAAAAAGGTGCAAGATTGAGGAAAATGCGTAGTAACTCACCAATCCTGCGTATGTTCTCTGAGCGATCTTCTGCTCTAAAACTAAGATCACGGTTTAGACCATGTCGAATATTATCACCATCAAGGATATATGTTAACTTTCCTCTCGAGTGCAAGCTTCGACTCAAAGCGCATGCTAGAGTGCTTTTTCCTGAAATCAATGTCTAAATATATATTATCTAAAAATAGTGCTGGTATATACTATCTAGAAGAATGAAAAGTAAGGCAATATACTGATATTCAAAATAAATTGAACATGACCGCTTTCATTTTGTTCGTTCACCATTTGTAGGTGTTCTACAACAGCGACCGTCATAGTTGGAAAAGAAAGGTGAACTGCTTCAGGAAAACTTATATTGTATTCAAAGAATGTTTTACATATGTGATTTAAATCATTCATAACAACTTGGCTTATGATTCATAAGCCAAGATCATTTGGGTTGACATGCTTGCTGATCTATTTTCAAAACAGCTTCAATTTTATGTTTCGGTAATTTGACGAAGTCCAATTTTAATTTCACATGAATAACTGCAACTAAAACTATAGGCCGTAAATTAAAAGTGGAGCTTGAAAAAACTAAAATATAGATTTCAGTTAGCGGAAGACGAACAAAAGATCAGTACAGTGCAGCATTGTAACTATGTAGTATAATATGGATGCATAATCCATCTTTAGAGACAGAATACCATGTGATGGAAAATAGATAGAAGTACGTGTCCTGTGTCCCATTTTAAAGTGCTTCTGCTGAATAGACAGATATGTAGTCTATTAATCTTTATGCATTTTATCCTCTTTCAAATGCATATATAAGTATTCAATGTTAGATGTAAACCAAAAATGTGAAAGTTTGCGTATACTTTATTGCGTACTAGAAAAAAATTGCAGGGTTATTAGTGTGTTCCTCATATCACTTTTATCAGGCAAAAAATTAGCACATGCTTGGAAAAAAGGAATAGAAGAAGCCAAAACTAGCAGAGAATGGTGCATTGCATTTAAACTGTTTAATTATAGAACAATTGAATACATTTCAAATAAAAAAGAGCATATACGTATCAAAATAGATGTTTAATGTTTCTTCCTAGGCATATGATGTAAGACAAATGTCTGCATATTATTAAATACAAGGACTACAAATCAAATCACCAATGAAATCCTAGATGCATTAAAAACTGATCAAAGGAAGCTAAGACTCTATTATTGCACACAACTGTGTGCTTGGAAATTGAAAGCAATAAACTATGACAAACAAGCAGAAATAACAGGTATCTAAAATGAAACTGAATTTTACAAACCTGAACCACTGAGACCAGTTACCCAGACAACACAGCCTTTTTGTTGAAGTAGTTGTTGTCTATCAAGCTTCTGGATTGAACATTCATGCCATAAAATGTTTGTTGAATTGCCATTTGTTGTCAAATTGCTGAGATTTTTACCTAGCTAGATGATAGCTGGGTCAAAAGTTTGAATTATCACTCTTTAAATCATACAATCACGTCGCTTAAAAGTAGAAGCTAGTAAAGAGAAATAGAATCTTAAACACATCTATTATAAAAGCATAGGAATATTCCTTATTCATCACACACATTTGATTGGAATTGAACTCGGTAATTCAGTAAAACTTATTCAAAAACAATATAATTGAATAAATAAAGTACCAGAAAATGCTGCAGAATGATCAATGAAAGATGAATCAGGTTCATTTTTAACACAGTTCCTTTTATTCACAGAAATACTCTTGTATTTCGGAATTCTGTTACCGTCATCGGCAATAGACGATTCACGCTCCTCCTTCGCCGTGATTGGTTTCAACAAACTTATTCGACGACGACGTAATCCAACGGCATTGAATCTACGACGGAAGTTAACAAATCCTAACTTCTCCGCCGTTGAAGTTCCGCATTCGATGTTCTGGAAAATTCCACCACCACACTGTGGACGCAATGCTTGTACGAAACACATCTCGAAGAGAAGATAGATTCAGTAATGGTATGGTACGAAATAGGAAGATTACGAAGCGCAAGTGGCTCAGGCTCTGTAACGGTTTATATATACTTTTCAGTTACAGCTAGTGTTTCCTGGCAAAACTATTTTTTTTTATAGCCACGTTATTAATGTTTATAATCTTTCAAATTCCAACAACTCATGGTCAGGTTATACTTATTCACCACCAAACTATAGATTATTAGACTTCTTTACTTTATTTTAATCTTTATAGTTACACGTATAATAATTTGGGTTGAACCAAAAAATTACTCCATTTTAAATGATAAGTCATTTAAACTATTTTACACAAATTAAGAAGTGTATTAGTAATTTTGCATGGAAAAGAGAAATTATATAGTACTCTTATTTTACAAAATTATTCTTATAAAATATAAATTGAAGAATTGAAAAAAGAGATTAATAAATTATTTAATGGTATAAAAGATAAAGTAACATTAATGTTTTAAAACTAATGTAAAACGACTTATCATTTGAGACAATATTTTTACGAAAACAACTTATAACAAAATTAATGTTTCTTTGTCATAATTTAACTATCAACTATGAGAAACATAGAAAGCAATGAAAGAGACATGGTTCACTGTCATTTTGTGATGGATTGGGGTGGATGAAGGTGCGTATTGTATGTGGTCACGTTTGGTGGAAAAATGATTAGGATGGTGTCGTGGATTAGAGAAATGGGTTACTTTATTTGATTTGGAGAGTGTGTGGGATTTCCAATTTGTGCGTGAAGCCACATCAGTAATCACGATTATCTGATTTGTCTACCTGTTTAGCACTTTAGCTTGTAGTATCTGCAACTTACATGGTCACGTGTAACCAATTATTATTTCTTCAAACAGCTAAAGACAGCTGCAATTTTAGTGATTAAACTGAAGACATTGCGGTTTGTTTAGGGATATATATAGATGCGGCCAAGGATAATTAGGATGGATATGGCACATCCTTTACTCTTTAAGAAATTATGAATTATGAACTGATTTGTGACCCTTGCCAAGAGTGGGGCGTGACTTGATTATGTTAATTGAATAATTGAGATTTAACGGATAAATGTTTGCCAGGTATGCGAACCTATTAGGGATGACAATGGGTACCTATTGGGCAATGACAATGAGTACCTATTGGGCAGGGTACCATAGTGCTCATTCCCGTACCTGCGTTTTAAAAAAATCCTCATGCCCGAGCCTATATCCTCGTGGGCAATAAGTTTGGTGCCCGTCCACATACTCTATGGGTATCTAAGTGCCCGTACCCGAACTCATTATCTGCATTTTCACAACAAAAAGATAATAAATAATAATAAATATCACAACATAATTAAAATATGATATGAAATTTTCTAAATCAACATATCAAATATTACGCATCATATTATTTAGCCAAATAAAAGCATCTAAAATATAAAAACTAAGTGCATATTACAATAAATATCAAAGACTTTGGATTAATTAACTAAAATTATTGGTATAGTATATATAATGTGCGGGCATGGGGCGGGGTAGGCACTAGAGTGCGCGTACCCGCACCTATACCCGTTCATATTTGCGAGTAATTACATGTGTCCATGCCATACCCAACAATGCGGGTATTTACCCGCCCATCATGGGTATTTTTGCGGATGCCCACTGGGCTTGGGTCCAATTGCCATCCCTAGAACCTATGGATCTGACTCTCCTCTAGCTGGATTGTAAGTATTCACGTATTATGAATATTGACGATCTTTTAATTAAAATTGGATATCTTATATTTAAGGGTCTTGTTAATGAGTGTCCCCGGGTACTCTTTAAGCATCTCAAATTTAGTAATTATTCTTTTAAAAAGTAAACTATTACAATTTCCAATGCATTCAATACACAACTTTTCATTAAAAAACTTACTATTTAAAGTGCTTAAAGATTGTCCGGTGGCACTCGTTAACATTTCCCTATATTTGAGTTTAGACATCTTTTGATCATAAGTTTAGATGTCCTTTGATCAAACAACCACAAATATCCGAAATACATGAATGTGGAGCGTTATTACCGCAAGGAATCCGGTTTCATTAACCTACCTAACAAGCATCATGTGGCTTGATGTTTCCTTTCTCGATCTTTTTTTTTGTTTCAAAATGGGAAGAAAAAAAAGGAAAACTAGCTATTGTCGATGAAATAATTCAAAAGTTTTTCGGTTCTTGTGTTAGTACTTGGTAATAAGTTAAATATTTGATGAAAATGTGATATCTCATCCTTTGATGATCCAGAATTAGTAGTAGATTGTTGCTTAAAGCGTTACTCCAGACTCTCCAAAAAGTGGGGTATCAACGTATGGTTGGGTTTGGTAAAAGAGCAGAAGTGGGAGTGGGGTCATGGTATTGAATCCTTGTATCAAAATTCTTATTGGCGATGTAGTCATAATACATGTTATATTGGTTAACAGTGGTGCAAGTGTAGGATGTGAGAGACTCATACCTGGGATAAATATTGTTGGGTTCAAGTCAAAGTGATTAGTCTTACGTCGGCGATGAATGAGTTAAATGTTGAATGTAGATCAAGTAAGAGTGGTTAGTCCACATCAACTATAATAAGCTAAATATTTTATACATAAGAGATGTGACTCATATACCAAAAGTTTTGAAATTTTAAGCTAAATATTTTATACATAAGAGATGTGACTCATATACTTAAAGTTTTTGAAATTTTGAAAAAAGATGTAATGTTTAATCTTTTCATGATCCTGGTGTTCTCCCCAATTCTCCAATAGGGGTGCCTCATTCAAAATGCATCAAGTCGCGTAAGTTTCAGACTCTAGCTCTCATTTTTCCTAGAACATTTGTAGAAGAATTTGGTTCACAAAGTATATGATGCAACTACACTTTTCAATTCTAGTCGAGGAACTTGGTAATATGGCAAAGCAAATTACTATATTTGCTTCACATGAGTAACCACAAATAAAGCCGAGTCTGAATAGCAAATGCAGCTATGATATCTGGACACTCCTAACTCTCCAATCTCTCTTCACATAACATCAATTTATCAATCACTATCACTCAAGGAGTTGATGAGGTGTTTGAACAAAATATATTTCTAGCAAGTAACTGCCTGAAACTCAGAGGTCTGACAAAGTTGAATCATATATAGAGAAAAATGCTTGCATTTCAGCACAGAAAATACACAAATCCGCAATACAACCATCAAAACCACCAAAGAAAAGCACCATTATCCAACGAACCCTCCAAAACATGTAAGACCTAAGTCTTTAGTCCCACTTCCATCAACATTCTAGAACTCTCACAACATGAGAGGGTTTTCGTGTTACATGTCGGAAAAAAAAAGACTAATACTTAACAGCAAGTAGCATGAATAAAAAGGGAACAATCATAAAATTTTGCTTTGAATATTCTCCTATGAATATCAACATTTCTCTCAATTAGTCAATGTCATTGGTGAGTGGTAATCCTTCAGATTTGATGAATATTTCGAAATCTTGAATGTATTCGTTAGCGCAGTTATGAACCTATAGCGAAAACTTGTCGCACTCTTTGGAGTACCATTCCTTCATGACATGATCCTTCGGAGGAATTAACGTTATACTTACACATATCCATTTCATTGTTTTCCTTGATCATGTTATCAAGCACAAAACCAAAGGACGAAACAGAGTCTCTCTTCCCCTCTCTCTTTTACTATTCTCATCAATTGAAATGTTTCGAATTCAAAACTGATCCTTCAAAAAGAAAGTGTTAATATCACTTACGGTCTATAAATTGTGCAAATCTACTACACACTTCACGTTAATGTTTAGGAAGGTATTATTGAATAAATTCAAATGTAACAACATGGGTAAATAAGAATTTTAAAACATCTTCTCAAAAAAAGAATTTTAAAACACAATATAAACTTTTAGGTTTAGATAATGTAAAACAACAATAAGAAAAAAACGAAATAAAATAAAAAAGTGACGAATTAATTAATATGGCTTAGACCTAGATATCGGGACAAAAATAAAATCTTTCAAGAAAAAAAACAGAGACTAATATTTTACAGCAAGAAACTTGAATATTCTCCGATGAACAGCAACACAATTCTCAATCAGTCACAGTCATTGGCGATCCTTCAAATTTGATGAAGAATTTGAAATCTTGAAAGTATTCTTGAGCCCAGTAATGAACCTATGGCGAAAACTTGTACCACTCTTTGGAGTAACACTTTCCTCATGACATGATCCTAAGGAAGAATCAACGTTATATTTGTACCTAACACTTTCATTATTTTTCTTGATCATGTTATCAAGCACAAAACCAGATGAAGAAATAGAGCCTCTTCCACCTCTTTGTATTTTACTGTTTTCATCAATTGGAACAAAATGAAAACTCGCGGAACGTTCCGAATTCAAGACACTATTGCTTTGTTCCTTCTCTTTCTCTTTCTCCTTCTCTTCCTCAGCTTGATGATCCTGAAGAAACTTCTTCATGCAACTAAGCTCTTTCTCAAGGCTTTGAATACGCGAGTAGGTTGAATTCATAGCTTCTTTTAATTGTGCATTTTGACGAAGAGTGGTGTCGAGTTGGAGAAATTCTCTAAGTGAGGTTCGTTGTACTTCTACTTGTTGTCGAACATTAGTGGTAGTAGTAGTAGTTGCTGCTTCAGTGATTGAGCGGCGAGTGGTGAGGTGTTCAACAAGAATTGCTCGAACGATGAATCTTAGTGGCATTATGGGATTTTGAACACATTCCACAAGGGTACGAGGTGAGAGCTTAGTACAATCTATTGAATTGCATATTTCTGTTTTCTGTTCTTCTGTTACTTTGCCATGCTTGTTTTCCTTCACACATATAGCAAACAACATCCATCAATTGAAAAATCAGCAATTATGATAACTAAAGTGGAACATTTTTTTTTTTAACAACACTGGAATATTATTGTATGCTACAAGGTTACATTAATTTACACTTGTTTATTTTTATTTTTTTCAGGTTTATATACAGCTAGTAAACAAATTCATTATCAAAATTGTAAGCAACTGCATAATAGTTCTTCACTTTTGCAAATGAATAAAAAATCCAAAAATTATAAAACGATATTTAAAATGGTTTCATCAGTTAACTTCTATCATTATAGACTATGATATGGAACATAAACTAAACATCTCTCATTGCACATCGATCTTAAGTGACCACACCAATGCCAACTAACAAGAACCTAATTAATTTGTCCATAAAATTTGGGTAAATTCTGTGATAAAGTTGTTAATAAAATCAGAGTTGTCAAACAAAAATACCAGCGCAGTCACAAAGATGCCCAAATTTCATAAAAAAATTAGTTCACGATGTGGTGACATTGATGTAGGATCAAAGTAAAAGCCACATATTCAATTAATGTGCGACATCATAGTATTTAATGGTAAAAGTTAATAGAGGAACCATTTTGATTTTGACCAACACTTTACAATTTTGATGACATGTTTATCAATTTGCAAACACGAAGTAAAAGTTAATAGAGGAACCTTTTTAACTAACACTTTACAATTCCGATGACATGTTTATCAATTTGCAAACACGAGAGACTATTTTAACCAAGGGTAGTGTTAACTTGTGCCCTTAGGGCACATGTTAATTAAGAAATCTAAAAGAAGAAATATTTTTTAAAATTTTGTGCATTCAATTCATTAAAAAGTTAAATATTAAATGCAATGCACACATTCTTTTCTTTTTTTGGTCTAGTGGCCTAGTGGCTAGAGTTCACACAATTAAATGTGGAGAAGTGGGGTGTCCGGGGTTCAAACCTCGGCCCCTGCATAAATTATGCAATGTCCCTACCAACTGAGTTAAGCTAACAGGACATGCAATGCACACATTCTAATAAAGTATTTCTATATTTAATCATTAACTTGTGCCTTAAGGACACAAGTTGAGATTTTCCTTTAACTAATGCTTACGGCCGTTTTCAAATTGTATTTGTCTATTTACCTTTTTATATTTAAGGTTAATCTTTATGCAAATATAAATTCACATAAAGAGTACCAATTGATTAATGGTTTTTCTGATCAATATTAGATATAACAAATATTTTTAAATTAAAAGTATTCAATTTATAAAATAATTTATACTTTTATTATATATATTATAGAAATAATTTTTATCAATAATTAGAGATTTAATATTTTGTTACTAACATACTATATAGAGAATACTAAGCTTAAATTTAATTTAATTTTGAATTTAATTTGTATACACTGTCGGTGTAAAGATATTTTATATTGTTAATCAATCATAATCGTTGATCATTAAAAGCAATAAAATTTATTCATAACTTTTATGAAAATAAAAATAAAAAATTTGAGTGATTGTGATATGTTGACAACATATACAAATTAAACACTTATATTTTTAGCTAATGATTTTTGTGCCTATAGTTTCAATTGCTTCATTTTTATCATGGATTTCGAGTCCAATTCTCATATTGCAATATTTGACCCGACTCTCATACCATGTTGAATGAGTTTTGAATCTCATCTCAAAAGTTACTTTAAAGGATTGGGTACCTAACAAATAGATCTATGTCAATGTTTTTAACATGTCTTTTATATTTCTTTAGAAAAATATGTCTCTTTTATAAGTTTTTTTTTTTAATATATTTAGACTTTAGAGCATCACATTGTATGGATCACCATTTCTAAATTCAGTCAATATTACTATCTCAATTGTAAATTGAAAAGTACCACTAAATAGAGTATTGATATATGTATCCAATTGATTGTTTATAAAATATATAAAAAGAATATCTAAATTCTAAGCCATTAAAGTTGGTAAAATTATAAGGACGTATAGATAAAATTAAGCCCAAATTTAATATAAAAAAATTGCAGCCTAAAAGTCTAAGAAAACTAATCTTGAGATTTATTGCATGTGATGAAAGCAAAATTGTAGATGATGCAAGAAAAATGTCTAGTAGTTTGGTTTGGCCATTCCATCATACTAGATGTCACACATATACACAAAGAGAAAAAGATGATGACATATGTCACGTACCTTGAGATAAAGATCGACCAACTTGTACAAAACATCATGGTTGACCAACCTTCCATTCAACGAACAAACAACCATTTGAAAATCTATCAGCTGCATTTCCACAACGAAATCCAAAACACTGTCATCAACATCATCGTTTTCCCAAATCAATGCTTCAATACATCTACTACCAAGAGATGCAGTCGTTTCTGCTTCAGGAAACAAAGCCATGCAAGAACGAAGAACCGTTAACCCTTCCATGCAAACAATTCTTTGAAAATAAGATTCAGCCACGTCACGTAGATTAATGTCACCTTCTTTCATTCCTAGTAATTCTGCTGCCGTTATAACGGCTGCAATGTTTGTTGGTGTTAAATGAATTTTACGATTGTAACAGAATTCTGCAACGGTTGTGAATGTTGAAGCCGTTATGTTTAATGGTGGGGAGAGTGTGAAATCGGAGAGGGATGTTAGGTGTCGTTTTAGATATGAGCTTCGTGATATGAAACGTTCCTGAAAAAAGAGAAACATAAGGCATATACAATACAATGTCGACACCAATAATAATTTAAGAAAATCACAATTCATATGTGTCGGATACCTATGTATTTGACACTAGGATATGCTTAATCCGAACATTTATAGGCTACTTAGGTTGTAAGCATGTGTCGTTTAATGATGATCAATACAATAGTACTACGGTAACAAATAAAGGTGTATGGGTTGTTGCACGTATTTTGATGGGATTAAAGGAATGTTCCACTTTGTTGGGATTTTAAAACTTAAAAATTGAACTTTAAAAGACCTTTTCAGATGAAACAGAGTGTTACTCAGTGATAAAGCTTTGCAAAATTAACATGTGGTCATTGGACAATTACTATTTTTTTTTTTTTTAAAAGAATTACTAGTGTGTTGTTTGTTTCTTTTCATGTTCTAAAATAAAAAAGACATGAAAATGTTTTGGATTATAAGATTTTCATTATTCATGCCATCATTGATCTAAAAAATTTAAGGAAAAGTGGATTGTCCTCTTTTAATTTTGACGGTCTAGATGGAATAATTGCTACTGATGTCTAATTCTCTAAACCATAGAATCTAAATACAAATGTTTATGCCTTTTGGCAATATTGGGAAACATGGAATATAAAATAATACTAGAATAGAATTTTAGATGAATAAGGATTATGATATCCAGAATGTGTGAAGTGTTGTTATTATAACTTTTTAATGTCCCAACATTGTAAAAGTATTTTCAACTGTTTCTTTGGTTATTACTCATTTTGATTCTATTATTAGTCATTTTGGTACTAAAATGTGTTTTTCCTTTGTAAATTTAAGCTATAAATTACAAACAAGAGACATTTAAGAGTATTTGCAATCAAATATTCAAAGACTATAATATCTTCTTTCATATTGAGAACTAAAATGGGTATTTGCCATAAGATTTAATAATAATTTAGAGATCACAAAAAAAAAAAAAAAGGACTCGTTACACACATAATATGAAGTAGTAACACACAAATTTCTCTTATAAACGTAAAAAAGTTGAAAAGAACCTACTAATGACACTAGCAAGATAGGACATTTTTTAACAAAAAACAAAAAGTTACTAGTGACATATATAGTGGGGTTCTTGTTGTCTTTTTTATGTTGGGGAATCTGGGTTTTGAGTTATCCTAACCGAGGAGAATTTAAGCTTTTTTTCACCGTAAAAGATGTTTATGATCGTGTGTGCATAACTTTATATAAGTAGTGTCCTTATTCAATTCTAAGAAGAGCTTATGAAACCAGCTCCTCGTGTCAAATTTGGTTCCACAAAGGACATGAGGCTGTTGACTACTAACACCTGCATGCCAAAATTATTAGGACCTACTCCTAGTTATAGTTAGAGAGTACTGGTAGTGTCTTCTACTGCTAGTGTGATATTTTCCCTAGGTTGTTCAATTGATTCATAAAAGCATGTTTGGTAGGCCATGTACCACTTTTAATTGGAATCTTAGTTCCAGTACAATGGTTAATCAATCATATCAAATTGTATAATTTCAAACCAACACTACCCAATAATTTAACCCAAAATTAGCAAATTATACTATAATTTCGTTTTTGTGAAACAATTTCAGGCATTTGATGTTCCCTTGAATTAGGTAAGCAATTTATTTGATCCAAATATTGAAACAACATCTAAATAAATATACAAGGAATTTGACTATTTTGATTGAAAACACTGAAGGATGTGGTTTTAAATTGCGATCTTCAAATGTAATTGCAACGACAACATAACAGTTTTAGAAATTTTAAATCACATTTGTCCATATCTTACCACAATATAAAGATTCACTGCGTAAACCTAACCGCAATTTAGAACCATGTAAAAAGATTAAAGGGCATTGTGCTAAATGGTAGTAATAGCAAATTACTACTACTAAACAACAAATAACTAATTAGTGACATCAATTGTGAATTAACAAACCTTGTGGAGACGAAAACAAGTTCCTTCAACACGTATCAAAACATCTGTTTCACATCCAGAATCGATGGACCTAGATAAAATCATCATAATTATCTTGTATTTAGAGAGAAAAAAATATATGAAAGAATATGCAAAGGATTATTTTATAGAAAGAAAAAGGAAAGAAAGAGTACCAACCAAGCATTAACTATGGAGTAAAGTGATGGAGGAGGAGAAGATGAAAAAGAAGGTGAAAGTGAAGGAGAAGAAGAAGTGGAGGAAAATTCACGTTCTTCCTCGTAGATGGTTTCAATGACACCAATTTGGTTCCAACCCTTCATTTGTGTCCCCTGTTTCAATTCCTTTGAATTGAATCACACTCTACAAATCACAGTTTTCAATATTGTCTTAATAATGGTGCAGGCAGCTACTGGTATTTCTTCCATGGAGTACGTTTTTGGGAGGTCATATTAAATATGGTTTGGGATGGGTATTAATGACACATGTGATGCCTCTTAAATGCTCACTTTAATTTGGTTTAGCTTTTTTCGTTTTCATTTTTATGTCATCAAATAAAATCCCTATATTTCAGATGATTGACTTTATTTCAAAAAAAATAAAACTCTTGATTTTGTTTTTTTTATTATTACATCTCAAATTGATTTTTTTTTCCTTCATTTTTTTTTATTATTGAAGAAACCTAATTATTTGACATACTTCATATTAACTAAAAATATTAACTAAAACTTAATCAAATGATCACTTGATTTTTTTTTCTATACAAAGAAATAGATTTATTAAAATTGTTTATCCGTATACAATTGGGTATGGATTGTAACAAAAAAAATACAATTGGGTATGGATTCCAAGTGGAATTTTCTCTATCCAATTAAACTATTTTTTTTTTCACCCTATAAATTTCTCACATTCTTATTTCAAAAAAAAAAAAAGTTTCTCACATTTTAAAATGTTCAGATTGTATGATCCAAAAAATGTAAAACATCTCCCACCCGTGTATTTTAGCATTTCTTGCTAACCATATAAAATCAATGATATTGAATATGAGAGCTATGTTTTCTTTATCTATTATTTCAATCACATGTGTTACCCAATCTGATAATTCTAACTCAGTGCAAGAGTTATGGTTAAGAGTAATGCTGGGGGAGAACTAAACCAAATTCTTTTAACCCATTCAGACTCTTTGAAACAATGATCTCCTGATGCACTTTTAGTGTAGCACTATGGGCATAAAATGTTGCAATTTATGCCCCTTTTGACAGTATAGTTACCATTTTAGAGTTTATCGACATTAACTTATCCTCCTCTTTTGTATAGATGATATGGATTATGTTAATTGCATGTTGGTAAATGGGATCAAATATTCTTCTAATCATCATCTGGTTAAAATAATCAAATTATGCATCCAGTAGGTCCCTAGCTAACAATATATTTATTGTTTGAATATTTTGGGTTAGTATCATTTATGTATGAATAAATTGTTGGATACTTCACATTTTAAGATGGAAAGCTCGTGGAATTTGATTTGGAAGCTCAAGGTGCCACCAAAAGTTAAAAACCTTATTTGGCGCATTTGTAGGAACTGTCTTCCAACACGCGTTCGACTCCGTGATAAGGGTGTAAACTGCACGGCCAAATACGCCCTTTGCAATATGGATGGTGAAGACAGTATGCATCTTTTATTTAGATGCGCAAGTAGTGTGAATATATGGAATCTGTGGAATGCTTATCCTGCTGTTAGTAACTTGTTCTTCCAAAGCCAAGATACAAATGTTATAATTTTCCAATCATTACAGGTACTAAATATTGATGATGCAGCCATGTTCTGTTGTATAATATGGAGCATTTGGAAGCAAAGAAACAATAAAATTTGGAAGGAGGTGATTGATGCACAAACCTTCGTTTTTGACCGTGTGAAGGTGTTGTTAGAGGATTGGAAGGACGCAAAGCTAGTTCAGGAATGTTCACCTAATTGTCAACAACAAGGTCGTCATGTAAAATGGGTGAAGCCAAACACATGTCGTTTTAAATGTAATATTGATGCATCTTTTTCTGAGCATTTGAATAAGGTTGGAATAGGGATGTGTATCAGAGATGAAAATGGTACTTTTGTTTTGGCTAAGCAAGAATATTTCAGCCCCATCTGTGAGGTACACATTGGAGAAGCTCTAGGACTTTTATCTGCATTGGATTGGGTTCATGAGCTTAATATAGGACCTGTGGATTTTGAACTAGACGCAAAGAGAGTGGTGGATAGCTTTAATTCCCAAAATTGTGATGCTACGGAATTTGGGAACATCATTAGTTATTGCAAATCTCTTTGTATTAATTTTTATGAAAACTCAAGTGTCGAGTTTATACGGAGACAAGCAAACGAGGCAGCTCATAAGTTAGCTAAAGCGGCTTTGTTATCAGCTAGTTTCCAAATTTAGATAGAAATACCAGATTGTATTGAACACATAAATGAAATGCAATAGTTTTATTCCTCTAAAAAAAATAGGAACTTAATTATCTCCCCACATGTTAATAGGTTTCCCATTACCTATCGACCAACAATAGACCTTTTCCAAAATTCATTTAGCATGGTGAAAACTTGTTCGCACGTGACTAGGATTGTCGTTAATGAAAGAATCGAGAAAGTGCTTCTTAGGATATTATTTGGTCTTAATGACATTAGCCACTAATGCCTATGGGTTAGTAATGAATTTCCAACCTTTGTTGGTCTGAGTTCACCTGCATCACATCTTCACTACCCTCCTCATTAGCTACAGTTGCTACCTAAAGACGAAGCCCAAACTCCTTTCTAAAAAATCTGAAATGTACATGAGCACCCTTCGTCATATGGACTACCAAGATAGACATCCAGTGTTTGTGGCTCCTCCTCTATAGGCTGCAGTTGGACATCATCGTCATTCATTGTCTCTTCCTCATGGTATGAAACATACCCATCCTCATCAGGGTGCTAGTGTTGGGGTTGAGGCTCATGCACCTGATATGGTCATGATCCATCAATATTACGTCCCATGGCCATACTTTTTCTTACTTTGCCTTCCGCTTTAGTTTGATGCATCCATTTTCATCTAGCAGACATAGTCATAATAGGTATTTCGCGTCTAATACGATTTAGTTGTTGGTCCATTCTCAAACATTCACAATCACATATACAAATTAAAAAAAAAGAACCACAAAATTATAAAAAATAAAAATCAACACTTGAAGGCCACGTTCGTATTATATAATCTGAATATGAACAGCGTGGTTTAGATTATATAATGCAAGCGGGTACGGTTTCCATAAAGAAAAAAGACGAATCAAAGAACAATATATCAAACGAACGAGAGCATACATTTCCTTTGATGTTTGAAAATGCTTGAAATGTGACGATTTGGTGCAAAAAACCTTCAAAAATCACACAACGTAGAAATTTCACATTTTGGGCGTGAAACGGATGAAAATGAGGAATGTTTCCGAGTTAGGCTTAAATATAAGAAGATTTTAAATTTTGTAATTCAAAAATCTCCACAAAAAAAAAAAAAGGAGTTCAGAACAAAGTATTTTCAGAGTAGTAGAGAGCGCGTAAGAAAAGAGAACGGTGGGATAAGAAATTCCCAAATAACAAACTTACAAAAGTTGGTTAAGGCCCAATAACTTATCCAAAACGGGTACAACCCTACCCAAAACAACGCATATACTCAAAGAAAAAATAGGGAAACACAAAACCCTAATTTCAGAACAAAGGGGTGAACCAGAGAAAACACAGAAACACGATGAAGTTCAACCCTAGGGTTTCAAGCAGCCGTCGCAAGAGCCGCAAGGCTCATTTCACCGCTCCATCAAGTGTCCGTCGTGTGTTGATGAGCGCACCTCTCTCCGGTGACCTCCGTTCAAAGTACAACGTCCGTTCTCTCCCCGTTCGTAAGGACGATGAAGTTCAGGTTGTGCGAGGAACCTTCAAGGGACGTGAAGGGAAGGTTGTGCAAGTTTATCGCAGGAAATGGGTTATTCATATTGAAAGGATAACTCGTGAGAAGGTCAATGGTCAAACTGTGAATGTTGGTGTTGATCCTTCAAAGGTTGTGATTACTAAGATTCGTTTGGATAAGGATAGGAAAAGCTTGCTTGATCGTAAGGCGAAGGGTCGTGCTGCTGCTGATAAGGAAAAGGGTACTAAGTTTGCACCTGAAGACATTATGCAAAACGTTGATTAGTTTAATCATATTATTACTTTTGGTTGTATTGTTTACTAGGACTTGATTTTGTTGGTGGTTTGAATGTTTTCTGGTTTAGATCTGAATTATTCGCAGAATTTTGGGAAGTTTATGTTTTGTTTAATTTATGAAATGCTTGACATTATCACTGTTAAAAGTTTGTTGATGTTCTGTTTTATTTAGCTCTTTTTAGTTTTATACCTCTTCTGTTTGTCTTTAAATTGTTGCCTGTTTGTTTTCTTGAGTTGTGTTAGAGCTTAGATTGTTGAAATTGGTTAATTTTAGGTGGATAGCTTAGATTGTTGAGTTTAAATAATTTTATGTGCAGAGCTAACAAGATTTTGTTACCTTTTAAGCTAAACATAGTTTTTTTTTTAGAGGAAGCTAAACAAAGTTTATGTCGAATGCATTGTTGATATTTATATAAACATTGTAATTCTATGTTTTCAATCGCTGTAGCACCTTGGCGAGTGGACTGTGTTAACTACAATGTATTCTCCCAGCTAGCCATATGGTATTCAGGGGTGGTATTTGCGGTCGAGAGCTGTGTGCACATCAATGTGATATTGCACTTTAGGGGCCACCATTAGTTAATTTTAGGGATAACCTAGACTATTTTAGTTAATTTTAAGGACAGAGGTAACAAGAATCTAGTTTTAAGTTAAATAAAGTTTGTGTAATAATTGGGTTGATGTTTATTTATAGGCATACTGTAATTTTATTTTGTCAATTGTGGTAGCGCTTGGCCGTGTGTACTCGGTATCAATTGCAATGTTTTCTGCCAGCTAGCCGTGATGTGCTGTGAATTGTGGCCAATTTGGGGTGATATTGCATTATGGCAGCTGCATTTAAGTTAAATGTTCGGAATCACTAAATTATCCCCGTAATCCATTCATAGTTCAATTTTGCAATGACTGTCTTCTGTCTGTGCATGGAGGTTGGTTTACATGTTATGCCAGGTTAGATACTGTCTGAAATGGATGTTTGATACAACTTGTCCCAATATCTGAACAATTGCACACACTTTATTCTCTTATTACATGTTTAAGCAGTAATTCTAATTGTATAGTGTGCTTGCTGTTGAATGGAGAACTCATTTTGACTGTGGCGTTGCTTGACATGAAACTTTCACAAGAATAACTAATCTTTATTCACAAACTTATCGGTCTAACGTTGAGTTATGTAGCTCCTTTGCATATAGGGGGTAAAGCTTAGATTCTTGAATTTAGCTAATTTGAGGCATATGTTAGATTGTTAAGTTAAATTAGTATTAGGGGCGGAGCTAAGAAGAATCTTGTTGCGGTTTAAGCTAAACAATTTTCATCAAATAAATTGTTGATGTTTATATGTATACTGTAGTTCCATGTTGTCAATTGCGGTTTGATAGCCCATGCTGGGGCGGTCTCATTGCATTCTGCCAGCGAGCCGTGTTCTGCAGAAGCGGTGTTTGCGGCTGCAAATTCCAAATTGCGGTGATATTGCATTGTAGCAGCCACTATTAGATTAAAAGTTTGAAATCGCTAAAGTACCCCCCAAGTCTTTTCATGATTCAATCTTACAATCAGTCTTCTGCCTGTGCTAGACAAGTAGATTTACATCTTATGATTAATTGATATGTTGATGTCTTAGATGGATGTTTGAATCAATTTGTCCTTATATCTGAACAAACCCACACACTGCTTTATCTTATCACATATCTGAACAGTAATTCTAGTTGTATGACGTGCTTGTTGTTGCATGGAGAACTCATATCGGGTGTGACTACCCGCCTTAAATAAAAATAAATAAATAATCAAAGTTGCACTTGGCGTTTCATGTCCATTGTGTTCTAATCACGTTGTACATTCAATCCTTTATCAATTTATCAAGTGAAGATCATTTAAGCAATTTATAATCAATTTGGTTTGAAAAAGTGTTGTTCGATATTTTGTAAAAGTAATTTTAGTTTGGTTCAAAGCTGCAGAATCGATGTACCAAACCTTTACATTTGTATGGTTAGGTTCTAAACTCACCATTTCTCGGTTCGGTTTTAATGAATTGTAAGGTTTTAAACTTGAGTGTTGCTTTTCTGACTTTCAAAATGTCTTAGGAACACAAGTAAAAGACCAAAAAATGCGGTAGTTAACTAACTGCCGCCGGGTTTCTAGTTCTAACCCAACGATAGTTAACTACCGCTGAGGGTATTTTAGTAATTTACAACCATGGGTGGTCCTTATAACCGATTTGACTAGTGTCTTTGGTCAATAATTTTCTCTGGCATGGCGACTTAAAAATCATAACATATTTTGTATGAATAGAAACGTTACACTATGCTAGTTCAATGTTTTGTTTCAAATAATTGTAATTTTGTAGCCAAATTGTAAAAATAAAAATAAAGGCAAATAACCAACAGATAACGTCTCATAACGGAACACATGATTAGCTATTGCATAGCTGATAGCTTATACCCTCCTGATTTCTGTCAAATACGATTTTTTTTATTTTTTTTTTGACATGTAATTACTTGTATTATTCATGAGAGGTGTACTTCACAATATATATAGACCTCTTCTGTATGAGATGAATATAGATTTGTTAATAAGGAACTTAGATCATTTCAATTTTCAATTTCCCGTATGGATCCATTATTATCCATGTTTTTTCCTCATTAAAAGAGTGAAATGGACCATAGATTCTCAGGAGTCATGCAAGCTCCCTTCGGGAAGAAAGCTGAAGGTGGAAAGATATGAGATATGAAGAAAAAACAGAGAAATGACCACGAGAAATCGAGATAATGTACAGAATATAAGCAACGGTTTCGGACCGGATACATGATACTACACGCCCGGAAATTAAGGGTGTTGCACGAGTGTGGAATTGGCTGCATGTTTTTAAAAACTTGGATGAACCAAGCTACTTAGTACTATGGAGTCAAGTCCTTACGTTTCTCATTGCTATGCCTAACTAGCCATAATTAAGACTGAAAATCCACAAACATGCAGCAAATATGGAAAAACCCATGCGTATGTAAAAATCAATTGATAAGGATCCTCACGGAGAACAAGACTTCCATATATCAGAGATTCAGAATGTCTACTACAATGTAAGAAGCAAAGCAGGAAATTTAATCAAAAATGGGAAACGGAAGCCATAGGTTGATTCAAGTTATTGAAATGATTCATCCAGTCAGAAAGAACCTAGAAACGCTCATCTGTGGAACTTATTATTCTACCCTCCCTTCAAGGGCCACCAAAAAAATGGAGTATTGAATAGAGTTTAGATTTCAAATCACACGTTTTAAAAATAAAGGAAAACTTCAAGGTTTGAGAGCAATGGCCAACCCAAACTTGGGTTTTTTCTCCAGGGCCTTGGTATCAACCTCGCCGGAAATAGTCAGCACTGACTTTGGGAAGAGCTCGTGCTGTAGGAGTCCCCCAACCTTTCCTTGATTGTTGAACCTAGCTTTGATCTGTGTCAGAGGGTCAACAGCAAAAGACCCTCCAACCGTGATAGTGTTCTGATTTGTTGAGAACCTTCGGGTAATATCCACAACAGCAGCACTCTTCTTGATTTGGTCTAGATGGTGGAGGTATGATACTTTAATGCTGTCACCCTTGTCGCCACTGATAGGAAAGAACATGTTCAATATTAATATCGCTCATATGAACTACTGCTAGAGATTTGTAACAGAAATCTTGGTAAAATTAGAATCTTACATGATTACCGAAGCAGATGAATCCAATTTCGTGAAACTAATCCCAGTGTTGTATTTAGTAAAACTACCAGATTTAGTATCATAGCCTGCCTCGGCACCAAATGCAAGGGTTGGAGAACCAACAGTGGCAGAAACATCAAAGATAGGGGATTGCTTCAGTGTAGCGACTGAGGTTAAGGTAGCATGGTCGTGGAAGTATTGAACCTCTAACTGCAAATGACAAATCCCACACAATTTCAGAGACTGTGTACAGCAATCAGTCATATTCCATACAAAAGATGAAAAATCATGTACCTTGCCAGAACTATAATCAGGCAGCTTAATTGAAGCTATCGTCTTTGTGGATGGAAAAAGGTCAGTGAATGTGAGGGTTGTATTGATCTGGAAGAGAGAGAACCGCATGAGATGATTTACTTAAGAGCATCTATTATCATTATAATCTAAAAGACAAAGTAACCCACAATTGACGCTGTCTCAATTTTGACATCAATAAGGGTGTTCTTATACTTGTATTGTCCTGCCACATCCCCAGTTGAGAGTCCTCCTTTCTTCAGAGCAGTTGAAGTGAGTGCCTGAAAGGAAGAAGCCATATTGAAATGAACATTAGATTTAGACATGCTTTGCTCAACAAAAATGATCTCAGCTGAGTCATGACCCTGGGCACCATGGCACATTCTTAGTATTTGGAAACCCACCATGATAACCAGATAGTACAATAGCCAGACAAGAATTTAAAAAGAACATATAATTTCCAGACACAAAGCTTGGAGGAAAATATAGAGTACTGTTAGTAGATAACCATCCCCATATTAAAAAAATAAAACTGTAAACATCTGCCACCTTCAACATGAACCCACCGCAGTACGGCATTAAAAATGAATTCTGATTCATGCCTTGTACATTATTGTTGATTATGGAAAGCATGGTATTTCTTTCTTAATAATAAAAAGTAAGAAAGGGATTACAGTAAAATAAAAAATGAACTTAAGTAATTGTGTTTTGAACAACCAAGTTGAAAAGCCTACGTTGCTGTTAACATGCATTCATTGTCCCCAATTTTTCAGCCAATAAGTATGCAGGACGCAACATGTGAGGAGAAATTCCAAAAGGAATTATGGAAATGTATAACAGCAACTAAGCATTTCTTAATAATAAAAAGTAAGAAAGGGATCAAGGTAAAATAAAAATGAACTTGACAGTAATTGCCTTCAGAACAACCCAAGCTGAAAAGCTATCATGGCTATCAACATGTATCCACTATCCCCAAATATTTAGGTAATAAGCATGCAGTAGGCATCATGTAAAAAGAAATTCCAAAAGGAATTATGGAAATGTACGATGGCAACACTAATCATTTGGTGATTCAAACGTATTGAGTGGCCAATACAAAAGGCTTCTAACATTTATGAATTCAACATAGACTTAGATAAATCAATTGATCATCGGTGCACCTTGTCAGTCTCGCATTAGCATTATTAGTTAACAAAGTACTGAATCTATGTCCTGTCCTCTACACATTTCTCAACTCACCCTACCAGTGGTCAATCACTCAATCTCGCATTTTCTCAGTCTTAATTATATACATTCAATTACTTAGGTATTGATAAATCAAATTTCAACCACCAACAATTTTTCTCAGCCTCTGCTGTCTATTATTGGCCATTGATTTGTGATTTTTCTTATGCACTGAATCGACACTTCAAATCACCAGATAATTAATTTATAAAGCTGCACAGCTACTTAGATAGTTTCTAATACATGTTACACAACTAAGAAAGCTTGTTATCATGTCAACTTTTAAAAACGATTTATGAGCGTAAATGGTATAAATCAGAATTCAAAACCCAAGTATTTCAGGCATGAAAACGGCGCAACCTGCATGATAACTTTCAACAGCAGTGACTGTCAGGAATTCCCCCCTTTTAAAATTATTTTCTACATTGATTTTACTTCTCCATCTACTTCTTCTAAGTCTGTTTCCCAAAACCAGCCAAGCCTCAAAGGGTAGTGCTGTTTTTTGATGTGGTGGTATTACATCAACATATAAAAACCCTTCTGTCCAAGTTCATGTCTACATTCAATCCAATTATCTCTAAACACTCAGTTTCTTTTTGTGTTCCCAGACATTGTTCATATAATATTATTCCCCAGCTCAATTCATGTCCAAGAGATTGCTATTTTGTTTAAAACGAACATGTTATAATAAAATAAAAGTTGTATTCTGTATAAGTACGATAATGGATGGTTCGTAGGGACTCACAACTTCACATGTCCAACATGTCTTGAAAACCATATGCTCCACTCTTATGACTAGCAGAAAGCCAAAAACAAATTCACAAAACCAGTTTATACAGAAGCATTGGTTTGGAGTAGAGTTAGTGATTTGTGATGATTCAGCAAAGTCAAACATCCTACATTACATTTTCATTTTATTATTTACAGAGATGAATCTGACTACACAATACACATCCGATTAACATGGTGACCACGTAACATAGTATGAATCGGTTTTTATGTACAGAGTAAAATACTTGAGCTCATTTCATATATACGTAACTTCGTGATTCAACATCATATTTCAGAAACAAATCAATAAAAGAGGCAGAAACTACTATTATTATTATTATTATGAAAATGTTAACTTGTGCCCTTAAGGCACAAGATAAGGAACCCAACATAGTAACCTTTTGTTGGAATGTGTGCATTCAATTTAATTTTTGACTTTATAATAAATAGAATGCGCAAAATTTGAGGGAATATTTCTACTTTTGGGTTTCTTATCTTGTGCCCTAACGGCACAAGTTAACATGACCCTTGTTGTTATTATTATTTTGATAAGCAAATTTTTTTGTCTATAAACGAAGCGGTAAACTAAACAATCTGACACACACAACGTGGAAGATCTCGCTTTCGAACCCAGGACACCACAAAAGATTTTTAGCCTAACAATGTCGGTATTACCGGTTGTGCTAGGCCTTACGGATTTTTTTTTAACCATACTTGAAAGTTGAAATAATACATTAAAAATAAAATATAGGCAATTATTTACTATGTTTTTAAAGGAATGAACGACAATTATCATCAAACTCGCAATCTATGAAGCTATGATAACATAGACACCAAGACAATGGTCAAAGTTTTCAAAAAAGAATTAATTGAACATAATCACATGTGGCACTAACACTAGTCACGCATCAGAAGCATCGGTGCTACATAGCTGACAACAGCTAACAAATTAATTGTGACATATAACATGAAGCTAGATCTTAACTAGAAATCCAGTAACCTCACATCTAACAATGCAATTAACACGCGAATTGAATTGTATAAATTATAGTGGAAATTCAAAGAGCTTACAACTCCAGTGGTGCTGTAAGATGAAACGGTAAGCTTCTGATCGGAGTTATAGTCCTTTGTCAAAAGATCTAAAACAAAACAAAAATTAAATCAAATTATCAGAATAATTGGCGATATCGAATCAATAACGAAGAAGAATCGATTCAATTCACCTTTGGCTTTCTTGCCGATATCGGAGTAGAGACCCGGTCCCTTGCTCATCTTCGATTTTAGAGAGAGAGAGAGAGAGAGAGAGATAGAGAATGTGTGTTAGAGAGAGATCTTGATGATGCACTGTGCTTCACGAAACAGGGTGTGGCGAAGAAAAAGAAGTTTATTTATTTATTTTTCTCAACTCTTTTATTTTAAATAAATGTGAAAAAAAAAGTTCGGAATGTGATTGTGGATTGTTAGTTAAAACTTAGAAGCAGTTGTGTCCAATCATGCGGGAGTAATCATCTGGACGTTTTTAACCGTTGATTTTTTAAACGAATATGATGCGTGGGTCCTCATGCCAGCGATCGTCGTGAATCTACTAACGTGATTGAAAATGTTAATTGCATTTTATTTTAATTTGTTAGTCATACCATACATTAAATTATTTTTTCA
>Ga0315915_1001850_pt1 | contig 26227 bp, 10 predicted proteins | sample MpolbnodulesMG_FD_207738 | JGI IMG/M metagenome (GOLD analysis project Ga0315915, IMG submission 207738) | Medicago polymorpha root nodule microbial communities from Los Angeles, California, United States - branched nodules | ecosystem: Host-associated > Plants > Roots > Nodule | place: USA...
TAATTAAGACCTGTGACTTATTTAAGGCTATAAAAAGGTTTTTATCTTCAACATTTTCCTTCATTCTTCTTCACCTCCTTTCTTACATTTTCTTCAATTTTTTTAAGTTTTTTAGGAGTCTTTGTGGTGTCATGGTCATTGTTGATTGCTCATACGACCCCTGCAATTGCATTGCAGCTTATGCGGGGGTTGTATAACGATCGACAAAGACCCTTGACATCAAAGAAAGACACAAAATATTCATATCGTATCTGTCCGGATTTTATTATCCGAAAACAATAACAATCTGGTTCGGAAAACGAAATTCAAACCAGGAGTATTTTTAGAATTTTAATACTCATAAAACAAAGCCTAAAATAAGCATGTCCTTATGTCTTTGATTCTAATCCAAAATGGTGAGGTGAAAGCAAGGAAATAGGATTGCCAAGTTGATAATCACACACTCTTTGAAATGAACAAAGAGGACCCATTTCTCTGTAAGTGCGATGCTTCTACAAGGAGTACACTGGCCTTCGGGACCCGTTGGTCTTGGACATAGCATTTCATTATTTCAGTCACTGTGTGAACTTTGTCTCATTATTATTTATTTTTTTAAAAGGCCAAAATGAACTATATTATAACCAAAAGAATAAGATCTTTTTCCCTAAAAAAAAGAATAAGATCTTTTAGCACAAGCCATATCGCAAAGAACTTGTTAACGGATAGCACTTGGGTGACATAGAGTTGGGTGACATTGGTGACATTGGTCAATCACAATGTCACAATGCTTGTGAAAGAGAGAGAAACACAAACATTGTGACATTGTAATTGGCCAATGTCACCCAACTCTATGTCACCCAAGTGCTACCCCTTATTAACCGAGTCAAGTTACATCACAACTGAGTCCAAACAACAAATTGAACAGAAAACAAACTAATTTACAACAGTTAGACAAGGAATGAGGTTAAACCTCAAAAAATGATAATTAAAATTAAAAGTAACAAATCTCAATTTCAACCACTAAAATGAGTGAAACTTAACCTTTTCAGATAAAGAATGTAGGTGATCTATTCTTCTTTATGCCGGAAAAAAAAGTATATTTATCTCCTTCCAAATAGTCCAAATCACATAAAGTCATAAAAATATTAAGAGCCAACCGAACATTTTTTGAATTACCCCCTATACCACCAAACTGAACTAGATGATCGTATAAAAATTTGTGAGTCGTCGTTGAGAAGCCAAGCTAAGATGCAACAAGAGGCCAAATTCTATCATAAAAGTCACATTTAATTAACGAACAAATGATCCATATCTTCGATGTAGCCACACCCTTCTGAACAACCTTAATCATTTATATCTATAATATGACGCAATGTCAAATTATCTTTTGTCTCGTTATTATTTTTACTTTTTCTCTTTTTAAAGAAAATGAAAAAAATAGACATGTTCACCATTTGAATCGTTTTTGAAGAAATAATGGAAACAAGGGAACAATAAGATAATATTAAGTGTCTTTTTTTCCCAAAAAATAAAAATTAAGTGTCTTATTTGATTTTATTACTTGTCTTATATTATTTGTCATTTTAAATCCTCGTTTAAAAATAATATTTAATTCATTGTATCTCAACAATAAATGCCTCATGCAAGAGGATAATATAAGATTAGACTCATCGGATTAACCATTACACTAATTACTACCCCCTTTGATCTAATTTATTATGAGAGAAATTTCACTTTTTAGATTCATCCATACATCATTTATTCAATAAATCTAAAAAGTGAATTTTTCTCTTATAATAGAGACCAGAGTAATATTTTGTTAATGCGAAAAAGTTTAAATGAGTTGTGATCTAAGAGTCAAGACATAACTCACGGTCCAACAAGCGCGGACAAAAATACCTATAGATTATCCACCAAAGATATAACCACGTTGACAATTAAAGTTAAACTCACGTTCTTGTGAGACACGAGTCAACTTCTTATCAAGTGAGTTAATCTTCATTTACATTACACTAATTATTTTTTTAAACTCGGTATCCGATCATCGACAAGCTAATTACTTGATATAAAATAGTTTAATAAATAAAATATATGGCATCATAGAAACCCCTCCCTAGTCCCTTCTTTTTTAGTTTTCACTTTTGTAGAAAAAAACTTACCTTTTAAAATACTTTCCCTAATTTAAAATACACGAGTGATAAAGTAAAAAAAAAACTTTAAAAGACATTTTACATGGTAAAGTATGTTAAAGTATAAAATGGGGAAGCTAATAATTTTGTTGGGTCATAGATAAAGGTGGTCAAAAGTTCAAACATAGTTGATTCATGGCACAAGGAGATAGGGGCGTGGTGTGGTGTGATTTTTGGTATTTTCGTTAAATCCTATCTTTTTCTCTGTGATACTACTAACTTCTTCACCCCTGTGCTACTTCCATTATTACACGAAGGCCATTTTTATACACACTGAATTTGCAGATAAATTCAACTATCTTTTTTAACTTTTTCCCATAAGAAGGTGTGTTTGGGCAATGTCCTTCTTCTCTTTCACGGCCATAGTGATCACTGAAAAGCCATTCAAATCGCGTAATAAGAGAAGCACTCCGAAAGATGCCATGCAATGGTCCCCTCTTACATTATATAAATAGGAAACATCTCTGTTTTTTTTCGTGGAAGAGAAAATGACCAAGCAGTGACCAACATATATGAATATGTTAACATAATGAAGAAATTATTTGCATCTATTCGAGAATGTGAGTATTGGTATGTACAAAGAAAAAAAAATGATGTTTGAATTTATTTTAAAAAATAGTTAAATATAATGATAAATTTAAACCAATGAAAAATAATTGGTTTGGTTTGTTTTTTTACAATATTTCCTTGTAAAATTCGAATGAAAACAAATCAATACAAAACAAGTGGGGTTTAGTTTGATTCAATCATATTGACATTTTTAGAAATTTAATTTAAAGATACTTGAACAATGAAAAATAAAGATATAGGTTCTGTTCGGTAAAAATAGCGGATAGCTGATAAACTAGCTGATGACTGATAGCTTATAAGCTAATTAAAATGTTTGATAAAATTAACGGTTCAACTAGTTGATAAATGTAAAATGACATAAAAGGGCATTTTTAATTCATAATAAAATTTCTATCAATTAATATTTAAATATTTATAATTTGGTAATTTAATTTTTTAAATTAATTATATCTTTGATATTAAACTATCAAATCAAATTTTATTCGGTAACATTTATTTTATAGTTATTTCGTTTAAGTGTTTATATTGTGTTTTTGTTTGAGGAATGTATTATTATTATGTATTTTTTTTGTCAAGATTTTATATGTATTATTAAAACTGTATTATATTTACGTTGAATACTCACTTCATTGAATTACATTTATGTATTTAAAAAACAAAAAATTATTTTACCCAACAATAAGAGCATATGCATGACCCTTTCTAAAAAAAATAACAGTATGTACCTGAAACCAAAATAAAAATAGTACGTAGTTTTTCGTAACAAAAATAATATGTACTTTTTTTTAAAGAAAAGAAATGTACATGTCCAACACCTAACGTTTATTAAAAAAAAATTGTCCGGCAACTAACATAACTATACATATTAGTTTAAATTACAATAAATTATAAAGGGTAAAAAAGAATTTTAGATAAAACGATAAGGGTAAAATTGAAAGAAAATACGATAAGTTATAAGCTCAAACGCTACTTGAAATAGCGTCTGAAAAATAGTTTATAAGCTCGTGAAATAAGCTATAAGCTCGTGATGAAAAAACATTATCAAACAGAACTTTTTTGGTCAAACGAGCTTATAAGTTATCCGCTATAAGCTATAAACTAACTTTTTTGCCTTACCAAACAAGGCCATAATGATGCAAGTTATAGGTGATTGATTTTGTATAACGTGAAATCGGTACTTAAATAGATAGAGATCGTGTTTGAGTGGTTTGGTCCGTCTTGAACTCAAAGATGAAAAACGAATCAATTCAATTGGTTTTAATCTTCGGGTTTGTCATGTAATTGATTTGATTCTTACTTACATTCCTATTTTTAGTTAGGAAAAATTTATGATGATTGTATATTATATGCCTATTGAAACTAAAGTTGTCACCACTAGCGAAAATGATAATAAACTTCTACAACATGACAAAATATTGTTCGAATCTTGACTAAAATTATTACTTTTATTTTGTGTTTTGAGCAATGCTATGCAGTACGGAATATTTAGATACAGGATTTGACGAAACGTAAAAAACACTAATCATTCAAGGGTAACATGGTAATATAAAAATGGATTAAGGATAAAATTGTATTAACAAATACACAGTATGTTCATTCGTTGAGTTTCGTTTAAATGGCTCCGTACAATCTAGCATTTTCCTTGTGTTTTATGTACTTCAGATATGATAATCTAAGGAAATTTATAAAAGAAAAAAACCTAGATTTTTTTTTAAGGGTGGAGAAAAAAATCTATAGTTGTCACCTAATAATATATAATACTCCCCTGTAGGGGTTAGAATGGGCCAGACTAGCCTACATGAACATACCTAACTTATTTATTAAAAAGGTTAGGCTTAAACTTTTGAAGAAACATTTTTAAGTAAATAAGTCAGGTTTAGACTATCAAAAAAGCCTATGAAGTATGATAGGCTCGACTGTTTATGCATATTATTTAAACTTATTTTTTATTTATGTTAAAATATAATTTATATTAAACATATAAATCGAGAAAAAACTCATATAATTGACTTTTTAAATAGATTTTAAGGCTTGAAAATGAAATAAAGTTTTATGATGATAGACAAACCTTATAATGATATAGGTTTTACTGACTTTAATATGAAATAGACATGTAAATAAGCTTTTAGGTCAAACCATATTTTTAAATAGGTCAAGTCAGGCCATAAAATAAACCAACGAAAGATCACAAATCAAACTCAAATTTGTAAAAAATTTCGTAGGTCAGGTTCAAACCTATCAAAATCTGACTTGACATGGTCTATTTGCTCCCCCTACTCCATCATTTCATTAGTCTACAAAGTTACTGAATACCCTCTTTATTGCACGTGTCGCTTTCCTATAACAATTGACAAACAATGTCAATCCGTCCAGCTAATTGCACATGATCAGAAAGGAAATTTACACTAGATTGCATAATGTTACAAATTACTCAATGCACACCCCTTTATTATTTGATGCTATAACCATGGAAAAGTCAAGTTTAAATGTAAAATCTTGTGTAATGATTGGTTTCAACTCCATGGATGAGCCTGGAAAAATTACTACATTCTTTCTTGTTTACAAGATTTTACAGTGACACATATAAGAAAAAGTTGATAATGTAATTAATGTATATTTTATATTACTCCTTTCGTTCCTTTTTAAGTGTCTTTTTAGAAAATTAACACCAAAATAGTGATGTATATTTTTGCATATTTTCTTCCTAGTATACCCTCATTTTAATCCATCAAAAATTCTTATTTTTAGCACATACTTTATCTTTTAAGTAAATTTAATGTGTTATCTTTCTCTCGTAACAAACAATTGTCAGTTATTATTTTTTCTCCAACAAATTCCTATTTTTTTGCGTACTCTCTCTCATAACAAACAATTGTCAATTTTCTAAATATTGTGCACATCTTTTTAATTATTTTAAGTTAATATAAAAATTATTTCAACTTCACATTAGTCAAAAGTTAAGAAAAAATTAACTCTTTTCCAACTCCTTTAATCAAAGTTAAAGCTTCAACTATGGCTTCAACCAATACTAGAGTCACACTTGAAATTTTTAATGATTGTTACTCATCTTATTTATGGAATTTTAACTCTTCTTGAAACCATTGTCTATAACAAAATTTTGTTTAAATTTAAAGATAACAAGAAACAAACTTTGGTTTAAAAAAAAACAAACAAACATTGTTTTTTTTATAATTTTTTTTATAATTAGAGTTAAAAGGAGTAAATTTATAATCTGTAACTGGTTACTAATGTCAATTGATGCCCACTTCTCAGAAGCGAAGAATGTAAGAAGATACCTTCCAACAATGAATTACAATCATGATTATCGGGCTTATAAAAAAATGGCGCTATAGAATCACACAAGATATATGCAGCATTGCTGACCCACTTGAGGTTTCTATACCTACTTTTTACCAAGAGCTTGTCCTTGTTATCCAATTAGATTAATCATTAAAGAGCACGAACCTCACTTCCAGTGTAAAATCTTGACCAATTCAACCATAATAACAATGTCAGTAGATTAATTATAACCTCGGAGCTGGTCTTCTATGACGACAAAACTATATGCATAGTGTTTTATTTTTGTGGTGGTCGGAATTTAAACTTCAGATCTTGTATATATTATGTATTGTCCCTACCAACTGAGCTAAGTTTACGATGATATATCTATAGTGTTTAGGTACACATATAAAGAAACATTTTTTCTTACGATAAAAAATAAAATGAAGTAAACATTTTGGAGACCTTGCTATTTGGAAGCAAAAGGTAATTTCCGAGATCATGGTCGACCAAGGCTTTGTTTGCGAGTTCGGAGGAGAATAAGAGGAGAGGGTTTAAAAAAAATGAGTAAGTGAAAGAAATATAGTGCATTGAGAGGAGGGGTTTAGGGGGTTTATTTTTTTCAAAATATAAAAACCTTTTCATTTGGGAAACTACAAAATTGTATTGGAGGAAGATTTTTAAGTTGAAAAAGTTTATATGAATTCTTCAAATTTAGTCTATATTGTTATAATATTCTTAAAATTAAAAATATATTAATCATAGTTCATAAGTATTAATTTATCCTTCTCTTAAAAAATACTTTTTCAAAAAATGTGAAAGATTTTACAATTTTCACATATATTTCTCACCCCACAAAATCCTTCATTCTTCTTCCACCTAAATTCCCAAACAAAACTTAAATGGTAAAAAATCTATCTATTTAATAGTGTGTATTTTATCCCTCATTCTCTGCTAATCATATTCTTTTAACGTCTTTCGATCGGTTCTCTTTATCATTAAGATACACTCATTCTTTGATTCTTATAAAGTGGTGAAAAATCTATCTATATAATAGTTGTCACCTAGTGCAATATTCTCTCCGTGATTAATTTCATTAATCTATAAGTAACTGAACGTCCACTTTATCGCACATGTCGCTTTTCATGTAACAATGGTCAAATTGGTGTCAATCTATCCAGCTAGTTGCACATGATCGGAAAGAAATTTACTAATTTACTACTAACATAATTACATATATAATGTGTACACATTATTCGACACACACCCTATTTTATACTATTAAGTGCATAAAAGTCAAGTTGGAATGTAAAATCTTGTGTAACTTTGATTACTTACAAATTACAATTATTATGATCAATAAAGGAAAATGAAGTTTACAATACTAATGTCGGTTGAGGCCCACATCAATCAGAAACAAGAATATAGGAAGATACCTTCCAACAATGAATCACAATCATGATTGTGGCTTGTAGAAAAATGGTTGTTTTGAATCACACAAGATATGTAGCATTGCTGACCCACTTGAAGTTCTTGGCTACAACTTTTAACAAAGAGTCTGTCCTTTTTATCCCATTAGATTAATCATTAAAGAGCACGAGCCTCACTTCTAGTTCAAAATCTTGACCAATTCAACAACAATGCAATCTCAGCAGATTAGTTATAATATGCTTAATACACTTATTGTACTTACTTTTAATCATAGTATATTATTGAAAAGCAAATAAGATTATTGGATTGGTTAATAGGGAATGTTAGGTTCTCAAAGTCAGATTCTCAGCGTTCATGCAATAGAGGATAATTGTGGTTGTTCGATCAAAATATCATATGGTCCAAATTTTCAATTGATATTTTGAAGTATAAAATTTAAATTTATAATTGCATTTATTTAGATTGTGAGATTTGGATTGAACAACCACGAATGTCTTCGACAACATGAATGCATGAGATCTTAGAGAAAATCCAAATTCGAATTTTAGGGTTCTTCTACATTACAAACTGTTTAATTACCTATTTTTGAGTTTATTTATCCGAGAGTCAAGTTGCTAGTGGATAAGATTTGATGGATATTTAATTTCTAAAGGTTGCAGTGTTGCACTTAGAACAAGAAAAACTTTGGATTTCATTTGAATAAAATGTGTTACCCCAAAACCCTTCTTTTCCCTTAAAACACGTTGTATCACATTTTGGGAGTGTTTCCAATGTCTTGGATGGTATGCATTTTGTCTGATTTTCATCTTTGGAACCTCAATGTGTGTTACTTACAAATCTGTGATTATCTCTCTAATTCTCTAGAAAATGTGTAATGGTCTCTGCTCCATTATTTGTCACTTCGATTTTTTTTTTTAGCTACATGTTATTATGAATGGAAGGGATGTGCTATTCTTTAAATTGAGGGACAAAAATAGAGATGTAGGACAGATGCAAGGGTCAAGCCGTATAAGTTAGGAGATTTTAGGTCCCAAAATTTTGGACAAAATAAAGGCCCAAAAAAACTTAATTTGGCTACAAATATATAATAAGTTAGATTTTAATATAGATGTTTGACTAATCAGGTTGTTTGGTTACCATTTATTCCACAAACAAGAAAGGTAAGTGTTAGAGCACACTCTCTAACACATAAACCCCAACACATTCTTTTATATTATTCAAAATTTATATGGGTTCCATAAAATTTATACCAGCCCATATGAAATTCAACTAATATAAAACAAATATGTTAAAAAAATATGTTAGAGAGTGTGTTTCTACTTCCGAAGTATTTTTTATCGGGACTGAAAAAAACATTATTTGTAACGTACTGATTTTGAGACTAGAAAATCCTTGTAACTTTCACCCGACAAGATTTTGAGACTACAAAATCCTAAAATAAAGATCGGGCCGAATAAGTGAAAGTTATACCTCGTAGAAAAAATACACTAACGATGTAAATTGATTTTACACTGTTAATTAATCATAATCATTCGATATATATATATATATATATATATAAATGTTTTGATTGTAATGAACTGACATTGTAAAACTTTTTACATTAATAATGCATGAAATTAAATTTTTTACATCAAATTTAAATTATTATGCATCCCTAATATTTAGCTAGTACTCGCATAATTATTCTGGTGTTCGTTTAAGCTTTTATTTTTTTGGTGACGCTCTATTTTAATCTCTCATAATTTTCTAACGGTCCAATTCATTCCTTAACAAAAATGAATCTTAAATTAGTCATTGACATTTTCACATTGAAGACAAATTAATCCATGATTTATTATAATAGAAAGACTAATTTGTCCGTATTACAAAAATACCTGGGACTAATTTATGTTTTATTTTTGTCATAAACTGAATTGGACCGTCAAAAAATTGAGAGCCTAAATGAGTTTTCACTCTATTTTTTATGGACAAATTCCGTTATTGGATGTTGTTAGTCGTTAGAATTTGTACTTTGAAATGAAATAAATTATGTTTTCTTTAAAAAAATATATTTAGGGTATATGTTGATGGAGAGCTTACGAGGGCAAGTGATGAGAAAACTTACTTTTCTTTTTTAAACTACGGATATTATAATTTTTTAAAAAATCAATTGTCATTAAACTAAAATATCAACTGTTTATCAAAAAATAGGCTTAACCCTTCAAATTTCGCTTCAAAATCCTTCAGAAACCTCTCTCTATAAATTTAACCCTCAAAAGTTTTCCTCTTCAAGATTCCTCAGAAATATCTATCAAAGATACCCGGGGGAGATTTTCAAGAGCTTTAGAAGGCTACGTAATATATATTCGAAATAGAAATAGAAAAAAATAATATAAGATATTATTATATATAATAACTTAATCATTTGTATTCTATATTGGGTTATGAAGACTTTCGATACAAGGAGCCGGTCGAACCTTTGACTTTGATACAACAGTTAGGTCACGTGGAGAGTCAGGGAGTCATTCATGTTAGGTAAAAGCAATTATACAAGTGAGTTGGAGCCACACCTTTACTCAAAATCTTAAGACATGAAGTTTATGTGTCCTCGCATTTATATATTGTTCAACATTTACTTTTTCATTCAATATAAGACTTCTGCATCGCACTTGTGTGGTTACTCTGACCAATAGAGATGACCCCCCAAACTTCCCTCAAAACCCAATATATGTTATAACTTGTTTAATTTAGCAAAAGAAAACAAGTCATCCCTACTCTCCTCCTAACCCCCTTTCAAACACACCCATAATTATTTGCATGCAGGGCCGGCTCTAGGCCATAGGCCGGGGGTGCGACGGCCTAGGGCCCTTGCTGGTAGGGGGTCCAATTTTTTTTATATATATTTTTTCTTATGGAGGGGGTGTATATAGAAATATTTCGTTTATAGAGGGTATATATATAACAAAGTTTACATAAAGGCCCCAAACATTGACATGATGATGAGCTGAGCTGAAGTCTGTTAATGTTTTTGGCGTGATTTGCTATATGTTCACTCGTATAGCACAAAAAAAATCTATATACACCCTTCTATAAAATAAAATGTGGTTGTTTTTAATAATGTGCCAAAAATTATTATCGAAGAGATTAGTGATTTTTTTTTTTGGGCCATTTGTTCCTAATAATGTGCTTTACTAATATTAAAAATATTGGTGATATTTATTATCCAATAAATTGGGATAATTTTCATAACAAAACAAATTATATTTTAGTTGAAAATGAACATACTAGAGAAACTAATCTTAATCTTGTCTTTCAAAGGTTTCAAAAAAATAAATTACATCAATATAGTTATATCAACTTTCTTGAATTGATTGAAATGATTGCATAGTTAAATTTGATAATGCAAGATCATGCGGACACATTCATGTAATGAACTTGTTAGATATACTTATAGCATATATAAAGAAGAATGATGAACTTCTAGTATACAAAGGATTTCTTGTATCTATGATTCCTCTAAAAAGTCTAACACTAATTTTGCATCATGTATTATTGTTGTTATGAGTTTAACATTGGAGAACTTTGCATCCAAAAGTTTAAAATTTAGTTAATTACGTGTTGATATACTTTTACTTTTTTTTGATGTTATTATTCTTAGGTGCTAAAATTTCAGTGTACTTTACATGTGTTATTGTTCTATACTTCTACGATATTTTATTTTGTTTTGGTGTCTTTGGTGTATTTGATTTATTTTCAGATATTGTCTAAAAAAAACATTTATTTAGTAGTAGAAAGCGGGAAAAAAGTGAAATAAAGAGTTAATAAAATCACAACAACTAAGTAACAAATTTTATTATATATTATATAAGGGGTCATTTTTCTTATTATGTTTAAGACTCCTTAAACTCTAGGAACGACCCTGTTTGCATGGTCATGAATGTCATGGTTTACATGTCTCCATCAATGGGATTAAAAAGACTTTTGGGAATCCTTCTAAATCCAATGTACATAGTAGAGTGTGTGTTTGCTTGATCACTATAGAAGACAATATCGGCTAAAGAGATGGGTTGTATGCTCAAATCTTGTTATCTTGCGTCCTTTTCAATTTTGTCTTGCCCGACTTATTTTGCCTCTTTAAGAACCTTTGTAGTTGGCATATTTACATAGAGAGTATATTACCATTTGCTCCCACACAGAGAACATGCAAACAATCGAATTAATGAAAGAAACTCACTTCTCATTCTAATAGTGATTAATATTGCTCCTCTTTGGTCACACTCTTGCACGTTCATTAGAGAAGAGGATTGGGACCTCTCCAAAAAAAAAGAAGAGGGTTGGGGACCAAATTATGGGACAACATTCCTTTCAATTCAATCCCATCTTCGACTTGCCCACATCCAACCCATAAATCATTGAATCCATTTTGTGATTCTTTCTAGTTTTGGTACCAACAAGGGAAAAAAAATAAAGAAAAATAAAAAATGTTAATATCATTTTTCCATGCGTCATTTATGTCCGAGTGAAGATAAAGTCTAGAATCTTTTTTTTTAAGGGAAAAGTCTAGAACCTTTTGTCCAAAAAAAATAAAGTTTAAAATCAGGTAGATAAAAAGAGGGAAAATAATGGGACGCTGTATTCATTCTTTCCTTAAAAAAACAGAGAGAAAATAACTAATTTTTTTACACTAAGGGGAGTCACTAGTAAGAGTCCCTAAATAAAAACTATAAAATTTTGGTCATAAAATGTTTTTGGTCTTGGATTCTCGGGTTTTGGACAAAGTATATTCAATCTTATTGAAATCAAGTCTAAAATTTGGTTTTTCATTTTATCACACTTATGAAAATAGTCTATCTTTTTTTTTTTTTTTTGAAGTAGAAAATAGTCTATCTTTTTAAAATTAAACATTTTGGTTATGAAGTAACGCATTTACTACAATGTGATCATAACTCAATTTATAGAATCAAAAGTGATAGCTTTTGTCTCAAAAAGTGGTTTTTTCTTTTTAGAATCAAAATCGAGACATTAATATATCACTTTGCATCGCAAATTACACAATTTTTTTTTCAACAAATGTAATACTTTTATTTTAACAATTCAACAAATGTAATACTTAATGAACTACAAAATTCATTTTTAAAAAGAAGAGAATGTTTTCGTGAGCATTAAGATACATCATATTAAGGATGAAAACATATTCACTCATTCTGTTTGTGTGTATTAGTCCTCATTAATACGTTTTGATCAATTATTTTATAGCAAATCTGCTATTTTCTAGTTCAATATCCTTTTAAATTAGCGAAATTCAAATTTTTTTTTGCATGAAAACCATTTGATTCTCGAGGGAAATGGACTATGATAATCCGAAGTTTGAATTGAAAGGAAGTAAAGTTTGACAAATAATTATTTCACATAGCAATCGAATTCAGGTTCTCCTGAATAATTCATCATTTAGCAGAACTTGTTAACCACTTTAGCTAATTGTTTTTTTTTTTAAAATATTGGATTTTGCTTCTTTCAAAAAGTTGCAATGTTGCATTATTAATGATATTGCTTTATAAATGAGATGTTGAAGTTTGTAACAAAAAAAGAAATTAAAATAAATTGGAGTTCATGACAGCTTCGGTCCAACATACATGTTTTGAACAGCCCAAAAGCATGGCCCAAATGAAAGAAGAAACTAAAGATAGATCATGACTATTACTTTTCCCACCATATAACCTTCTTTCACGCCCTACTTTTTACGAAAATGCCAAGGGATTTTCGGGTTCTGTAATTCGAATGAGTTTTTCCCCTGTTTTGGGGTGAAAAAAAAAAGATTTTCGTCGATTCGGATTTTATAATTCTAACCATTTAAACACGCCTCTTGTGACAAAAGATGTAGGGAAAATAGTTTGGATTATATAATATGAATCGTATTAGCACAAATGTCGAACATGTTTGTAACATGGATAGTCAATTTAAGGACCATACTAATATTTTAGGTCACAATTAGTTGTTCGCACCGTGTCTCAGTTGGAAATTCCGTTTTTGGGCTACTTGATCAGATTGGTCCGAAACTTTCTTAGAAAATCAGAAAAAATCCAAAAAGGGACTTCTCACGGGACTCTGCCTCACAAAATCCAAGATTTCATCTTTTAAACTCATTTTTCATTTTTTATTTATTTTTCACATTCTTAGAAAAATTCTAAAAAAAATTGCTTTAGTTTTATCTGTTTTTTATTTTATTTTTTGGTGGTATTTTATATATATTTTTAATTTTTTTGATATGTTTTTATCATTGTTTAGTTTGTTTTTTGGTTGTTTTAAAAGTGAAATCTACAATTACTTTAATGGAAGAGATTCTGGTTGTTGCTTACATATATTTCGGATTATATAATCCGAACTTTGTTCGGATTATAAAATCCAAAACCTAACACATTTTTGTTAAAAAGATAAGGCGCGTGGCAAATGGATAGGATGTAAAAGATAACGGTCAAAGATTATTTGATTGGTACAATGAGAAAGGAGAATTTGTGTTGGCTAAATATGACCAAAACCAAGCAAACTTTGTGAAATATTTATATAAATATTGGGACATAGTAAACTCTTTTCTCATCACATCCTTTGAGGTAGATAATGACGGAAAAAAAAAAGGCAAATAAATCTTGTTCAGGTATACATAATGAATATAACAATAATATTTTTAAAATAAGGTTAATACATTTGCTAGAAAAGGCGATACATAAAATAACTATGTAATTTGAATAAGGTCTGAAAAGTCACAAACTTGAAAATAGAAAATTTGTTTTGAAAATAAAATTTTGACTCTGAAATAAAAACACAAACTTTACCTTCCGAAATTTTAGATTCTTCATATTTTACAATATCGAGTTAAAATTAAATATTTGGACGAAGTATAAAAATAACCCTTATAAAGGATTAAATGTCTAAAAATGGTCCATATATAGTTAAAATATGAATAACTTGGTAAGGGATAATGCATTATGTATGCAGGGGCCGGGGTTCGAACCCCGGACACCCCGCTATTTCACATTTAAGGTAAATTTCTCCAGCCGCCAGGTTACCTGACAAAAAAAATAAAAATTATGTGTTTTTATTTTATTTTACATAAATTATTTCTAGACTTCACCTAAATTTCATTGACTATTTAAGATATTAATCCTTTAAAGTTCTTTCAAAAAAAAAAATCCTTTAAAGTAATATTTTTATATACATTGTCACTAAATAGAGAAAGTTTTGACCCAAATTAGTCACTTAACCATAGTAGATTTATTGATAAAGATCAAAAGCAATAATAACTGTTTTATGGATCCCCTAAAAAAAATTGTTTTATGGATAATAAATCACTAAACAAACCTTTTAGGACACTTGTTACTGTTCGTAAGACCTTATAAATACAACAAAGTTTCTTTTTTGAATATAAAGAACATAGACGTTTTCAAAAGAAATATTAAAAAGTAGTTTCAATTTTTTTGGTAAAGTTTTAAAAAAAGTTTCATGATTACAAATGTTTTAAATTGATAAAATATCGTATTAAAATTGATCAAAATTTCAAATTTATGCAACATTTAGATAAGTGTATCAGCAAAAAAATGATTTATTTTAAATATCTGTGAGCATAACTTATTGACATAGACCTTGGCATAAAAAACATATGATTTAATGAATTATAATTAAAGCATGAATACCTTTTTTCACCAACAAAAAAAAGTGTAAAAAAATCACAAACAACATTAAAATTGTGTAATTGCATTACACATAAATCCTAAAAAAATAATTCATTCTTTTTCCCGTTGAAAGAAAAAACATATAAATCCTAAAAAAGATGTAATGCAAAAAGTTCAAATGATTGATTATCACTATGAAAGAAATCGTTGTCAAAGTTCTTTATTTTTTGGACGGAAAATCGTTGTTGAAGTTGTTAAGTCCAATCTCCATCATCTTTTTTAATTCATAACCTTTTTGCCACTAAAGCTGCTTTGTTGACCTAACCATTTGTTGATGGAAGATCTAAAGAACATGGATATATGGCGGACAGAAAGTTGACGGTGCATAGACAAGAACCAACATGTCAAATTTGTAGTGCTCAAATTTTCTTATACCGTTTTCTTTTTAGAAAAAAATATGGAACTCTTTTCTGATACCACTTGATTTTTCTAATAGAAAAAACACATTTTTTAGATGAACACTCTGGCATGCTGAAATTTATTGGATACATATTCAATATCGAATCATTTAATTATTTGTTGATTTTTATATTTAATTATTTTTTAGTGAACTTCAAATTTAAATGAGTAAATTACACTTCTTTCTTCTACGCAGTGGCGGAGCCACATTTGTGTGAGGGGATGCACCTGCATCCCTTGGTTTTTTAAAATTTCACTCAATAATATGAGCTGTTTATACATTTGCATATCCTGAAATTGTATTCATGCACCACCTGAGACTCTCACATCAAACTTTGCTGACACACTCTACTTTTTAAATCTTAAACATTGATCACGTTGTTATAGATGGAAGTCATACCTTGCTTGTTCAAAAAAAAAAGATGAAAATCATACCTTGTTGCTTTTAGATGTTGTCTTTTTTATTTTTATTTAATATTGGTAATTTGTTGTGTAACTACATTTTTTTTATTGGGTGAAATAAGTTTTTCGTCCCTAAAAATAGAGCGAATTTTGATTTTAGTCCATAAAAAATTAAATAGATCGTTTTCGTCCTCACAATTTTTTATTTTGTTTTTGGTCCCTAACGACCAATTTATGTTAATATGAATGTCAAAATTATGAGTCTTTTATGTTCACAATGTGTTCATGTTACGTTTGTTTATTATGTTCAACTTTTGTATGTTCATATTATGTTCAAAAAATATCAAGAACACGTCAAAATTATTTTCGTTAGGGACCAAAAACAAAACAAAAAAATTTGTGAGGATGAAAACACCTCATTTTAATTTATAAAGACTAAAATCAAAATCTATTATATTTATAGGACGAAAAACTTATTTAACCCTTTTTTATTTAATATAGGTAATTGGTGTTCCATTGTGAAGGATTAAATAAGTTTTTCGTTTTGAAAAATATTGTGAATTTTGATTTTAATTTCTAAAAAATAAAACGAAATGTTTTTTGTTCTCACAATATTTTTTTTTTCATTTTTTGTCTTTTAAAGAATAGTTTTGACATGTCTTTGACATTTTTTTAGTATAAAATGGACGTATATATGTTACAACAAAATTTGATAAGACACGCGTAGAGAAACATATATCTCTTCACACATAAAGACATAATTGAAGTTCTAAAATTTTGCATTCCCTAAGTTAGGGTCCTGGCTACGCCACTGCTTTTACGAGATATTCAAAATATACACTCTTCTCCTTTCTTTATTATGCAAAATTTATTAGAAAAAATTGTACTCCCTCTCATAAGAGGAGTTTAAAATCTAAAATTCACTTCCTTTTTTTTTAAGGAAAAAAAATCCACTTCCTTGTTAAACTTAAATAACACAAACACTTCACTCATCCTCCTTGTAATAGCAGCGTCATATTACACTAATATCCTTTAAGGTATACTCTCACTTTCTATTCTTGGTATAAAAATAATTGCATTTTTTTACGGTGGTTGCATTTTTTTGTTACAGTGACATGATATTTCATTAATAAAAAAAGTGGCATTATGTCAAGAGCCACTATAGCATCAAAATACAAGATGGAGATTCTTCGATCCAAACAAGATCAGAAGTAATAGAGATTGCAAACATAGCTAAAAAATGAACAGTTTGATTAGCTTCTCTTCTAACATGAGAAAAAACTCCATTGCTATAGCACCCAAATATGTGTATTGCATGTGCCTATTATTGAGGGCTTCAATCACATTTATTGAGTCTGAGTTTGCTTCATCAATATAACAATGGTTGGATGTTGATATTATATTGATCCTCATCAATATAATATAACAAGATATTATACCGCTTTAGGATTTAGAGTGACAAATTCAGTTTCGACATATTTATAGACAAATAAAGTAGGTCGCTACTAGCTTGCGGGTAATGCTATCTATTTTTACTCATGACTTCTCAGTTAATCACTCATCCTCCTCTCGGGTGTGTTAACTTTTTTACAATGGTTTTAGTTGATATTATATTGGTCGTCATCAATATAACATAATATTATATCGCTTTAGGATGTAGACTGATAAATTCATATTCGACATATTTATAGACAAACAAACTAGGTCGCTACTAGCTTGCGGGTTATCGTCTCTATTTACCCATGAATTCCCAGTTACTCACTCATCCTCTCGTGGGGTGTGTTGACTTTTTATGGTAGTATATTGTTGGTGTTTATTTTAATCGTAGAGTTTTGATGTAATTATGGTCTACGAGCTTATAAAAAGATAAAAAATATATATTATAATGGACCCAACCCATGTCTCTGAATTTCTTTTATCACCTGGTTAATATCCTTATGTTATTTTTTCTTTGACATTAAACAATTAACATTTATGTAACATGTTATACATATGAAGTTTCTGAGTATTAATAAGATATACAGAGTTTTCATATGAGTCGAAATCGAACCTATGATTTTATGTTAAAATCTTTTTTCATCTAGACAAATCCATCGCTGATAATTATCAGGGTCGTTTCTACGAATCCGGAGGCTCGGTTCTGTAAGTAAAAATAGGCCCGTAATAAAATAAAAAACAAATTTTTTTAAAGAACAATGAGCTATTTAAATTTTTTAAAAGATAAATACAAGGTGTCGTATATATGCGATACACCCAAAGATGAAAATCACTACCGTATACATGAGGAATCTCAAACCATCCTCCCAGAAAAACACCCACCTAACACCAAAAACAATAGACCTAAAACAAGACAACATAAGAGGAAAAGGAAATCAAATTGGGGAAGAAGAATAGGAAAGTCTGATGGAGTGATGGTGATGGAACGCGTGGTATCAGAGAGAAAGAGAATAATGAATTTTTGTTTTTAGTGGGGTAGTACTACTAGGCTATAATTTTTTTTTGAGGCCCATGCTTTAGGAAAATCCGGTTCCATTGAGCTCCTTGCACACCCGAAGGTCCGGCCCTCATAATTAATTAATATCTAAATTCTTCGTTTATACTTTCAGTCTTAACATGTCGCATCAAATTGAATTCTTTAAAAAAATAAAGGAGTTTTTTTTTAATTTTTTTTTTTGAGGAAAATAAATACTAATGAAGCTTGGAGCCCACAAATGAGACTCAACCCAGCTATTCTTGTTTGGTATCCGTAATCGTATGACCAGAACGGCAGAGACGGCCAAACTACGCAGCTTTGTTCCTTAAAAATATTAATAATCATCATTAATAATTTATCAATCATCTTCTGTATAAAAATATTAATAATTATCAACAATATCTATCCATAAATTTTGCATTCTTGTTCTTATTTATATAGTCGTGACTTAAAAAACACAATATTTAATAATCAAGGTCTGTTAGTGAAAGGATAGCTACATTTACACCGAGGGCAACCACAGACCACAGCTCTAGAAGAAATTCATGTACAGTACACTATTTTAAACGATTACCAGATTAGCAAGGAGATCACAATATCTATGGTGGGTCCAAGCTGTTTCGTAAATTAATTAGTTTGCAACTATCAAATTTAAATCACATGGACCCATATGATCCGTCATCCCGGCTCTAATGACATACACAAAAGTTGATTAATTAATAACTTTCCTTATGTAAAAAAATTCATAACTTCCTTTGTTGGCAAACTGATTGGTTGGTACAAGTGTTTTTTCTTCTACTTCTTTGAATTAAAAAGAACATCCAATCACCATCATAATGTGACAAAAGTGATTTTTGTAAAAAAAAGTTGACACAAGTGATCGATACTTTTTTTTGAAGGGCAAATGATCGATACTTATCATCTTAACCGTGTAGTTTAGAGTTCGTTCTCAAATCGATCAATACGTAGAGAAAATATTTGTTGAGATGAATCAATTTCTTAAACGAATATACATTTACTTCAATATATTATTCTTTGCAGTTGTATATAATATATGTAGTTTGCAAGCTAAAGAAACATTTATTTATTTAAATAAGAACACAATTGATTGAAAAATAGTTTGTTTAAAGATTATTTTAGTTATGAGACTTTTTTTAAAGAAGATAAATTAGTCCACCGAAATTATCATTAGTAAGAGTTGAACCTGATACATTGAAATGAACAGACGAAATCAAGTGGGTTTTGTTGCTATGGAACTTAATTTGCCAAGAATGATTAGGGATATGGCAAATGGATCAATCACCGACATGGTATCAAAAATCCAAGTGACAAGAAGCTCTTTCGAGCATGGAATACCAGAGTGGAGGCAGACATGATGCCTTGAAACCTGAAGATCTCAACAAATCTTGAACATCATATAATTGAAGAAGTCAAACCACCAAACAAAATAGACTTTAGAAAGACGCATAAGAACTCAGATCGAGAGATGAGTCTAATACGAAAGTAATCAAACCCTTTCAGGTTAGTTTTTGAATCACAAGCAAACTCAAAAATAAGAATACACAAAGACACAAGAGCACAAAAACAAACTGCCTCCACAATAGCAACAACGAACCCGCAACCGAAAGCAACATACTTAGTCTAAAAACCTTCGACGCGACATAGGCAAAATTGAAGTTTGACATTAACCTGAGTACTAAAAGCAATCGAAACCTACAACAATCAATATTATCACTGCAATCTTAATTTAAAAAATAAATATTAATTAAATGCACATTCTTTTATGTCATTTCATATTTATAAATTACTTCAACTGCTAATTTTATCAAACACTATAAATTCAATAAGCTAACTTATCTTATATTGGCTATAAGCTAACTTATAAGTTATTCACCATAAGTTAGCTGATAACTATCTGCCATTTTTATCAAACAAAGCCAAGATATAAGTTTTTTTTTGAAATTAATAGACACATTTATTAGTTTTTCTCGAACATAATTATTAATTACTAAATGTTTATCTCAAGATAAGAAAGGATATTCCTTACAATCTTTTTTTTTTAAAGTAAAACATGCTTATAGCATTTCATTAATAATAATGTTGTTAATATGTACCAAAAAAAATAATGTTGTTAATACAATGAGGGAAATATAAATAGCACAATCTTTTTATTTTGCATTCATCGTACATAGAGAAAATAAATTAATTTTAGATTGAATTGTTAAAAACTAACGCTAAATGGATAAAAAAAAAAACAAAACTAACCCTAAGACTTGGTTTAGTGGAGAAAAGTCAATTCTTGAATCCAAGAAGTCCAGGTTCAAGCTCTCTTTATGCTTTTAGAAGGATATAAATATAAATATATTTGTAATTGTTCATTGAGCCCGAATGTAGACCGAAGGATTATCCTCTGCCCTTAATTTTTTTTTGGTATGTCTCTGCTCTTAATTTTAAATAAAGGGTAAAATTAGAATAAAAAATTATAACTCATTTCGTTCCGTCAAATTTTTAAACAATAGAGTGGAAAATTAGTACCTTTCCATCATAAATTATCCAAACAATAAAATGGAATCTTTATTCCGTTCCGTTCCATTCCGTTCTGCTTTGTTAATTTTAGGTTATCCAAATAAAGCCAAAGGGTTATACATGAAAGGGAACAAACATATTTCAAACACTCTAATATCTCCCGATTATTTAACTTTTTTTTTGGGTGGGGGGGTGGGGGGCTTTGTTTTGATTCACTTTTTCAATATACTGCCTACTTTGGTACAAACATTGTTGTGAATTCGATGAAAAATCACACCAATAAAATACTTGATGTGTGGAGCAAGTAATAGTCAAGCAACCAAACAAAGTGTGTGGAAGTTATAAACACAAACAAAAGTAAAAAACAGCGAGAGAAAGAAAAGAGAGAACACACATAATTTGTTTAGCCAGTTTAGTCCAAAACTGACCTAATATGGGGGAGAGAGCAGCCATCCGTTCCACTATAATGATGAGTAACTTTACAAAAGAGATATCATTGGGTTACAAGAATAAGTCTACCGCCTAATTCTACCCAAAGTCCCAATTTCTTCCCGTGACCAAGAGACTCAATCCTAATAGTGTTTTCCAAGGTGAATCAACCCCAACCCTAGTGTTTGCTCCCAAGAGCAAACTCAATACAAACCCTAGTTTTCTTGTTGACTTCTAAACCCTTGTTTCAGCCCCCTCTATCTCAAGGTTTATTCTGATAGAATGTCTATATTTATAGAGAAATATAACTCATAAATTTGGAACGAATATTACACTGAAGATACATATTTTTTTTCCTCATTCAGTGAAAGAATATTTGCATCAAAAATATAATATTCCCTTTCAAAATATATTTGCATCAAATCGTCCTTCATACGGTACAAAAATATATTTATTGTCCATAAATATATTTTCAGCACAAAATATATTTGAAACAAATCTTTTATATTTTTAACAACAATATTCTCCATCCATCAAATTTTGAGTCATACTACAACAAACATGAATATATTTCTTATATCAAATATATATATATATATATATATATATATATATATATATTTAGAAGGTGTGTGTGTTATAGCAACATACACCTCAAGGTGTATTTGTTAACTTTTTAGTTATAATTTGATAAAACATTCCCACATAAAAACTAGAGAGTGTGTTCTAGCAAATCCTATATATATATATATAAGTGAATATACATTTTTTTGGAAGAGGTTTTTTTTTGAAGGGTATTGTTTTTTAGGAGAGGTGAATATGATATATATATATATCACTATCAAAAAAAAATTCTCACTACCAAAAAATAAAATAATATATATATATATGAAGAAAGAAAAAAAAGTAAAGACACAATCTTCTCTATTGTGAATCGTCAACCCATTTTACAACCCTAGTTTACATCTATTTAGTTTTTTCTTTCGTAATTTCGTCCTCTTAATGCGACACTATTTTGTTCGTCGTCTTTGTGCAATATTGTTTTGGTTTCTCATCTTATTACGATGTTTGTTCAGTTCAAATTGTTAGATGATTCAAAGGATATCCAATTATTGACTTTGGTACATCCTCAATGTTTCATATCCGAAATCATACTCTGGACATTTCAATATAGTCATATATTTGTAGACTTACGTATTTTATTGTTTTATGTTATTGATATAAATATGAATGTTGTAAGTTTGTTGGTAGAGTCATTATTTTATTTTTAGCAAGCATTGGATCAATAAATTCTATCATTTGAATGAATGAAATAGTTTATGTTTAGGGGAAAAAATATAGTACATATATGCATAGAGATCTCGACAGGGATCGTATGAGTTGGAGAGGTGATCAAACAGTATAAATTAAGATAGAAAAAAATGGCAACTAGATATCAAAACTATAATGATAAGAATTTTATATAAAAATAATCACAAAACGACAAAAGGTACAATGATATTACAAAAGAAGTGGTTGCCACAGTTTCTATCAAACCTAGAACCTTTTCACAACAGGAAAGAAGGAAGAAAAGAGGTCTATACAATAAGTCAAAGCTTCTAAAAAAAACCATCCAAATAATGATTAGAAAAATTAACAATTACACATGTGATGGAATTAACATAGTTAACCTAGTCAAGTCAACTATGAAAAAAAACACAACAGAAGAAAAACACTTTGGCACCATCTGTTGAAATTCCAAACACCGACCCAGAACATAATAGAAAAGACAAACCCTTGAAAAATATATGTGAACATTGAAATAAGATCATAGATTCTCCCATCACAGGACCTTCCTTCATGGATATAGTACCCTAGAGTCCTTATCAAAGGACAAAAAAGGAAAAATGATAGAAAGCACTGTGATAAAAATCGTTGTTGAGTAAACTTATTGATGTAGTAGTAGATTAAATATTCCTTCAAATGGTTAATTATGGACGATTAAAGCCTGTCGTATGCTTCCCAGGAGATCCTTTGCTGTCACACAGTTTTCCTTGTTCATCTGCAAGAGAATTAATATTTATGAATTATGATAATCTAGGTTTAGCAATTCAATAAATAATTAGGTTTCCTATATATAATACACTATTAAATTATTAATTTATTTACCTGAGCAACAATGGTTACATCAACAATGTTGTTTCCAAAGGGCAAAAAGGTACTACTTTGGACAGTGAGATTAAGGTTTTCTAATTGGCCAAGCACCGTAGCGGCACGTCCACTATGTTTGTCACATTGAATCTTGATGAGTACATCTTTGCTTGAAACTCTTACTTCAATTTCAGGAAGTGGCTGGTTATTGGAGTTGCTATCATCATCATTATTAGTGAAGATAATAGATCTCTTCACTTGGACTGTGGATCCAGCTTTTTTGTTGTCTTCAGCTTGTTCCTCAAGTGTCTCCAAACGTGCTTGTAGTTGTTTCATGTACTTGATAGCATCTCCCAACACAGAAGCTTTGTCCATCTGCACATACCATAATATTGAATACATTAATTCATTCATTCAATGCTTAGTACAATATAAATATTGCCATTGGAAGTCATGTTCAACTTAATTAGGTTAAGCTTGCATGTGTGTTTATTCACTAATCAGTAATTTAGTACTACTGAAATTAGCTGCACCCAGTGTAAGTAGAACATTACTCACAACTATAAAATTTAAATTATAAAAAAAAATTTAGATACCTAATTTGATCCTAGAAAATGAAATAAAAACAATTTAGTTTCTGAAAAAAGAAAATAGAACAATTTAATCCCCAATTTTTTGATGTCTACTCTTTGGGTCCTAGAAATAAAAGATGTCCTATTTTTTTCTCGAAGGCTAAAAATTGATTTTATTTTCTTATGATCAGATTAGGTTATACTGTTTTTCTCAGAAATTAAAACAAGTCTTCACTCAAAAAGAAAGAGGAAAAACATGAAATGGTCACTGATGTTGCTAGGGACAAGAGAATTAGAGAGATCACACCATTTCATACTTTAATATAATTAATTTTTTCTTTCTTTCTAGCAGTATGTTGATATAGAAATGGTTTGAATGGAGTTACGTTATAACATGTTTGTGAGTTGGATAAGATCATACCTTCTTGAGGCCAGGAACAATTGCTGAAAGAGCGATGAAACTTCGGGTGAGCTTTTCCCTTCGTTTTCTTTCAGCCATTACATGTTCTCGAGCTTGAGTAGTGTTCCTGGTCTGATTCGCTTGGTTACCATAATTTGAAAATATTTTTTGATCATCATAAGAACCTTGAGAAACCAAAGCTGGAAGAAAATTTTTGTTTTCATTACACCTTTTCTCGACTTTAGGTTTTACATCGGAATAATCAAGGTTATAAAATTGCTTTGAAGCAATTGGTGTTGAGCTCGAGTGCTCAAAAGAAATGAGTTGAGGTGATGAATAGGAAGAATGGTTTATCGATGTCTTGATCTTCTTGGTTGGCCTTGTTTGATCATCAAGACGAGTTTCAACCGGGAAACAATTTGGTGTGGTTTCGTTGTCATCAAAGTGAAAGCCAAAGTTGTCGAATAATATTGGAGATGCAAGAGAATCCATCGGGTATTGGTTAAAGAAGTTGAGATCCTCCATTCCCTGTTCAAAAGTAATTAAAGAGTAAGCTTTCTTCTTTTATACAAATGCAAATTCAGTTTTTTTGGAGTAAACATCATAATAATCCAAAGTTCGACCAGAAAATAAAACTTGGTCAAAAATTATTTGAGAGCTAGGATTCTAAGATGAATCACTTCAATATTTCAAGTTCAGCTATAATTATGATTACTTAGAGTTTATGAATTTTAAGATAGGTGATCTTTGATAGTAGTATGCTTACAAGTTCAGGCACATAGATGGGGGACATAATTTGCATCATCTTCAGTTTCCTTCCTAGAAATTCGATTTGATTTGATGTGGTATGGGACATGCACTGAAATAGAGTGAAAAACAAAAAACAAAATTAAACAATTGAAATCTTAGAATCCAAGGGACAGTGTCCAAAACAGACTGACATGTTAGAAGACAAAAAAACAAAACTCCAGGAAGAAAAAGAAGATTGAGAATTAAATAGGATACCTTGAAGGTTGAAGAAAATAAATTAGAAGAGAAAGTGGATGAAGAAGAGAGAATGAAGTTAATTTTCCAAATTGTAAGATGAGAAATATAGAGATGTAAGTGTTTTATAGAGTCACCATACACGCATAATACTCGGGTGATGACTTAAATTATACACGTGTGAAAATGGATTAATATTGTTTATAATGCGGCTGATCCCTTTTCACTCGTTAAATTTAGTCAAACTATGGGTTCTATGGTCATCTTATACCCTCTTTGCAACATCATTTTAGCACGTCCTTTTGAGAATTTAAGGTTTTAAATTTTGTTGGGCAACGCAATGGATCAATGAGATCTAAGATATATTGGGTTGTCTCTCAATGTTATATTCTCTTATCTATGTTACAATATTAGTTATTTGCATTATTGGTTTGGCACCTAGCTTACAAAAATTACCAATAATTTAAAACAAAAAAAAAAAGAGTATTTAAGTGTCACTTAAGTTGATTTGAAGATGGACTTCTATATACACCAACAATGTAAAAGTTTTATGCCGTGTCAATCAATCATAATTAAGAAAATTTCCAGATTTTTTGTTATCCTCAATTTTTAAATATAAAAAAATGATTAATACCTCAATTTCGTCCTTGAATTTTAACGCATCGGCCAAATTCGTCCCTGAATTTTGTGAAATAGCTATTTAGTCCCTGAATTTTACAAACGTCCATCAAAATGGTCCCTCCGTTAAGTTGGTC
>Ga0315915_1001851_pt1 | contig 26222 bp, 18 predicted proteins | sample MpolbnodulesMG_FD_207738 | JGI IMG/M metagenome (GOLD analysis project Ga0315915, IMG submission 207738) | Medicago polymorpha root nodule microbial communities from Los Angeles, California, United States - branched nodules | ecosystem: Host-associated > Plants > Roots > Nodule | place: USA...
TCTTTTGTTCTTGTAAATAATAAGTGACAATTGTTTCTTTGAATAAAAGTTCACCTTTATTTTATGTTCTTCTTCTTCTTCTTTTTCTCTTCTATGTCTACAAGGAACGTTAGTGAGTAAACTCTTCTTGTCTTGGGATTGTTGGATAAGTCTTATGACATAATCCTAATCAAACCAAGCCATAAACCCTAATTTTATATAAATCTACTTTCTAATCTAATTCACCGTTTTTATAATGAATTAACAAATGTCAAACTCATAAAGCGAAAGCGGAGAGTTAGTATTTGTTAATTCATCATCTCAAATATCAATTCATAAAGCGAAAGCGGAGCTTTGATATTGGAACAAGTGAATTCAGACAAGGGTTGCGAAACATGAGAATAGTCTAGCAAACTTTGAGACATATAAAGTTTCGTTCTTCAAGTATTCCAATAACAATCAACCATGAGAATATGCGTGGTTGCTAGAGGAACACATTCACTGCACCTCGAAAGATACTTTGATACGCTAAAGAGAAACTTGTCTTTAGAAAGTAGGTCGAATATAAAGTTTAGGTTTAGGGTTTGTTTGTGAAGGATTGGTCATCTAGATGAACCAATAATCCCAAGGCACCTCTTTATTATTATTGTTATTTTCTTTCAAAACAAAAACCAAACCTTTTAACTTTCAAACTTTCATTCTAATCATTGTTAAAAGTTAATTAAATTCATAACTTCCTGTTGGAACGATACTCTATTTTTACTACTTCGGTAGAACCGTGCACTTGCGGTTTTACTCATCATTGGTATTGAATAAATTGGAATAAAGTTGCACAAGTACACAAAATCAATTGAAAAAATAAACGATTTAATTTAGTTTTAATTTCATCTACATTACATAACATTCTCCCTAAATATATGTGGTATCATCATGATGTTGTATTTAAATTAAATTGTTGAAAGTTTGTCGAAAATGTCGGCATTGAAGTGTCTCTTTAATTAGCTCAGAGATTTGAAGCATCATTTGAAAACTCAAAAGAATGAAGAGAACACAACACATGTATTCTAGCAAATCAACTCTATAGGTTATCACATCGAATCTCTTCATATTAGATGAGTAGGGACGTAAAGGAATGCACTCCAATATATTCTTTTGAACTTAATCTTATTGCACTGCCAACTGACAAGTTTCAATTGAAAAAAGAGCATGATCAAGCACAAAACAACATCTTAGATGTGCATTCCCTTAAGTCATATTCATCATATACGAAGGAATTCAATGTGAAAACATATTCCACATAATTATACTCCCGGCATTTCTCTATGCGCTATACTTTTCCTCTTCGAAATTTCTTTGGTCAAATCAAACGATATAATATTTCGCTAACCTTTCCTTTTACATTTCTATTATAATTTTCTTTTATTTTTACCTCGTATTTTTCTTTTATATTTTACATATTTTGCAACTCAATTATAATTTCAATAAAAGAAGAATAACAAAGGAGAGAGTAGTAGAACTCAATTAAATAATTTTAACAAAGAGTGTGCGGATATGATTGTCTTAGAGAGATTGTTGATAACATTATTGCGTCACATCACACAAATAGTTTCCACCTTTCCAATGTTAATTGCGCAGAACTTCATATAACTTTTCGTGCAAACAAGGTCGTTTGACTTTATATTTGTCAAAAAAAAAGGTCGTTGACTATAAATTATATGGAATGTATATATAGGGTAAAGCTGTACAAGAAAATAAGACTCAAAAGCCAACAAAATATATATAGATATGGGGAATTTTTGCTCTGGACATGAAAAGAGAAGAGATGATAAAATAAACAAGAAAAATGGTGGATTTAAAGCCATGCATGGTGGTAACATGGTTTTTATGACTGATGCTAATCCTGGAGGGGGTCATCATGGAGGGGGTCATCATGGACATGATGGAGGTGGAGGTGGTGGTGGATGTGGAGGTGGTGGTGGAGGTGGCGGAGGGTGTGGAGGTGGTGGTGGAGGGTGCTGAGGATGCGGTGGAGGCTTCTGAGATATGGTTGGCGGTATTTTGTTGGATTGTATTTACTTAGTTGACATGCCACCTTATATAGTCATATTTTGTAGATATTTGGTAACCTTATATAGTTAATTATACCTCTTTATCTTATGTGAAATAAACCATGTTGTACTTCTATTCAAATTGATATTATATCATAGTTTTATAAGTTTCTATATTTTGATAGTGAAAGTATGTTTTAGTATGTTAATTTGTAGTACAACATAATTTTGAATGAAATATGTGTTTTGCAATTTGATGAGATTAAAATTGAATTCAAATATCCAAGGGCGCTTGAATGAGATGATTAAATCTTTTTCAGTTGAACCATATATCTTCGGTTCGAATAGCCTACATCTTATTATGTTTAAAATAGTTCTATAATAAATGTTTTTTATAGCGAAAACTTAATCCACGAAACTTTCATGACTGCATAAACACATCCTTTATTTTTGACAACTACATGTTTGGTAAGTGGGCTTTTTATGTATTTATTGCCAAGGCATTTTCCCATTGGTGAAACATTCACAAGATTTCTTTCGTGATATGTACGATTCTCCTAGTTCTATATATTCTCTCAACTATATCAGTTTGTTGTGATGATCTTGAACTTTTCAAAAGACTGAAAATTCCATGAGTTATCTGTTTTGGTTGCAGAAAGTAAGCAACGGTTAGGATTCTTTGAATCCCCCCTATTTATATTGTTGAATATTAAATAACAGTAATATCATCGTTTATGTATCTTAAGTAGAATATACAAGTGATGAGGCCGTTGGGACGTGACTAACCTAATAGGTTGGAAGCTTCACCTGCTGATCACACGGTGATCCTTACGTGTGCGATCTATACTTCCTAACTAGGTCTATCCCTCCAATGTTTGGTTGTACCTGCTGGTCACACGACGATCCTTACGTGTGGGGTCTTACCACCTCAAAGGTAAGTGAAACATAGACTTTATATTGGCTTTCCTAAGGCAATGAAGGTCAAGGTTCATTAGGTCTACCCATCTATGCAATGAATAGTCACCTCTATAAACTATTCCAATTTTATTTTTTTTACAATTTATTATTACAATTTTTTTTTGTTATTATAAGAAATTGGCAGTCTGATAAGTTTGTGGTAAAAACATCAATGACTCAATGTCATCCGCAACAACATAATTAACAAATGAAACATCATCAACAATCTAACAACATAAATAAAAAATATATAACTAACAGAATCAAACAAACAACGTCACTAGTATAAATTAAACAACAATTAACAAATCTCAAAATAAATCCCCCATCATACAAAATACCAACCAACATTCAAAGAAATTGCTAAATAAATCATCAGTTTGGGGCACCTATTATTACTAACAAATATGGTAATAATTTTTTCTTTTGAAGAGCCCACATGCCAACCTGCTTGCACCGTTTTTACGACAGGATATATCTGTTTTTCCACCCTTATTAAATTTAGAGGTGTGGGTTATTTATCAGAAGAAAAAGAGGGGAACTTAGAGTGCAACGAAGAAAGAAAAAAATGCTTAATAATAAGGTAAAAGAGTTCAAAGTAGTCTGGGTGAAAGTGAGGAAAGTTAAAAGAGATAAAACAGTGTTAAATTGGAATGAAGTTTTTTTTGTCAATTTAATAACAAAATAAGGTAGATTGGAGTTTAGTTAATTGATCTTTACTCTTCAATAATTGCTCTCCCACGCCCCAAAATTACCTAAATACCCTATACAACAATTAACTGCAGTTTGCTATCCAAATGTAGTTAAATTGTCGTTGTGTCTGCGACAGTTAACTACCATTACGTTCTGCCTTATACCAACGCAACAACTCACTCCTAAATTTCTACAAAGAAAACAATGCCTGTAAAACAATGTAAAATGTTGAATGATGGTGAAAGTGAAGGTTTTCCGAGATGTTGTTATAAACTTGATATAGAGGACATGTTGATGACATGTCATCTTACGTTACTCTTAGCATGTTTTTCAATTATTTTTAGTAGGTTTTACCAGCAAAAAGGAGAAGTATTAGAACAATTTCCTATGATTTCATAACTTTTGTAATGTTTTCTATATTTGAGTATATAATTCTAGTTTTCCCGAAACATAGCAATTTTAGGGGTTTTTTGAAGTAATTCACGAAGAAATCATGCAAATCGGCAAATCAAGAACATCCCAAGATTTGTGAAGACTTAGGAAAACCAAGAATGAAGATTCAAGAGGCCTCATGAGAGTTACAAGAGGGAAGAATTTTGTTCCCAAGTTTCGAGGCAAGTTATTTGAAGACGAAGACCTAAAACGACGGAAAATCAGAGAATGTGGGCCTAGGAAGAGATGACATGCGCCTAACGCATGGTTTTCCATGCTCTCACATGCGCTAGGCACACTAGCCATGCGCCCCGTGCATTTTGAAAAGTGTTGGGCGCAAGCGTCTTTTCCTGCTTTTTTATGGGTAAAGCCCACAATTTTAGCCCAAACTCAGGTAGAAACTCTCACTATAAATACCAGCCTTCGTCATTCAGAATTTTTCGTTCAGAATTGTAGCATTTCAAGAGAAAGGCAATTCTAGAGCTTCGGAGGAGTTTCTATCTTCTTCTTGATTTTCTAGGGTATGTTTTTATCTTTAGTAATTTGCTTTTAGTTACCATGTGTAACTAATCCTTTTTAGGTTAGAGCTCTAAGATGAACCTCTGTTTATTTTTGTTGGATATTTATTTAAAATAATATCGTTTTATTTTATTTATTTTTTGTTCGCTATTAAGTTTTATTACGAATTATTTATTTCAAAGGAGCGTAACCCAAGATTAGGTACTTAGGTTGTGACATAGCCTCATATTGATATTACTATCTTGCTGATTATATCTTGATATTTATAGCTCGTATATTAATATTCATCTGTCTAGGAAGTAATTAGTTAGTAACTAGCGAAAGATACCGGAAACGAGTTGACCCTAGTAGTAAGTAATTAGGAGGTGACATTACTAATACCGAGTAAAATCTGCTAGACCTATGAGGTAACTAATTAGTGATTAAGGAAACAAGCGACTACAGGGAGTAAACCTAATAGAACCATTCTCTTCGAACCTTGGTAAGGTAGACGCTGATAGGGCTGCCCGTTTGTAAAATTACCGAGAGAGAGTATGCTATAAGTGTCGTAAGATGCATAGATGGGTAGACCTAATGAACCTCGACCTTCATTGCCTTAGGAAATGGTGGAAAGCCAACATAAAGTCTATGTTTCACTTACCTTTGAGGTGGTAAGACCTCACACGTAAGGATCATCGTGTGACCAACAGGTGCAACCAAACATTGGAGGGATAAACCTAGTTAACCAGGAATTATAGATCCCACACGTAAGGATCATCGTGTGATCAGCAGGCGAAGCCTCCAACTTATTAGGTTAGTCACGTCCCAACGGCCTCATCACTTGTATAGTCTACTTAAGATAAATAAATGATGATATTACTGTTATTTAATATCCAACAATATAAAAAGGGGGATTCGAAGAATCCTAACCGCTGCTTACTTTTCTGCAACCAAAACAGGTAAACTTGCTCCGTTGCATACATATAAAAATTGCAAGCTTCTAATCCTTATCTTTTATTATATTGTCTACTTAAAAAACAATAACACGAGTTGTTTGGACAAAACGATAATCCATGTGGATACAATACTCTACTTATCACTTTATTACTTGGTAAACGACTTGCTACACTTGCCTAATCCGACCATCACCTGTCAACTGACATACTTCTATTGGCATGACAACTAGATTAAGTTCAAAACAACCTGTGAAAATGAAAGGCAAGATGTTCCAAAAAAAATTATGAGCTTGATCCAGCTGCAATTGGTAAAGCGGAAATGTTTCAACGAGATCCACTAAGATGAAATTAAGGCGAAGGTTTCAGGGAAACTTTTTTAATGAGATCCACTACTATGGGTTCTTTCGATTTCTTTTGTATGAATGTTATTTTATGTGGTTTGTATCTGGATTGAATTGCAATTAGTATATTGATGCATTCCTTGTCAATCAAAATTTCATATGAAGAGCACATTTTTTTAGTATATAACCTTGCAAAGAAACAATGTTTCATTTTTCCTTTTTTGTGTGTGAAAAAAGGAAAAAAAATTTGTTCTACATTAGATATCACTTTTAAATAAAAATGATAATATTGAAATATGGGTCTGGCTGGCTCAACATAGCCCATAAATTTTTGGGTTGAACTTAATTTTTACATGAAAGTTGCTCAATAGGCCAACAAAATGCTCACATGTCCCTCAAAATAAAAATAAAAAACATCTCAGATTCTCACTTCCGATCGCTCTAGTTCATGAGGTAAGATTCGATCTCCATCGATTTCATTTAACCTTGGATCGAAAGTTATGAACCGAGATCAGATTGGGAGTTAGGATTTGATCCATTCATGCTTCAGACTTAGACATAATTTACAGTACAAAACACGTAATTCATCAACCATTCATATTTTCAAGAACAATTAACAACACTCATAATCGAACAATAAATTTTAACTATCATGATTCAACAATACACAAAAACTTATAATTCAACATCAATAATTCAACATTAATATGGTTTAGAAACAAGATGTTCAACCATAACTATAAATAAACCACAAAACTAAATTATAATTTAGACACATCAAAAGATTGCATTGAAATTGAAGGAATCAATGTGCTGAATAGTTTCGGAGTTCATTCCCAGTTTAAAAAAAATGCAAAACAACAATGTAATCCGTTTGAAAGATGTAATTAATATTCTTTGACGCCATATGAGTGAAGAAATCATTATGCAATTATGTAATGATAATTAGAGTCTAGGGAGGTTGAGTAGAGTAGCACATCCTTGGTTGCTTGATATTTAAATAGAAGCAGTTCGGGTCATAACCTCAAAACTTGAACGAGTAGGAGTTATAACCAAGAGATCGAATTATAACTTCCAAAAAAAGGTAACTTTTTGGGTTTCGAGGGGTGTATGAGCAAATGAAGGGGCCTATTGAGATTTTTTTTACGTCCCTTATAAGAAGTGATTGGTCCATTCCATCCCATTTATATGTGTTGGCTCGTCGGGCTAGGGCTAGGCCGAGTTAGCCCATTACCAACTCTCGGGTGTGTGAGTGTTACTTAAAAGGCTGGAGGAGATTAATGTATTTTCTCAAAAACAATTAAGGCTTAAATATGCAAATGATATTTGCAAATTTCAAGTGTTTTGGTTTTAGTCTTGTATTTATTTTTTTGCTATATATATATATATATATATATATATATAAAAGAGAGAATTGTACAAGATACATCAAAACATCCGTCAAGTGACGCTCCTGAAAACCACCAAAGGATAAACCTTGGGATAAACCCCCAAGGGCCACACCAAAAACCACCCGAATACGGAAAAAAACGAAAAACTACACAAAGAGAAAGCTACACCAAAAGAGAGAAACAAAACGTAACAACCATCACCCAACAAAAAGTTGTAGTGACAGAGACAGAAAAGCAAAGAAACAACCATAGAAGCAGGCCAGGAGGGAGGAGACAGAAGTCCCCACTCAAACCCCCAAGCGAACCAAGGCAAACCACCACCAAAACCCTACCGATGCCAACACAGGACGGGCTGCACCTCCCACTCATGATAAGTGCAGGAACTAGAAGGACACTTAGCAAGGAACCACTTCTAAGCTAAGAGTTTAACTCTATCCACCACATGCTCCTCACGGAGAGTGCCACCAGAGAAAATAAGGTCGTTTTGAGACGTCCAGCTGGTCCAAATAAGAGCATGTCAAACTAGAAGTAGACCTAACCTAACTCTCTTCCCCCCTCCAAGGCTCGTGAAGGCCTGCAAATATATGATCTTTTGTTTTGGTTCTTGGAGTTTTATTTTAGTCTCTGTAAAATTTATTCATATTAAAATTGATGCATATAATATCCAGTTTAGTCCTTATTTTAAGGGATTTAAATCAAATATTCTACATATTACAGTGACCAAATCCGATATGAATGAATTTTGCAAGGATTACAATGACCAAATCCAATATGAATCAATTTGCAAGGACTAACACTAAAAATAAATTTTTACTAGACTATTTGCATATTTAACTCAACTTTTAAACTTCTATTTTTGCTTCAACCCTCAGGTCTCCAGATCTGCAACGTGGACGACGCCAAAGTCATTGATTTGATCTGCACCAGATCGAAGCTGATTTGGCAATTTGAAGCAAACAAATACCTATACGAAAGAAGAAAGACAAACAACGCCACACAAAGACGACGAACAAACCAAGGTCGCACTAAGACGAAGAAATCACAAAATAAAAATGAAATAGATGTGAAAATCACTTATTTCAATAAAGGAAAAGAGAAAAAACTAGTTAGATGGGTGATTTTGGGTCAAAAATTGACCTTAAATCATTCCTCTTTGATGGATGAAGGAGAAGAAACTAGAGTTTTTGTGATGGCTCAGAGAAAGAAAGGAAAGAGAGAGAACGAAGAGAAACTCTTGTGACTCTCAACAACACACTTTCTTGTCGATTAATAATCATATTAATTAGAATTGGAATGAGTTTTATAAAATTTATATTGAAACTTATATTTTTTTAGCGATATCCAGTTTTTAAATAGTAGAACTCTATTAAATAATTTTAACAAAGGATTTTCGTGAGCTTAACTCAATTGGTATAGACAATGTATAGTATATGCAAAGTCTGAGGTTCAAACCTGATTACCTAAAAAAAAAAAAAAAATTAACAAAGGAATATGTGGATATGATTGTTTTGGGAATAATGCTGAATGGTGCGATGCCATAGGTTTGCCCACTGATTTGATATCTTGTGTGTACCATAGACCTATTTTGTCGGTTTCTAAGAAGTAAGTTGATCTCTTAACACCTTTTATTGCAAATCCAGTGGACTTTACTGTCCATGGTATGAGACATGATCACTATTATTATTTCTACAAAAGGGTGTGCTGTATTTTTGTTATTATTTTTAATCTAATTTTTTTTTAGCAAATTTTTAATCTAGTGTTAGTGCTTCTTTAATTTAATCTCTCATTATTTTCTAGTAAAATAAATGAGAAGATGCGTTGCATGTATGAAATTCAGTGTATTATTTAAGGTATCAATGTTATATAAATTAAAATGTTTCACATATCAATGTTACTTTATAAATGGTATGTCACGTGGCACATTTTAATTGGTCAATAGTATATATCATTGATATTTTAATGGTACACAAGTGTTATCCATGTTAGAGTGATGGTTGATTATAATTAATTGCGCAGAACTTATAAGACTTTTCGTGGAAGCAAGGTCGTTTGACTGAAGTTCCAAGGAGGTTGACTATAAATTATATAGGTGTATATAAAGAGTAAAGCTGTACGGGAAAATAAGACTCAAAAGCCAACAACATATATATAGATATGGGAAATTTTTGCTCTCGATATTGTGGAGGTGGAGGTGGAGGTGTAGGTGAAGGTGGAGATGGAATAGGTAATATTGTGACTGATGCTAATCCTGGAGGAGGTCATCATGTAGGGGGTCATCATGGACATGATGGAGGTGGAGGTCATCATGGAGGGGGTCATCATGGAGGTCATCATGGAGGTGATGGTGGAGGTGGTGGCGGAGGCTTCTGAGATATGGTTGGCGGTATTTTATGTATTGTTTATTGTGCTGTCAAATGCATCATTAGGTTCCACTCCAAGAAAATGCTTTCGTATGCTATGTCGTTTATTCATATTGTTTAGACACAAACTTATGTGACATTTAATAGAATAAATTTTGATTGTTGTTGTTGTATCCTGTCACTTAATCAAAATCTTCTGATCATATTTCTATAGTGATACATGTCGGATATGATTTATTAATAGTAGGGGTGTGCAGGTTGATAAACCAAACCAAATCTAACCAATTTACGGTTTCAATTTGGCCAATTAAACTGTTTCAGAAAAAAAAAACCAATTTTTTTGCTAAATCAGTTGTTTGAGTCCGGTCCAAAACCAATTTTCTTGTTTTCTCTATATATGGTTGAAAATTCTTGAGAAAAAATGCAGTTAAAATTCATAAATCTCACCGGATACGAAATTCTTCTTAAGAGACAATGGAGATTGAGAAGTGATAGAGAAAATAAGAGGTGGTGCTGGTGCGGGTGTGGATAGCGTTGGTGCTGTAGGTGTGAATAGCAGTAGAAGATTAGAGGAGGAAGAAGATGAAGCTCCATTGTCATGTCAGTGAAGGAGTAGTACCGGTTCGAAACCAATTTAACAAAAGAAATATGCTCTTTACCCAAACGTTTTTCTCATTTTCAAAGTAAATGATTAAAATACCCCTACGCATATTAACTCACGCTGCATGAGTTAACTCGCGCTAGTGTAAATCTCTACGTGAGTTAACTCACGCTAGTTTTAATTTCTATGTGAGTTAACTCACGTTATTTTAAACAACGACTCCAAAGCACCCATTTTGCTGATATTAAAAAAAAAAAGTAGCACAATTTTGGTTGGAGTCATGGTTGTTGTATAAGCAAAAGGGGTGCCTTGGAGTCATTGTTTAAAATTAACGTGAGTTAACTCATGTAGAAATTAAAACTAGCACATAGAGATTTACACTAGCGTGAGTTAACATATACAGGAGTATTTTGATCATTTACTTTAGGAATGAACAACAATGTTTGGGTAAAGAGCAGAATTCTTAACAAAATGGTACCCGATTTTTAATTTGGGCCTTAAAGCGGATCCAGTTTGGATTTTAGTAAAAGGACATTTCTTTTTAAGCCCCCCAAAATCTCCAAAGGACCCCTAAAATACCAAATATGCCCTTTTTTACAACATCAGGTAGATATATATATTGGACTGGTTCTGAAGATAACTACCGGACTGGTTCTGAAGATAACTACAGGATGCTCAAATTATCTTATTTACAACATCCGGTAGATATAAATCGGAAAAGTTAGGGACATATCTTTGGAACGTGTTACTACTGAAGTTATATACCTGAAAGATCATTATATAGGACATAACACAATTTTGGTACTTTTATTTCCTCTTTTCCACCCCACTTGAATTTCTTCTAAAGCTTGCGATTTCAATCATTCCAACAAAGAGTGCTAATCTTCACTCAATTGCTGCAGGTAAATCGTATTTCTTCATATTACATTGAAAATATACATATTTTTCATTGGTCTTTGATAGTTTCTGCACTTTCAAGTCTATTATTCACTTGGCATTGTTAAGGACCCGAGGGGTTTTACCACAGTCTCGTGGGAAAAAAAATGCACACAAGAAAAATAATCAATTTTGAAAAACGAACACAAATCCAATTGCGATAAGATGACTGCAAGTTCGATATTCAAATCACACACCCACGATTAGACTTCACATATCAGGCTATTGCAATAAGACTGAAGATTTCATAAGTTAAAAATTGCAGAGCTTGTGAACAGCTTGATTCAAAAACAGATAACTATACAACACAAAATGATGATGCTAACTGTTGTTTTTTTACTTTTGTTCTTTTAAAAATTTTACAATTAAAAAAGGAAAACCTACCACACATTAGCCATGTCATAATTGATGCAAAAGGATTTGTCAAAAAAATGGGCATTTTTTTCTTGATAAATGCACATAGCTATGTACACACACAAAAAAAAAGAATTTAAAGAACTAATACTAATAGGGAGCTGTGTTAGAAAACAAGTATCCAATCATAGTGTAAAACAGTTTCAAAAGAAGCGCAACATAAAGAAGAGATTAAGAGTGATTGCTAATTTAAAAAAACTCACAAGGTGTCATTTTACACGTTTACAGATGGAACTATAAAGAACATGAATGTGTATTGTTCATGCTTTGCTAATTTTGTTTGTTTAGTTAATGATTATATGCAACAAAACTTGTAAGAAAATCAAATTATTAAGGAAAATAATAGGAAATAATAACGTGTGCTGAACTTATAAATATGAGTCCGATCGGTATTTACCTAGTACTTCTCTGCGAGATATGTACAGGATGATTGAATTAAGGGCAAAATAAGAAATTCAGGGGGCACAAAAGATTCTGCGGGGGCCGATAAAGCAATGTTCTTAGTAAAATTGGATTGGGCTTTTAAAAATGAAAACAGACTGGTTATGGTTTTGGTTAAGGTTAACCTGATATTTGAACACCCCTAATTAATAGTGTAAAACATTTTGTAATGACAATATAAAAATTCAACTCAAAAAATAAACGGGGCAGGCCAACCAGAAAAGGTGGAGTCAAAACCTTGACTTAGTCTGTTTGAAATAGTGGGTTAATTTAATTGGTTCAAAACACTATATCTGTTTTACCACCCCTGTTAACATGAGAGGTGTGGGTTATTTACACTAGCAAAACCAGAAATTTTATCGAGTATGGACAAAATTTTGACCGCAAATTCACATGTGACAATATATCAATAGTCATAAATCAAAATAAAAGAGGCTCGTCATTTTATAGATAAAAGTATAATTTGAAATAAGAGAGATGAAACATAACCTGTCAATAGTGTGCTAAATAAAATTAGGGTTAATAATGCTTTACCCCTTGTAATATATGTCATTTCTGATTTTCCCCTGTAAATATTTTTTTTTATTTACCCCGTGTAAATTATTTTTTTGGAATACCCCGTAATAGGTCATTCAAAAACCAATTTTTTATTTTTTCGTAGAAATTTTTCGTTTTCGAATGATCTATTATTCAAAAAAAAAATGTTACAAGGCTAAATAAATAAAAAATTTATAGGGGGAAAATAAAAAATGACCTATATTACAGGGGGTAAAGACCATTAACCCATAAAATTAGGAGATAAATCTCCTTTCCAAGACCTCTTTGCGGTGAATGTTCGAATAATATCAACATTATCAAGTGAATTGAATATCTCCGTTCGGTGTAACATATCATCAAGTCATTGAACCACACATCGTTGATCTTGTTTGTTGGTAACAATTATTTCTCACAGACTTATAAGATTATTTTACTAGCTTATTGACAATGGTTGATAACCGGAGGACTTCTAACTTTTGTTGATGTTGGTAATAGCTTTGGGCTACCCGTTATTGTTGAATATCCACAAATTAAAAATTAAAATATGATTTATTATATCATGTTGTAGAAGTAATTGTAAGTTTTTTTAGTATGAAGTGATTGTAAGTTATAACTTGATATATACCATTTTATCTAATAAGCTATTATGAATAAAGTGATTCATGAGACGTCCCAAGGACTCGGTGAAACCTTAATAACCATCCTTTATATATATATATTAATAATATCTCCGTATTTGTACAAGTTTTGAGGTGATTAAAAAACGATAAACCAAATTAAAAGTGAATAAGAGCACGCCACGTTTCAAGGGACACAGAGCATTCTATTCTTCTTGTAAGTAGGACGTGTACACTTATGGTAACCTTAGAAGTCATGAGTCAAAAGTTATTGAGAGTGGCAAGTCCTTGTTGCTCCAACGTAAATGAAATAGAAGCAGGAGGTGAAATAATATATATATATATATATATATATATATATATATATATGTGTGTGTGTGTGTGTGTGTGTGAAGTGTACCAAAAATAACGTAGCGTGAATTATTTCTATACCAACTATATAATATCTAATGTATCTACTAGTAGTATAATATGTAGAACATATATGTATTTAGAATGTTGATCAGTTAGAATATATAATATAGAAAATTATATATGTATGTGAGCAAAGCAACTTATATATTATAATCGTCATTATTTTCATAAATAATTATGATATACTTTATAATTTGGTTAATACAAACAAAGTTAAATTAAATTTAAAATAATGATCCCAAATTATAGTATAAAGAGTATGAGTAAATATTTCTTCTAATAAAATATATTTTCTACATGCTATAAGATAAAATAATAATATTTTTTTCTTATAAATAAATATCTCTTTTCAAACACTTTCAAAAATCAAAATAGAAAATTTGTCAATATAAAAAATATTAGGATTCTCAAAACTGTCAAGTTATAAAAAAAACTAAAGTTTAGTGAAATCTATCAAGTTACAAAATATAGGATGTTACAATTCAAGAATAAAATAATTTAAGTTTTAGTGACAACCGCAATCGCAAGTAGAAGTCCATAATATTTTTAAAAATGATCTCCTTAGAGTGACCTACGTTTTTTCCGTAGGTGAAATTGAAAAACATGTAATGACAACCATTTAACAATGACAAACAGATTTAGCTACGAAATTTTTTCCTATAGTGACGGATTTTGACCGTCACTATAAATAAAATCTCTTGTAAATTTCTCATAACGATACAAAGAAAGTATGGGTTGAGCCCACGTGTGTGCCCAGACTCACCGGGCGGTAGATAAAAGGGAAACTTAGAGTACAATAACGAAAGATAAAAATGCTTGGTAACAAAGTAAAATAATTCATAGTAATCTTGGTGAAAGTGAGGGGAGTTAAAGAGATAAAATGGTGTTAAATTGGAATAGAGTTTTTTTCTCAATTTAATAACAAAATTAGGGAGATTGGAGTTTAGTTAAAAAAACTAAAGGGTGTGTTTACGGCTGTAAAAAGAAGATTGAACTTTAAGCTTCAATAACTGCTCTTCTACGCCTCAAAATTACTTAAATACCCTCAATGACAATTACCTATATGTAGTTCACCGTTGTTGTGCGAGCGACAGTTAACTATCGTTGTGTTCTTCCTTATACCAGAGCAACAACTCACAATCTCATACTTTTACAAAGCAAACAATGCATGTAAAACATTGTAAAATGTTGAATGATGATGAAAGTGAAAGTGTTCTAAGATGTTGTTATAAACTTGATCTAACTAACCTGGCAACTGACATATTTCTATTGACAGGGCAACTAGATCAAGTTCAAAACAACTTCTTCGTGTTCAGATCCGCAAGATAAGTATTTATAAGATGCGTGAAGATGAAAGACAAGATATTTATGAGCTTGATACAGCTGGTAAAGAGGAAATGTTTTAACGAGATCCACTACTATGATTTCTTTCAATTTCTTTTGTATGAATGTTATTTTATGTCGTTTGTATTTGTATTGATTTGCAGTCATAATATTGATGCATTCCTTGTCAACCAAAATTTCAAATGAAAAACATATTTCTTTAGTATATAACCTTGCAAAGAAACAATGTTTCTCATTTTTCCTTTACCGTGTGTGGTAAAAAAGAAAAAAAAAACTTGTTCTACATTAAATCTCTATTTTAAATAAAAATGATAATATTGAAATTGGGTTTTGTTGGCCCTGCATAGCACATTAATTTTTGGATTGAACTCAATTTTTTACATGAAAGTTGCTCAATAGGCCAACAAAATGCTCACATGCCGCTTAAATTTCCAAAAAAAAAAAAAACTCAGGTTTTAACTCCCGATCGCTCTTGTTCATGAGGCAAGACCCAATCTCCCATCAATTCAATTTAACCTCGAATCAGAAGTTACGACCCGAGATCATATAAGAAGTTAGGATTTGATCCATTCATGCCTTAGATTTAGAAATAATTTACAATACGAAACACATAATTCATCAACCATTCATATTTTCAAGAACAATTAACAACACTCATAACCGAACAATAATTTCCAACGGTCATAATTCAACAACAATACACAAAAACTTATAATTCAACAACAATAATTTAACATAATTATGATTTAGAAACAAGATCTTCAACTATAACTATAAATAAAAGCACAAAACAAAATAAAAACTAAATTATAATTTAGAAACATCAAATTATTGCATTGAATTTTAAGGAATCAACGTGCTGAATGATTTCAGAGTTAGCTAGGGTCGATCCAGGTTCAGGTCTTAACTCTTGATAAATAACAATCCAGGTTTAAAAACTATGCAAAACAACATTGTAATATGTTCAAAAGATGTAATCCATATTCTTTGACACCAGATGAGTGAATAAATCCTTTAGCAATCATGTAATGATGGTTACAGACTAGGGCAGGTTGTTTACTACATGCTTGGTTGCTTGATGTATAAATAGAAGTAGTTTGGGTCGTAACATCAAAACTTGAGTGAGCGGGAGTTATAACTAAGAGATCATATTGTAACTTTCAAGAGGGATATTTTTGGGGTTTTGAGGGGCATATGAGCAAAGGATGGAGCCTATTGAGATTTTTTTACATCCGGAAGTGATTGGTCCAATCCATCCTATTTATATGTGTTGGCCCGTCGGGGTACGACTAGGTCGAGTTAGCCCATTGGAAACTCTCGGGTGTGTGTGGGTGTTATTTAAAAAGAGAATGGAGGAGATTAATGTATTTATCTCAAAAACAATTAAGGCTTAAATATGTAAACGGTCTTTGCAAATCTCAAGCGTTTTGGTCTTAGTTATTGTAATTTTTTTGCTTCGATCCTTGCAAATATTTGATCTTTTGTTTTGGTTCTTGGAGTTTTGTTTTAGTCTTTGTAAAATCTATTTATATGGAAATTGATCCGTATAATATTCATTTTAGTCCTTATTTTAAGAGATGAAAATTAAATATTCTACATATTACAATGACCAAATCCAATCTAAATCAATCTTACAAGGACCAAAAAGCAAAAAACTTATATGTATGCATGGACTAGAAATAAAAATATATTTTTACTGGATTGGCATCAAAATGTTTGATTTTTGCATACATGATGATCAAATTTAGGCAAGTGTACCAAATCATTACCAAATAATAAAGTGATAAGTAGAGTATCATATCCACATGGATTGTTGTTCCAACTAGGCAATTCACGTTACTTATTCAGAACAAAAAATAAATAAGTAAACATGAAATTTGATCTATTTTCTTAGATGGAGAGTTTAGAAGTAACTTGTTTTTTTTATTGAATAATGTTATCGACAGTTAGGATTCTTCAAATCCCCTCTATTTTATTTGTTGGAACTAATTAACAGTCAAGTTATTCATGGATTGGTTAAATGGTACCCATTCAAGTGATGAGTTCGTGGGGTTTTATCCGCTTCAGCTGTCGAGTTGCAACCATTACATCAGAGTTTCTTCGCGTGTCAGGGCATAGGGTCGTCAGTCGCATAGAAAGAATGCACTTTCGTATGTAGCTTTACATGAGGTCCTTACTCTCTCGGAGGTAATTGAAGCATATACTTAAATTCTAGTTCCTAAATTATCAATTGTCCTAAAGGTTCCATCATCTATGAATCTTAGAAGTAGATCATCGTACTCTTCCTCTTGGTAGTTCTACAAACGGGAAGCTCTATCTCATCTATCTTACCAAGGATGAAAGGGAAAAAATTACTATGCTAGGTTCGTAGGTTCATTCACAATTTTCCTAGTTAAGACAATTTCCCTAATTCGCTTGGTTTTCCACCATTGTCTAAGATACTTTCTAATTCGAGGAATTCACCGTTATATTCGGTATCTCACTTCACTAATCGAGTGATTTACCGTTATCTCAAGTGTGTCCTAGGTCATGTGAAAGAATTACGTACTTCACATAATAAAATTAAACATGACTCATAAAATAACCGAATAAAAAGAATTAAATTAAATAGATCCAACAAATAAATTAGAGGTTCGTCGTAGAACCCTACCTAATAGGTTTTTTTTTCCGCACATGATCGCTTGTTTCTTCGCCCTTTTGGGTTTCTTCCATGTAACTTGTCTTTGGACTTTGAATAGAATTTCTCCTTCTTGTAATGTCTTTAGATGCCTCTTGAATCTTCATTCATTGTCTTTTCAAATCTTCATAAGATGCTTTGCTCTATCGATTGACATGATTTTGTCTTGAATTACATCAAAAACACCCTAGAACTCCTTGGTTTCGGGATAACTATAATTATATGACTTGAAATGAAAACATTACAAAATGTCCTAAAAACCATATGCAATTATTCTAAAATTCCTCTAAATTGGATCAAAATTAAATAAAAATGACTCAAAAATATGTTAAAAATAACGCAAGATGGTGTGTTATTAATACACCCATTTGTAAATTTAAGTCAATAATGCAACTTTGGCTTAATTACATGAATGGTTCTTTAACTCATTTGTTGTTTTCGATTAAATCCCTTAACTTTATAAGTGAAGAAAATATTTATTACATGTAATGAGTATTGCCATTAGAAAAATCATTAAATGACATAACAACATACCATTGAATACATATATAAATGAAATTCTATTCAGTGTTACAAATAACACTACAGACATAGGAAGATTTGACAAATCGCTATTGTTCTGTGATACACTAGTTAGTACAAAGTGTTGTCAAATAATGGCTATAGCAGCACTATCTATAGCACTGTAATGTAGTGTCAACTTTGGCTTAATTACATTAACTTATTTGTTGTTTTCGATTAAATCCCTTAACTTTAAATTTTTTTCGTTTGGTCCCTCATGTACACTTCCGTGAGTGAAGTTAGTCTTCGCCATTAATTTTTTAATATATAATATGTATAATGTCATTTTAACCACTTGATTGCAAGTCCATTCATCTAATAGTGCACCATCACCACATAAATTTATTTACTTTTATTCATCTCATTCACCATTCTTCTTCTTCACCTTCATCCTCAACATCTTCATACATATTCATCACCTTCATCATCTTCTAACCCAGAAATTTAAAATTAAAAACTCAATTTCATTTTTTTTCTTCAAAAACCCAATCTTCATCATCTTCAATCTTTTCTCTACCAACCACCAAAATAATTTTTTTTTCACTACCAACCAAATACACAGATCCCTTCAGAAAAGCTACATACACAAACAATCAATCATCCCAAAAAACAAACTACAATTTGAATACATGCTTCTTTTTTTACATGTTAAAAATGGGTTATATCTCTACCAAACAAGTGGGTTCTGAGATTTCTCAAACAATGGTTCTTTGATTTTCTCTATTTCTTTGACATCGTCATATGCAACTTTCTACCAATATCTAGAGAATATTCAGGTTCGGTTGAAGTTTTTCTCCGGTGAGGGGAGGACGGAGTCGCCGGTGCCGGAGATTCGGATTCCTCTTCTTTGGTTGAATACGGTTTCGAGGAACAAGGTTGTTGAATTCTGCTATTGGGTATTTGTTGATCGTTTAATGGTGGTGTTTTTGTGGCTATTGTGGTTGGTTTAACGTTTGCTCACTTCATAACTATGATTAACGTATCGGATAGTGATACTCTACCGATATTCGCGGTTCACGAAGTATCAGAATTAATTATGTTAATTTTTAATAAATATTTTATTGGATGAAGAGTAAAAAAGTGAGACAATGTTGTTCAATTTTATTATAAATGTATATGATTCAATTTTAGATATGCATCAATATAATTGTTTTCTCGATGAAACACTTAAAATTATACTTCTTATAGATGAACGTGGCAATAGAGATGATTCACTTAATTAACATAAGATAAAATTTGTGTTGAGTTCTTTTAATGATGTTTCTCTCGATATTCCAACATATGAAAATGTAATATGGTTTATAAGAAAATTTTTAAAAAAAATTATTTTGATCATATGTATAATTTTTAAAAAATTGTAACTTTTATAATAATAAAATAATGAAGAGTAATCATTGTTAATTTTCTTCAAGTATTTTACATACATATAAGTTTTATTATAAATTTTTGTTAACGTATATTAACCGTATCGTATCTTAAATTTTAAAAAATTCGCGTATCCACGTACCCATATCGTATCGTATCCGCACTCGTATCCGTATCGGGGCTTCATAGCTTCATAGCCAGAAGAAGATGAATAAAGAAGATAAAAAAATTAGTTGTTGATGGTTCATACAACGAACCTTTATATCTAACCATCCCCTTTTTAAAAAAATGGTTCAAGGGGTTGAGATCAAAAAATTAAGATCTACGGTGAACTATCTACAATGTTGGTCTATTTAAGTTAAAGTTAATTAAAATAGATTAAATTGACTAATGAAGGTATATTTGATGGACCAAATTGAAATTTTTTAAAGTTAAGGGACTAAATCGAAAACAACAAATAAATTAAGAGACTATTTATGTAATTAAGCCTGCAACTTTTTTTCTTTAACCCTCCGGTTTTCAGGGAAAGGGCCCTAGTACTCGAACTCGGGTTCTTCCGCTAAACAAACTCGGGTTTAATTATTTTATCTGGGAATCAAACTCGGGTTCTCCCAAACGATTTGTCATAGATGAATTTCTTTAACCACTTGAGTTAAATTGCTTGGTTAAAATTTATTTATTTTTTAATCAACAACTAAACTTATTCCCCCCTTGCAAAAAAAAAATAAATTAATTCCCCTTTCAAAAAACTAAATTTAATTATGAGAGTAATAGTTATTTTGGTTCGTGAATGTGTAATGAGTAGTCACAATGGTCCGTCAATGTATCAAAATTTTAAAGTAGTCCATGGTTGTGCATTATGTTAGTCAAAATAGTCTTTTACGTTAAAATTTTTCGTTAATATTGTCATATTAGTCTCTCAATATACTTGCTTATTGTCATATCAATTCTTTACTTAATTACTTATTGCCATATCAGTTCTTTACTTACTTACTGTCATATGTGTCTATATATAAAAGAGATAATGTCAATATTTAAGAACTAATTTAACATTAAGGACTATGCTGGTTAACAAAGTGCAAAGTTAAAAATTATTTTAGAATTATGATATATTGAGGACCATTGTGATTAGTTGTTGTTATACAAATTAAAATGACTATTGCCCCTAATTCCGTAAAAAAAAAAAACCATAATTCTTTTGGATTGCAATTGTGAATAAATTCAAACCAATCAAACTCTTCCCAAAATCTATGAGCCAGGAACTACGGTGGTTACATTTTCATAATCACGAGAATTCTCATTGACAAAAAGTGACTTGGTATGTATAACTTTTTTCCATTACTTTCAATATACTCCGAAAATTTTGTTAAAATATCATGCAATGATCCACCTTTTATGCCGAACCCTTTGCTTTATGTCACATTTATATTTATCATCAACAATTTTACTATACAACATTTAGAGCTGTAAAAAAAACAGAAAAAAATCTATAGCAAATTGTCTCAACAAGGGTGTGTATTATTTGTTCAAAGTAAATTATTTTAATTATTATTTATTTTTTTTATCTTGATTTGAGTTTTATGTAGGAGAAGATGGAAAAAGAAAATACACATGGTCCTCAACATTTTGATCTGAATACTGGTGCAAAGATACCATCAATTGGTCTTGGAACATGGAAAGCTTCTCCTGGTGTTGTTGGAGATGCTGTTGTTGCTGCAGTCAAGGTTGCTTTCTCTGCTTTTTGCGTCTTAATTTCTTGGTTTTTAACTATGAAGCACGGATACGGACATGACACGAACACTGACACGCCGACACTGATAATAATTTGAAAAAATCACATAATTCAGTGTAATTATATACGTGTCGGTGTGGGACACGACACATGTCCAACACTAATTCGAGGAGGGTTTGTGTTTCATAGGTTTCTTTTGAATTTCTTGTGTTAATCTATGAAACATTGACAAAAACATGCAGACACCATTAATAATTTAATAAACTAAAGTATCCAATGTGACTACATGTGCCGTTGTATCGGTGCATTGACACATGTCGGACATCAGACACGTCTTCAATCTGAAGTATAAGTGCTAGGTGGTAATTTGTGTTTTGAATGTATTGTCTCAATGCTTTGTTCAGGCTGGCTACAGACATATTGATTGTGCTCGGGTGTATGATAATGAAAAAGAGGTAACGAAATTTTTAAAATTTATATGAAATAAATATTTTTGTATACTAATATTCCAAGTGGTCAAGAAAAAATTGTTTTGTTTGTTCTGGCTTTCTTGATGCTAGGAAAATTGTATTTGCTGCAGGTAGGCGAGGCGTTGAAGACACTGTTTTCTGCTGGGGTTGTTCAGCGTGGTGAAATGTTCATCACATCAAAGCTATGGTATGTGTTTGGAATTTGGACTAATTCTTATTATGATGATGAAGGCAAGATAATTGACCTTTTTTTTCTGAATAAAGCTTTTGATGTATATTTGAGAATACTTAATATGTAGTATTTCATTTATTAGTTGATTGTAAAATACGAGAATGCAGAAGAGGATGAAAAATGGACCTGGATATTAGGGCGTCGCCAGATTTGAGCCTTCTGTAATCGAATTAGTTGCTCAAAAATATACAATTGTCACCAAATTCCTGCACGAAAAGGAATAAATTAGTGACATAAAAGGACTAGTTTGTTGAAAAGTTTGTGTATACAAGGGGTCAATTTAGTAAAAAATTATTTAAGGACAATATGATGACATTATAATATCTGAGGGACTAATTTTGCTACAAAACTCTTTATAGGACTAACTAGTTTGATGTTTGGAGGATTGAGAGGGTTTACTCAAGAATTGAAGAGTAATGAATTGTCTTCATATATGACTTGAATTTTTTTTATTTTTTATTTTATCGATACAGGATTAGTGACTGTGCACCTGAAGATGTTTCAAAGGCACTGACTAGGTCTCTAGAGGACCTGCAGCTTGACTACATTGATTTATATCTGGTATGGTTCTTGATTTTAAATCCGCCTTCGAGCGTGATGCTGAGACTGAAGATGGTTGTATGAAAAATTGATGCTTTTGATAGTAAATTATTTTGTCACAGATACACTGGCCTTTTAGGACGAAGTCAGGATCAAGGGGTTGGGACCCTGAGGTCATGGCTCCCTTGTGTCTTTCAGAGACATGGAATGCCATGGAAGGTTTATTCGCCTCGGGTCAGGCACGTGCGATTGGTGTCAGCAATTTTTCAACTAAGAAGCTGCAAGACTTGCTCGGATATGCTAAGATTCCACCAGCAGTTAACCAAGTTGAATGCCATCCTGTTTGGCAACAACCAGCTCTTCATAATTTGTGCAATTCTACTGGTGTTCATCTCACGGTAATACCCTGACTAAGATGAATATAGTACATATGCATCATAAGGGAAAAATACATTTATTACATGTAATGAGTATTGTCATTAGAAAAATCATTAAATGACATGACAACATACCATTGAACACATTTATAGATTAAATTCTATTCAGTGTTGCAAATAGCACTACAGGCATAGGAGGATTTAAACAAATCGCTATTGTTCTCTGATACGCTAGTTAGTACAAATTGCTGTCAAATAATGGCTATAGTAACACTATCTATAGCACTGTAATGCAGCGGCAACCCCTTATTTTTCGCAATCCGCGATCAAGAACACCGATTCTATAATAATATTTTATATGAATCTCGATAAAGAGTTGGTCTTTCATAACCAAAACTCATCCAGACAATACGATACATGTCCATTTTAGTAATCATAATGATACTTTTTGGTCCTGCATTTATGTATTTGAGGTTCTTTTTTGCTTACATTTTGTTAACAACAAATGCGTCCTTATAGGCATATTCTCCTCTAGGTTCTCCTGGATCATGGGTAAAGGGAGAAATCTTGAAGGAACCAATTTTGATTGAAATCGCTGAGAAACTTAACAAGTCTCCGGCACAAGTGGCTCTAAGGTGGGGTATCCAAAGTGGTCACAGTGTCCTTCCAAAGAGTGTAAATGAATCTAGGATCAAAGAGAACCTCAGCTTATTTGATTGGTGTATCCCTCCAGAACTCTTCTCAAAATTCTCACAGATTCACCAGGTTTGATCACCGCCTTTGTTGAAACATGAAAACATAAAAACTAATCATTCTTTTCCACATATATGCATAAACTTTTTTATTCTTCTTCAGTTTAATCATTTATTTTGTTGTATAATGCAGCAAAGGCTACTTAGAGGGGACTTTGCAGTCCATGAAAGTTGCAGCCCATACAAAAGTCTTGAAGAATTGTGGGATGGAGAAATATGAAATGGAGATAATTTGCATTGCTATTTTGACTAAAGATATGTTCATTTCTCTTTCTGGGGGCTTTATGTGAATACTAAATAGGTAGATCTTTTAGTAGAAGGCAACATCGACTTATGATTTCGTTATGAGGCCTTCATTTAAGATAGTATCTCAATCCGCCCCCATATATGCTCAAATATTCCAAAATACACTACCGGAAACATGCTTCCTGTAAGCCTCCGGAATTTTTGGGTGCGCGGATTGAGAAATTATCTTCATTTAACTGTCTTCCTTTTATCCATGAATTTGTTGTTTCATCGGAAGAAAAACGGATAGAAAACAACTGATCATGCTTCCTGTAAGCCCCCATCATTTTTGGGTGGGCAGATTGAGAACTTATCTTCATTTAATTGTCTTCCTTTTATCCATGAATTTGTTGTTTCATCGGAAGAAAAACGGATAGAAAACAACTGATCAATAAACTTGCAGTCGATTATAAAAAGTGCATTATAAACTAAAGATAACCAATAATAACAGAATTTTTTTTACAACATAAGTCTACTACTTGGAACAATTCATTTTGCTTCAAGAACATTCTGAACTTTCTTCATATAACAAAAAAAGCTAACAGATTTTTGTTTTGCCCTTTCATAGGAAGGAAAAGGTCTAGGTTTTCTGTACAGCGATGGCAGAAAACACAATTTGGATTGCCTTCATAAAATATGTCATTTGGGAGTGTTTGGCTCTATCATTGAACAGTTTCTTTTAGTATTTTTTCTTTTAAAAGGCTTTCAAGATCCAATGTGGAGAACTTTTCCATTGACTATTTTTTGAAATTGCCATGTATTTTCACCAGAGTATGATTTGGGTTTGGTTTGAATTCTTACCAAACATACTAGAACTATAACATGGGTGTTGGCAACTATTGTTTCAGCAGTAATATATGGTTAGTTTACTTTTGTGAAAATATTTCATGTTTTTGTCCCCAACAATTTATGTTAGCTTTACTTTATTTTTTTGGTAGAATTTAGTTTTACTCTTTAACAAAGAGAAAATAAATTTGACGATGGAGGTATTAGACAACCATCTTTCAAAAAAGCAAGAACAAAATATTTGGGGATTAAGGCAAGACACATGATATGGGTATTTGGGTTTAGTGGTGTCCTACCTCTAATTGAGTAAAAGCCTTTGAAATACCGATTTCATGATTTATCAACTCAACTACAACACTATTGTAACAAGTTGCAACAATGTTATAACTCATGTCCGATCAGCCACTTATCTTCATATGCAATCCCACTACTATTTTCGGGAGGGTACAAACCATTCAAGATATAGTTAAAATGCTCCTCACCCAAATACCCACATATAGTCACTCCAACGATCTTTCACCTCTTGTATAAGTACCACGTGAATCATATAATGACTTTCTTCGGTCAAACACATTAGCTTAGTTATAGCCTGAAATCCAGAATTCGTATCTCCTGTAACATCCATAATTTTTTCAGTGAATGGTTTCATGAATTTTGGCATATGATCAATGGACGTTGGAACTAGAATACGCTTTGGTACCCGAGTAGACAATGAAATCAGAGAACATTATGGATTGCCAATACGAGCACATTTTCTTTTAGAAAATGATGACTTTATTCGTGACGATTGACTATCGGGAAATTGAGAATCAACACGCTCACACAAAGATGAGATTCGACTAGTCGAAGCCTCTTTTGGTGTTGATCTCACTCTTTTCTTGGCCCCCTTGGTTGGTACCTTTCTTGGAGGTGGAGTAAACATTGTTCTAGAAATGCTAATTGCCACATAACCTCCTTAATGTGTAGTTTCATTTTGTAAGGGACTATTTGAGATGTTCCTGAATACCATTCCACCCATCCATCACAGAAAAATCATCTTCACCTTCTTCGCCCATACATAACCTTTGTTAGTGAGGGTTTATATCATCCAATCAAATAGGCTTGTTGTGTCTAAACTTCATAGCAATAATACATGCATAAGGTAGCACATACGATGTTTTGATCACACAACTACATTTTTTCTTATCCATGCCAGTTTTCTTGGAGCGTTTTGCTTCCTAAAAAATAAAGCTCAAGTCAACTCTAGAAACATAACCCTCCAACTCATAGTACAATATGTTGTCATTGTATCTATGTTCTAAGACAATACAATTCCTCCCTAAAGGATGTTTGTATCTCAGTTAACTCCCCTTCCAACATATCGTGTATTACCTCCCAACATGTATGTTGGTGTAAGCCCTAGAGGCCAATAGTTTATGTTGAACTTATCTTATGTATCATGACTTTTATTATTGAATAAATATATGGCAATCTTTATTATATTTAT
>Ga0315915_1001854_pt1 | contig 26192 bp, 7 predicted proteins | sample MpolbnodulesMG_FD_207738 | JGI IMG/M metagenome (GOLD analysis project Ga0315915, IMG submission 207738) | Medicago polymorpha root nodule microbial communities from Los Angeles, California, United States - branched nodules | ecosystem: Host-associated > Plants > Roots > Nodule | place: USA...
CAAAAGAAACAAAGACAAAAAAAAAAAGAGAAATCAATGATAATGGAGAAGAACCAGAGAAGAGGAAGAAGTAATGTGGGGATTTCAATCCCTAAATTGAAGAAAGTATGGAACCAGAGAAAGAGAAATGAACAAGTTTTGAAGACCTCCATTACTGGTTTCAAACCTCTTTTGATTTCAACCGTAAACTCCATTACCAATTTCATTTAATTCATCACAAACAAAAAATATTACAGAAAATTCAGCCTTGTAATTTTCAAATAAACGATAATGTGAACCACTTTTCCGTAATTTTTCTAGTGGAATAGCGAGTAATTTTAGGAAGGGTGATGATGATGACAGTGTTGGAAAGACGAAGATGGTAATGAATTCTGGAAATTTCTGATTGATTTTGGGTCAACAAATTCTGAATTTTATTCCCTAAAAAAAAAAACTTTGGATTTTATTTTTATGGATGGATGACTTATGAGATTTCTTTTTTGTTAATTATTTTGGGGTTTTAAAATGAAAGATGTTGATAATGATGATGATGGTGTTTGAAAGATGATGTTGATGGTGGTGTTCCATAGATGATGAAAATGATTTTTCAGGGGATAATGGATGCGTTTGATTCAGCTTTAAAATTAATAGATTTTGTGTCAAAAGAATCTACATATTTTTTTTAGAGATTTTTAAAAAAATCTGAAGTTATTTGTGTTTACCTACTATCCATAAAAATCTATTTTTTTTAAAAAAGAGATCTCCTTGTTGTTAAAAAAAAAAATAGATTTTGAGAAAAGCTAATCCTAATAGCTTTTCATTTTAGGGTCAAAATAGATTTTTTTTGATAAAATGATTTTTCTAAAAATCCTAAACAAACACTTAAAAATGAAAAAGTGATTTTTTTAAGGAAAAAAAGAGTTTTTTTTTTTTGAAAAAATCTGAAACAAACGGGCTCAATATTAGGTGGAATATGAAAGGGACCTAATATTAGGTGTTGGTGATACACGATTAGATACGATGAACCTCCTTTATCTAACGGTCTTCTTTTTGAGAGATTTAAAATTAATAAATTAGGACCAAATCGATGACGAAAACAAAGATAAGGACCAAATTGAAACGTTTAATAGTTAAGGGATCAAACTGAGAAATTAAAATAAGTTAAGGGACGGGGAGATATATTAAGCCTAATTTAAATTATGTTTGGCCTCCCTTCTCTTTAAAAGTTTAGAAAAGTAGAAATAAAGATAGGTCAAACGAGACCTTAATATTCGAATTAAGGTCATATGTCAAGAGTCTTTGCTCGTCCTGACGAATGTGTTATTACATAATTATATAATAGATTTAACATACTATTAATATTTATTTTTATTTTAAAACATTTTTTATTCGTTTATCATGCTATTAGTACGAAGTTTCTACCATTGTATATCAGTGAGTAATCTCTGTAAGATAATTTGTGGGACATACAAGGTGAATTCTCTCCTCCCACTTGGACCAACCAATTGTTGCTATTTTTTTTTTATTTTCAAACTTTGATAGTACAAAAAAAAAATCTCTTTGAAAGTTGCAAACATAACTATAGAGACTAATATTATGAACCTTTCGGACTCCAATAGGCAAAAAAAACTCTATTTAACATTGTGTTTGGTTGAGGGGAAATAGAGAAGAGAGAAAGAGCATGCAGAGAAATAGGAGAGAAGTTCACAACTTCTCATGTTTGGTTGCAAAGAGAAAGAGGGAAGAGAGATAAAACACATGGGACCCACAACTGTTTTTAGTCTCTCCATAATAGAGAAGAGATTTTAGTCTCTCCAAAATAGAGAAGAAAGAGAGTAGAAGTTCACTTTTTATTTTAATTCCACTAATACCCTTATGAAATTGTTGCAAGTTTGCAACATGGAAACACAAGTATTGGTTGTGATTGGTGATAAAACGTTCCTTTTCTAATATACATATGCCGAGTAGTACAAATACAGTAATTAAGTAAAGTTTTTAAATTTTCTTAATAATTGATTAAATTACATAAAAACTATAATTAGTTTAAGTTAATTCAATTAAACTAATTAATTTAATTTAGCACAAAAAAACTAATTAATTTCATTGATATAAAGTTTAATTAAATAATGTAGTTAATTAAAATAAATTTGAATAAAAGATTAAATAATTTGAATGGATATTTTTTTATTGTAGGGGCACCTTAGTACTTTTATAAATAATCAACACTTATCTCTCTTCTCTCTCTTATTACCCAGCCGTCCATTTCCTATATTGCCAAAAACTGATTTAAAAAGTATATAATTAGATTTAACCAAGTTCGATTCTTGGTTAGGCTATCCTTACCTTATGGTCGAACTCCGGATTACTATGACCTCTTTTATCTGAGATCCGAAGGGTTAACGCCAAAAAAGAAGTATATAATTAGATTTTAATTTCTTTTTAAAATAATCAGGATTTAGTTGTTGTCAACGGCTAATGTGCATAGATAGTTTCGTACTTATGTTAGGCTCTATAGTTAATTGGCTAAAATGCACTTTTATTCCCCTATTTACATATTTTTGAACTTTCAATCCCCCTATTTTCAAAACCAATTTTTTGAACCCTCTATTTAGAAAGTCAGTAAATTTTTTTTTCCCCTGCCAATTTAAATGATGTGACACCCCTATTAATTATGTGGTGTTGACTTGGCATTAGTCTATTTATTTAGTTAACTTCATCAATTAGCTAAAGCAACCAGCTCTAATGCATATATTCTTTATTGACCTTAATCTAATCAAAAATTATATTTGACACAAATTTTACCAGCAATTTGGATGATCAACATAGTTTAAATATATGATTAATTTTGTTTAATAGATAATCGGTGAATATGGAGAGAAATATATTAGCCACTGGCTATTGTTAGTTGCTGAAATTTTCATTCACAAGATCTCTCCATTTGATTCGAGATGAAACATAATAGATTTAAAATAAAATATGTGAACTCTAGAAAATTATTTCGTATAGTTTTATTCTTGCCAATCTTCGGAAGAAAAAAGTTCAATATCATTATTAAATTTCAGAGGGTTTCTTTTTCCACCCTCGAACTTCTCGCAATTCAATAGGACGCGTGAAAAACAAGTAAGCACGAGAAAATAAATTCTCAAGAATCTGTGCTAGTGGAGATTGCAATTGTGATGGCACCCTCAGAATTTAACTACAATTATTTTGAGAATTTTCTTGTCCCACCCCCAGTTTGACTAATTGTTGGTATCACTGAAAAAGTTAAACATTGTTTGTCGGTTTTTTAAAAATTTGAAATTTTTTTCTTTTTTTTGGTACAAAAAAATTTGAAAATTCAAAATCATCTAATATACTTTAATCAAAATTTCATAAAAACACCATTCATACATTATAAGTGTTACCGCAATAAAAAGGGCAGAAAGACAGTCGTTCTTTCCGCTAGTAATACTTAACGTAAAAAATCATAATATCATTTAATCTAATCTACACCAATTCTCTAATAGGATGAAACTTATTTATGGTTGGGTGGAAGACTGAACTACACAGTAATTTAGAAATACCAGTGATAAACAAATAAAATCCACAGATTAGTTCAAAAGACACAATCAGAGTAAAAGTTCAGTCGATCAATAATCTGTTCACACTACAATTGAGCATTCGGGATTTAACAGCTCTTCACCTGCCAAATCACAGCGATAACGTTGTTATCAAAGTACAAATACAAATGAATAATATAAAAATGAATTCACTTGAAAATATTTAAGCTCTCACGATGCGCCATAAAACTATAAACTAGTTTTAATATAAGTATGTACATGGAAAAATAAATAGGAACATCAGAACTCAAATGAAGGAAGATGAAGAGATTACAGTAACAACGTAGATATAATCTACACCATTTCAGCTCTGACCACTATAATTTGGACAGATTTCTGATTTTATTTAAATATCCAATAAGGCGCTTGAACATAGTGGTCAACCTCCAAAGTCTGCAGTAGAGAACATCATGAAAGCAATTTGCTAAATAATCTGCTACTGACCAGTGTTCCCCAAAAGACGTTCAACAGCCGCATGAACATTCCCTGAAGTGGCAATAAGAGCCCTTATGTTCTCTTGTGTGTCAAAGAATCCCATCTCTTGAAGCTGTGTAAGCTGGGTGGCATACAATTGCTCTGGTGGCTCTGAGAAGACAACAAAACCAATGAGAGCAGAAAAAAAGTCTAGGTTAAATTCATTGTTCATTAGTCGGTCCCCGCATTGTTTGAAGATTTTTTATTAGTTTCATATGTTTGAAAGTTTATAATTGGGTCCTAGTGATTCAAAACTATCCGATTGGGAATAACATTATAAAAGTAAAGGACCAAATCTGATATTTTGAAGATTGGAAACAAACTAACAAATTTTATTGGTACTCACAGTTTCAAGACTCCTTATAGCTCCCTGAATTCAGCTTACTTTTAGAAACTTACATGATTCAACCCTAAGCAAGAACCTAACTAGATTTTTTTAGTTGAAGAGCCGGTTACAAAATGTAAACTAGAGACTTGGGCTTATATATTTGGATTGGTAGAAATGGAATGAAGCCATAACATGTTTCCCTGCTTGGATTGTGTAAATTAGAATGAAGCAAGATCGCATGCATTTCATCCAATTCCATCCAATACCTTTATTCCAATTTTTATTGCGAGAAATGGGATGGAACATGCCTTTTCTTCCATTCCATGATTAAAATATCCAAACAATAAAATGGTAAGTTTATTCAATTCAACACCAAACCATCCTGTTTTGTTCCATTCAGTACCATCATGCATTAAATATCCAAACATAGCCTAATTCCTAAATAGTATCATAAGCTACAGACTAGCATAATCTAAAATATATTGAGAAAAAAGTAGAAAACAACAATGCTAACCATTTGATCTATTTGGAGCAGCTAGGCTACCAGCTCCAAGGCCACCAAACATGCTGGATAACATCTCCAACCCCATGTTGTTAAATGGTCCTGCCAATAAAACAAGTTGATAATGATTTCGAAGAAATTGTGCAACTTCTGTTTGCAATGAAATGACATTCGCATCATCCAAAATAGCCACCACCTAACTTAAAGCTCCGCCTCCAAAAGAGTTGTTAATGCACATGAGAATTATTTATGCAGCTTAAATATGGTTTGAAAAGAAGACATCCATACCTACTTTTATTTATGAATCGCCTAACAATATCTGAGTTGGTAGTCACCAAAGTGTATTTCATAATCAAATTCTCATTTTATTACTTAAAAAGGAAAACCAAATTCCTGTTCACCTGAATCTTCATACAGAGAACAAGTGGAAGAAAACTCCATTATATTATTCTTTTTTTTTAATGGCAAATGTAAGTTTGTTAGTTCTTATGTTACTATTTTCTTCCAACTCCATTATATTCTTCAATGTTCAACCGATTAAAAATATTATAATTCATTGAAGTCAACTACTCAAGTATGGATGGATAATGTTAAGATTTAGTTAAGCAATTTGAATCGCCAATGAAATACTAAAACAACAATATAACAAAAAGAACAGTTGGAATTATCAGAAACCAAGATAATGGGGGGTTATATAGTGTACCAGTCCCTCCACCAGTTTGACCGGTTTGACCCGATTCCCTGCAACAAGATGCCAGATTAATAAAGCAAAAAATAAAAATATTAACAGAATAATAAGAAAAAAAGCTAACAAGGACAGACAGACTGTATTATATATAACAGGTTAGGCCAGCACAAATGTAAACCACCCTCAAACAACTCTAAGCAGTTATATCCACTGCATAAAACTTTAAACCTTGTGTTTAAGTCACAGTCAGTGGCAAGAATCCTGTTCCGAGAGGTTTGAGTTGTATTGTACGTAAGATTTTGTTACATGAATATAGTGCGAGAAGTATCATTTGATTAAGAAAGAAGAATAGCACTTCACTTTATAACAATTTTATTTAAGCACACAGAATCAGAAAGCTTTATACTTCACTTCCAAATACCTGTAACATTTCTTTTGGATTTTGGAATGATATATTAATTTGAGATTTCTCAAAAATATATATGGTATTTCTAGTTCCTAGTTTACTCGCGCAAAGTCAAAAATCTCCTCTTTCGGTAATTGTGAACAGAGATATTAAAAGATCTTGGTTTTCAAGGATAGACTCATAACACCTTGGACATTAAAATGGAAGCTATATATATATATATATATATTCATGGTTTTTGGCAAAGTGATCATGTAAAAACAAATAAATACAAGAAGGCCCGGACAACTACTTATTTATGGGATGTCAAATGAGCCATCTAAGTATAAGGTCAGTTGCAGTGGGTTTTGGACACTGGAGCAGAGATAGTAACTACATCATTAAGCAAAAGATTAAGAACTTAAGATATTTGAAGTTCTCGTGTCCTTTAAAGGATAGGTAGAAAAATGCCAGCTGAGAATGAAAAGACCAGAGTTGTGTAATTACATACCGTGTTGATTGTTGCTGAGACAGAAGAGCTTGCTGGAAAGACATGAGTTGCTGTCATTGTGTAATGAGACAGGGTAGTGAGAATATATTATTTGAAAACAAGTAACTATCAAATTACATGGGAAGCAATATACTTCTTTATCATAATAACAAACCACGTTTTAAACAAACAAATTTTCTGCTGAAGAGTTTTCAATTCACAATATATGGCATCAGAGTTTTCATTCAACCATTAGACCTATGACATTGACGCCGTTGTTCAAATTAGTCTTTTTCCCGTTATTTTTCCATATTAAAAGTATTTGAATTCATTACAAAGTAACTACGTGCAAACATATGCAGCAACTTTTGACAAATTAAGAATCTGAGTATCAAACCACATATTTATTGAAGATATCAAAGATATATATCCAATCCTATGCTTCAGACAAGACATGTCAATAGATACATTAGATTAAATCTATCTACCTGCATTGTCTCAGGTGATTGAAACAAACGTAGGAACTCTGGATTTTGCATCACATCTCTAAGAGAATTTAAATCAGGCATGCCACCACGTTGTTCAGTATTAGCAGCACCAAGAATCTAAAAAGTAAAGTGAATATTAGAATGATCAGGTCAACATATGCACATTGCATCATGTACTCGTACAAGGCACGGTAAGTACATACCTGACTCAAAGTTTGTGGGTTGGAAAGCATACTTTGCATCATTTGTGAGATGGCAGGATTTTGCATTAATTGAGTCAATAAAGCAGGATCTGGCATACCACTACCACCCAGCATGCCTTCAAGGCCAGGCAAACCAAGCCCTCCTAAGCCAGTAGGTGCTTGCTGCCTAGCATCCCCACCAGTGGTTGATCTCCTGGTGTTATTTTGGGGAGCTCCAGCTGCATTGTTCCCCATAAATTACAGCATTAGTCACAATACTAGTCTCAAAACATCAAAAAAAACAGAATTAAAAAATGTCTTTAAAACGAACTGGGGAGGAAAAAAAAAGTATCAGAACTTACTTCCTGTAGAGGACCAAGGATTAGGAAGTGGGTTGGCATTGGGAATGGGAGAACCAGTAGTTGTTTCAGAATTAGTGGTTGAGGGATTAGTTGATTGGTCCCTGGATAGGCCACCCTGAGTCCCTGAAAGTGCTGTGTTACCGGCCATTGTAGTGGCATTTAAAAATGGTTCTTGAACGTTTTCATACATGCGCCTCAGCATGTTGAATCCCTCAGGAGATGATTCAATGTTGCTCATTGCCCTATCTGTATTTCTCATCATTTCACGCATGATCTCAGGGTTCCTTGTAGCTTCAAGGGTCTGGCGGAGAGTACTGGGATCATTAAGTACGTGTGCTAGCTCAGGGTTTCGATCCATGAGCTCTTGCATCTGTGGGTTGTTCATTATAAGATTCCGCACTATCTCGGGGTTACTTACTAGATTCTGCATAGCAGGTGAATTCATCATTTCTCTCATTAAATTGGGATTTGAAATAAATGGTTGCTGCATTTGTTCAAGATCTGGAAATCCCTCGCCAAATAAGTTATTTCCCCCAGTGCCATTGGCACCTAGTCCAGGAAACAATGAAGCTCCAAAACCGAGCCCTCCTAAACCCCCAGCAGCATTAGCTCCAGCACCTGCGGCATCATTTGTTGTGGTATTGGTGCCACTACTATTGGTCCCACCACTCGCATTGGTAGGTGCAAAGCTACGAACCAAATGCACAGCATGATCTGCCTCCAAACCTATAATAAATTACAAATTACAAATGCAGATATTAAAAGAGTTCTATATAGTTTACAAAATAGAAAGAATAAAAACAGTCAAAGGCTATGTGAATATTATCAAAGAATCACCAATATAGGTCTATTATATTACTTCATAACAGTTTCGAGACAGAGAAAAGAACTATCTGCAAAATCACAGCAGAGATAAAAGCATACAATTACTCAAAGATGCGTGATGTGAACTTGACCTAAAAGACATAAACAATGTTCCAAATCGAAATCAGAAACCAGTTGAAAAAACCATCCCGACCCCTCAAGCTTCATTTTCAAAAAATTATAAAATAACAAAAATAACATTGATATATAAAAGTAAAAACCAATTCATTCCCAAATGGAAGCATGAGTGAGAAAATAACACCCTTCACATCCCACATCTAACACCACATCTTTTATTAGTTCAAAAGAGCCCAGCATATCAAATGTCCCAGCGGCCACCATTTGAGTTGTACTTATGTGACCTAACACCGCATCTTCTATTGTAAACTACTTAATAAACCGTTCTCCTATAGGCATAATACACATCACAATCCTAATCAACCATAAGCTACACATTTTGAATTGAATCGTTCTCTTTTTTTGGTAAACCAAGTATCCTCCGCTCGCAATTGCGAAGACTAATCTCTCGAGACTTATTGGACCCAAACAAACAACAAACTCTCCCCAAGTTTTAATGTTGCTGCATGCTCAATCTCAGGTTTGAACCCGAGACCTTGGTTAGTTGAATCATTCTCTTTCAGAAATCAACCACTCATTAATTCATTCATTCAAAAATCATCAAAATCTGCATTAATAATTTAATACTCAAACAAAACCATAGAATAATCTACAACACCTAACCAAATATCATTAAATTCATAAGAATTAACTAAAAAATCACATAAAACTAAATCAAACAGCATTAAACAATAGAATAATCTACAACACCTAACTAAATATCATTAAATTCAGAAAAATTAACCAAAAAAATGACAAAAAACTAAATCAAACAGAATTAAACAATTTCAACAGAACCAATCAAATTAACTACACCGAGATCGGAAAATTGAACTACCATAGCTTTGAAGCGTTTGATCATCCTTCAATATACGACCCTTGTAGATGAGACGTTGTTGTTGAGCGGGGATATCACAGTTACGCGCAATGAGATCCTTGAACGATCCAACAGTGGAATCGAGAGAAACCTGAACGGAATACTTTGTACCGTTGGAGCATCGAACGTTGATGTTAACTTCGGTCTTCGATTCCGAAGCAGAATCTTCAACGGCACCGTCACCTCCCATGGTGGCGCGTGAATACAGTCGCGCGTTGAAGGAAGATTGGATTGTGTTGAATCGAATGAAAGGGGGAAACAAAACCCTAATTGAAGGAAGAGAGTGTAGAGAATGGAGAAGGAAGGAGGAGATAGTAGAAGCTGAAAATTTGTTTGTTTCGTAACAGTAAAGAAAATTTATTATTTGTCTCAATTTATTTATGTTAAAAGGATATTTATTGATAGTGTAAAATAATGTTACACGGACACTCTAATCAAAATCTATTATTTTGTCATTTGTCATATCAATGTCATCCCACTCCAGGGTAGTTAGAAGTTAATAATGTGCTATGAATGTCTGGAGTAAGGTGTAAAAGTGAGAAAATTAAATTTATGATTTGTTATGATGTATCCACGGTATTTATTTTTAACTAGCATTTAAACTGATACTTAGTGTGTCTCTGTTCGCTCTTTTTATTACGTTAATGCATATAAATTACAAACAATAGTTTTTCTGAAATATATTTTGATTAAAATTAATTTAAAATTGATTAAAATTATAGGCATAAATAATATATATTTTACATTTTTATATTGCAATAAATTAAGCTTTTATTTTTCATTTCAAAAACAAAAACTAAACTTATATAAAAAAAATTATATTACCAATATAATAAATATAATATAACTTTTTATTTTTTTTAATGACATCAACAAAATATCTGGAAGGAAGAAAAGTCAATACAAAACACTCTTACTTTTTATGTATATCTTTCTATGTATATAGCATATATAATTAATAGTTGATGTCTCCTGAGCTTAGAGGAGTATGATCCATCAAAAGGTATTATGATCGTTGATATCTCATTGAATTTCAATGTAAACATAATCTCTGATGATGACCGTGCATATCTTTTAAAAGATTTTTTTAACTGACTCGTGAGCATAGTTCAGTTGGTAGGACAATGCATTATTATATGCAGGGGTCGGGGTTCGAACCCCGGACACTCCACTTATTCACCTTATAAGGTGAATTCTAGCCACTACGCTGTCTGACAAAAAAAAAAAGATTTTTTAACTTGTAGGAAAAGTTTTTATTTTTTTTATCATCATTATCGATTAATTATAATTTTGTCAAACATAAATTATCAATTAATCATAAAAAGTTTGTCTAACATGTTCAATATTGCACATGTTAAAGCAACTAAAACCATCTACAATGCAACATTTATTCACCTTATAAGGTGAATTCTAGCCACTACGCTACCTGACCAAAAAAAAAGAAGATTTTTTTAACTTGTAGGAAAAGTTTTTATTTTTTTTATCATCATTATCGATTAATTATAATTTTGTCAAACATAAATTATCAATTAATCATAAAAAGTTTGTCTAACATGTTCAATATTGCACATGTTAAAGCAACTAAAACCATCTACAATGCAACACTTTATTTGGGTGCTTAAACGGACCCCGACTGTATACGTCATTCGTTTTATACTTAATAAGCACTCAATCTCTCCAACTCAACACCTCAAAATAAATTATTGATTGGGTTCTTGCAATAACTCTATATCATTAAATTTTAACAATAATTTATATATTTTAAAATATTGAATTAATTTAATTATAAATTATAAAAAAAAGCTCAAACTTGAAAAAACAATAAAAAATAAATGATGATAAATTATTTGTTGTTTTGTTTAAATCCAACCACTGTATGTTTGTTTTGTTATTTTTTTTCATTCAGATGGGTAAATTATTTGTTGTTTTTTAAAAAAAATTGTTGAAAATTTAATGTTGATTGATTAAATATTACTTTTGCAACTAATACAGAATTTACTTTTTAATATTAAAATAATACAACAATTGAATAGAGAAAAAAATAGAATTAAATTTACGAGTGGGACTCATGAGTAATACGAGAGAGATGGTGCCTATAAAAGCACTCATCTTTATAAGCACCATATTGATTGGTGTCACAATGGGGTGTCTATTTACCATGGTGCTAAATAGGGGAAGGACTTCCCATTGTAGATGGTCTAAAAGTATCAAATTTTTATTGAAAAACAATATTTCTTTATTAAATAGTTATGTATTTAATATAAAATACACAAGTTCCAAAAAAAAAATACTATTTTGAACTACTTTTTTTTATAAGAACTATTTTAAACCAGGCTTAATTCATTATTTGGTCTCCTAATTTATTTCTTGTTTTTAATTTGGTCTCATAACTCTAAAAAAAAGGTCCCTTAAATATACATGTTAGTCAAAAAAGTCATTTATATCAAATCTTGACTTCTCCCGTTACTGATTGCACATGTGACCAATCCCATGTGACACATATAAAAAAACGTTTTTTAACCTAGAAATATGGTTCTTATTTTTTCTTCTTTCTTCCTTCCTCCTTCTTTCCTCTTTCCCTCCTCTCCTTCAACCTTCAAAATCGAATTCAAAAGGTCACGCAAATTTGAATTCTTCCCAGTTTTTGTATAAACCCAAATTTAGTTTTAATGATCAATTTGCTTCATTTTAACTTGAAATAAAATAAATAACTTGTTGCAACTTGTGTTGTTATTGTAACAACCCAATTTTCCCTTGAATTTATTTTATTATTTATTTATATGTGATTATTTGTGCTTGTTTGCAATTAATTGTCTTTGGGTGTATTTTATCCGGGATTGGTACATTTTAGCTTGTGAAAGGTATTTTAGTCATTTCGGACTCGAGGGTATTTTGGTCATTTTTAAGGGAGAAAATTTTAGTAAACTTAGATTTGGCATTATTTAAGAATTTTGAGGTGAATAGTTTCTTTTACTAAGACTAGAGGTATCGAGTAATAATCATTTTGAGATGGTAATAATTAGACATTAGACATTTTACTAAGTTAAGTGAGTAGTAACATTTCTAATTAGATGTGAGTGTGTTAGGCTCATTATGAGGAGATTTAACCTAATCCATGTAAGTGGTGACTATATAAGCTTAAATTGGATAGAAACTAGGTTAACATTTCATTCTTTCACATTAACATTAAGGAGGCTAGAGATAGAGAAAGGGTTAGAGAGAAGTTCCAAGAGGATTCAAGCTAGGAGCAAGGAGGAGTGGAGAATTAGCTTAGCTTTGTGAAGAAAAGAGGTAAGGGGGCTGGTATTCTCTCATAATCTTTTAATATAATCTCTTTTCTACCTCAACTCATAAGTGTTTAATTGTGAAAAGTGATTATTGTGAATTTAATTGGTGAAATTCGTGATCTTATTTTGATGTAATGTTTGGGTATGTGAATTTGATGATAATTAAGTTGTTGATGTTGACTTTACATGCTTAAGATGTATATATATCTATACTTTGTGTATGCTCAAAATTGGTGAGGTATGATATTGTTGTTGTTGGATTGTTGATGAGTTCATGGTTAATTGATGTTGTCGGTGTTATGAGATGTTGTTGTTGATGATTCATGCTATGGGTATTCATAATTATGGAGTTGTGGTGTGAATTGAGTTGTTGTTTTGAGTTTTTGAGAAAAGTAGTTTGAATTGTATTGATAGTGTATTTGATTTCAAGTTTGATATGGTTTTGGATGCCCTTTTGTGTACATAAACCTATAAACAACCTTTGGGAACGAATCTGGATGTTGGGGAATCAAAATTTGGGTTTTTGGGTGAAAAATGGTATGAACCCGTGAAAAATTATGCAGAACAGATGAATGGTCGCTTAAGCGAGCTAGAAGCAAGCTCCAAGCGAGTGCTCAATGTAAGTGGCTCGCTTGAGCGAGCAGGCTCTGTGACAGCACCATTTATTTTGTGTTCCGGGCATTCGGGGGCTGATCCGAGCTTTCTAAAATGCTTCTTTCAACATGTTTGATTACTGTTTTTACTCTTTAACCTACTGGAACATCTTATGAGTTCAATTTAGCTTGATTTTATGAAATTGAAGTAAACTTTTGAAAAACGTTCAAGAACGTCGATTTTTCCGAAACTCATTTTTCTCAAGGGAAAGGAGTAGGGTTAAGGTTGTATACTGATTACATGATTTCTAAAAATGGTTGTGAGTGGTTTCAATGAGTTTTAACTTGTTTTGCTTTGAAAATGACATTCTTTGTGAAAAACGATAAAGAGAGACAAACTTTGTGATTTTTATGATTTCGTCGTATTTGGCCGGTGAAACGCACATGTATACTCAACTGCACTTATATGTGATCTAAGTGTATACATAGTTGAGGCATTAGAGTTTATTTGCTTACTTTTGATTCAATTGTTTTAAAGTTGTGAAACAATAGACGAACCTTGTCGAAAATGATCTTTAAGACCGAATACCTTCAAAATCTTTTGTGAATAAATTGATATGATTATATGAAGATGTATGATTAATTGATAGGTGTTGAACACGATGTTTATCATAGTATGATTGACTTTCTCCTTTACCTGGGTTGTGAGAAATTGTATGGAGTTGTTGAGTTGTAGTGATGTAGTTGATGTTGATTAATGCATATATGTTAAACGATGGTGATATTGTTGGTGAATGCATATATGTTAAATAATGGTGTTGATGTTGGTGAATGTGTTGTTGAATATGTGCATAGTGTGTCATATGTTCATGCATCATGAGTCTTAGGATGTTTACATCTAGTGGAGGTGGTTTAGGATATTTATATCCAGTGGAGTGATTTGAATGCTTTGTATTCAATGGTTATATGATGTTATTCTTGCATCATGAGGTGATGACCTGTTGTTGGGGATGATACCATGTTCATATAGGAGTCGTGTCTAGGCGTATAATATGTTTTTGGCATGAGTCCTAATTGCATATGTGCTTGGTGATTTGATGTGATTGGTAAATTGCATAATTGTGATGTTGTGAACTTGTTAGTGTTGATGAATAATGTGATGTCGAATTATCTTTTGTTTAATTATTTGAAGTTTAATCCAATGAATATCTTTTCAATTGCTTATGTTTGATTATGATTGATGTGAAGTTAACCCCCAGTGGTCATTGGGTTGACTGCCTACCTATTTGTATGAATGAGTAGACGGCGTGCATGATTGATCTTTTAGCTTGCTTGAAGATAGCGGGAGCTTCCTCTGTTTATCTTTTTATAGTCTTAGTATAGGCTCTGATGTAGGTTGTCGGTCTGTACATTTATTTTAGATTGATTATGATGTTGAGACTTTATCCATATGTGGATATTTGGAGTTTATTTGATGTTGTATCTGATATTTATACTATGGCTACTTGGTGATGTATGTTATTTATCCGCTGCGAAGTTTTTGAGGAATTTTAATATGCATGTTTTGAGATCTTTTGAGAACATGATGTCTATTTCTTGAATAAATGTCTTATTCGCGTGTTTTATTGCTTAAATAGAAGTAGGCGATACAGATACCCGTGAATTCGAGTTTAAATAAGCTCAATTAAACTCTAATCAAGTACGTTTAAGCATTTGTAACTCATATGGATGCATTTGGAATCTTGGAAGTACAAGAATTCGTCGTTCTGGACCAAACAACACACGCACAAACGTGCACGTTTTGCCAGGAAAAAACGCACGGCCATAGTAAGAAATGCACAGTCTGTGCCTTTTCACTCCCAGATTATGCGTTTTGCCCTAACAGTAAAACAACATGTTTTCGTGTTTTTTGCGCGCAAGGAAAATCTGATTTTCGATCCGTTTTTTATTCCGGTTTCACCGAATTCATCCCCAAAACTTAAACAAATAATACTCTTCCTAAAATATAGTTTTCTAACCCAAAAGAACTTATTTTAAAACCCTCAAAATGACTTATTTCTCAAAAGTGCTTAAAACGGCTTTTAGCTCAAAAATTCGATTTTCTCCGAAACGATTCTTCTCAAAAACATAACAATCAAAAACACGAATCCAACTCAATTCAATTCATCTAACCAACTCCATTAATCCATTCAAAATCATCACAATCATAATTCTCCTCTTTTGACCCATTTTCACAAAAATAACCAAAACATAACAACTTAACTAAAAATCACATTCATGATAACCAATTACATGAATTCTCAACACAAACATATACCCAACAACACTTATATCATATAAATAATGAATTCATCATTAATCACCAACAACATCATCATTTTCACCAATTTAAGTTAAAATCTCAAAGTGAACCACTTAACATACAAAAACAATGGAATTTAAGCATCAACTACAAGTTTCTAACAAATTTCAAATACCCAAATTCAACACTTAAATTCAAGCATGAAAATCCAAACGTATAATTATCAATCTTCGCAATTCAATTAATATAATTATGACCCATAAGCTAAAAGTTGTAAGCTATTAAGTAGATAAAACTTATCCCCATTACCTTGTTTTCCTTAAGCTTAGCTAATTCACCAAGAATCTTCACCCTCTCCAATGAATCCTAGCTTCCTCTTCACTTTTCTTCAAATGGGTCTTTCTCTTTCTCTTCAATTTATCTCTTCTCTCTCAATCCTCTCTAGCCTCTCTATTTGTGAAAGTGTGAAATGTTATAACCCTAATTTCCTCTCATGAGTTAGCTATATATACTCCAATAATGGGCTAGGTTACTACAATTCATAATGGGCTATAAACTCTTACCACTTAATTCTAAAAAGTTACTACACACTTAACTCGCTAAAACATCGTTTATTTACCACATCAAAATAATTAGCGCAAGCTACTACAAACTTGGTAAAAAATAATTATTCACACTAAAACACTAAAATATTATACATTCTAAAATTACTAATTTACCCTCGCCCCTCAAATAACCAAAATACCCTTCTCGCCTAGAAATCCATTAATCCCAAATCAAACATACAAAAAACCAATTAAACACGTATAATAAATAAATAAAATAATCCTAGCGAACAACGGGTTGTTACACAAGTGGTCAATGAGTTTCACCAAGGGTAAATCATTCTGAATAATTTGAGTTCATTTCTATATGGAAGCAACTTTTGGCCATAATGTACTTACCTCTCAGTCGAACTCCAAATTACCATGCCCATTTCCCTGGAAAACCAAATGGTTAACACACAAAAAAATATTAAATGGGTATGATTGTAGACCTGCGCTATTTGTAGTGAGCGAAAGGTTATGCTCTTTTAATGTCTTGTCTAATATCAAAAGCTTGAAATACCCTTGAAAATGATCTAGAAAACTAAATATCTTTGACATTATATTGTTGTTTAGCCCTTTGAATATGAGTCTAGTTGTGTAACTCATCCAAGGATTCACCAAAGTCTACAACTTTTGATCTATTGCCGAATAGAAAGAAGAAAAGAAATCAAGACCTCAATTACTAATAATCTAAAGGAATAAATGCATAAATTTTAAAAATCCATAATTTGAAATAATATATCCTAAAGGAATGATTCCCTCAAACACATGGAATCACCCTTAAAGATACTCATAATACATCCACAAGAAAGCAATAAAATCCATAGAAGAAATAGAACAAAAACAATCCCTTAATGTCACTATCAAAACGAGGGTCCAAAATCCCAAACATAAAATAAATACTTTGCATACAAACCAATCAAGCAGTCTCATAGAAATAGTCTTCATGAAAACAACATGAAATAGTCCCTCCATTATTCTTCACCTTCTGTTGGTGGTGCTTCTGTCCCATCGTAAGCGCACAAACATGAATAAAGAAAAGTGGTGAGTAATCGAGTTACATAAAGTATAATGACATATAGGTTAAACACAACTACATAGTTTTATTTACACATAAAGTATTCATATGAGAATACTTAACTCAACTTTCACATGCACATTTACGAAACACTTTCCCATGATATGCGTTTATTCTAATACCTATGCATTGACACACAACATTTTTACTTAACTTTTCACCATATTGCTCATAAAACATGGAAAGTAAATAGAAAATACTATCTCAAAGTTGGATACATTTAAGTCCACATAAGCTAGCTCAACTAGACTTGAGGTCCAATTAGGTGACTAATGAAGGTGAACATGGGGTTCATGGTAACATAAGAGATTAGACAATTACACGCTAATCTGTATATTAAAGCCCTCTAGATTTGCACAAATTTGTAATTAGTAAACACTCACTATTAGTATCAACACAACTGTGTTGCCCTTCACTTAGATTTGTAATTTCCTTTCAATATGACGACCACATAGAAAAATTTCACTAGGTCTTAAAGCCTACACATACCTCTCTCTCCTAGTTGGAATAAGTTACTCATCAATTGAGTACCACCATTAGATAGTGGTACTTATCAATATAACGACTCAATGTACATATCAACGTAGCTCATATTATGACACACATAATTCACATATCTTATGACACACATAGGTAACATTATCATAATACACTCAAAATACTTACTCAAGTACAACACTTAATATTAATCACATATAGAAGCATGATAATTTCACAACATAACATCATCCAAAACTGTAAATGTCATATAAATGCAACACATGATTTAATATAAAGTGCACAATGCCTTAATATTTTCAACAAGATCATGTTATCCTATCTTTCTCATTATCACATTTAACTAATTAAAGTCACTTATTAAGTTTAACAATCGGTCAAACCCCAAACAATATGAGAAATTTGGTATTATCAATTTTTCCTACTCAACAATTATACAAATAACTCAAATACAACCATCTTACCTTTATCTTAGATTTGAGATCTACTACCATGTAGGTTTTAAGAAATGAAGGCAGAGGTCTCAATGAAATAAATAAAATTATAATAAAATTTTAAAAGATTATTTTACTACACAATTCACGAAGGCAAGGAAGAATGAACTTACCCACTTAAAGAAAATGACTCAAGAGATAACTTTGATCAATAGAGAGAGTCTCCAATAACAATATATTTAAAGGATTGAATGGGAATCTAAATGTGACATAAAAAAAACTGGATCTAGAAGGAGGAAGCTCTAGGAGGTTCTTAAACACTTAAAAAATAAACATCCATTTGAGAGATGAAAAATCCTAAAAAAATATATAGGTTTTCTCTACTCTAGACTACTTTAAACTATCACAAAGAATCTCACACTAATTCTAAGGATCACACTCGCCTGAAATGCAAATAATTCTTATCCAGCTGCCACATTTTCAATTACAAAAGATTCACAAGATAGTTATGCACAATTAAACATGTTCACGCTTAGGCAATAAAATTACATTTTCACACAAATCACATATCCTCGTAATTAAGAAATAAAAAACTAGCACATTAAAAAATGGGTGTTAAACATATTTCTACCTGTATTGTTATCCAAATCTCCAAAGTTTCTTTCAGAAAGACACATATCAGCACCACCATTGGGATTTTCAAGTGGTGGCATCTTAAAGCCTCTGCCCATATTGTTATCAAAAGCTTTAAAATTTCCTTCAGAAATTAACATATGACAATGGCTATCAATAGCATTTTCATGTGGAAGTATCCTTGTGTTGTTTTCCACATTGTCATCAAAATCACTACTCGTATAATCAACTTCCTTGATCAAATCTAATTGTGGTTGTTGGTTCAAAACTTTTCCATCAATGGTTACCCCAGAATTTGGTCCATTTTCATTGTCTAAAGCACAAGCCATTGGTGGTGGAGAAGGAGGAGGATTATTATGAGGCAATGCCACATTTTCAGAGGACATACGAATCTTCCTAACAATCTTAAGTTTTTCCAGAAGAAACTCAATCAAACGATTTATCACACTATTATCAAAATCATCTAAAGACTTACCTTCATTTTCAATTTGATGCATGAAAACTCCCATCAGTGTCTCTTCATTATCTTTATTGATTTTGGCTAGTTCCGCTTCAAGTTTTTTACCCTTTTCCTTTACATAAGTCAATTGGTCAGTCAGATTTTTGGATTGTATTGACATTGACATTGACTCAAATTTGTACACTAGTTCTTCTGATACATCATGAGATGATGATATTGAAGATCTTGTATCACCTGGGCAAAATGCAACTGGACCTGCTTCAGTACCACATAAGGTTGCCACCTGCCCCCTTTCTGCGAACCACCTATTCAATCTTTCCTTATACCATCTCTTTCTACGAGTAATCTTCTCAATCAATTTGGATGAGATCTTCTTTTTTTTGATTCTAGCCATGACTTCGATTAGGTGCTATTTTCTTTTCAATTTTTATTTATATCATATTCTTAACACAAAATAGGATGCGTGTATATAAATGTGATGTGTAACTAAATTAAATGAAAGAAATTGAAGACAAAATAATAGGAAAAAAAATGAAATTAACGTTTTTTTTCCAAACGTGATGGTTCAATGAATCTATGTCCAATTAGTACACGTTATTTTTCTCTGTACCACACAATTAATTATATGTGAACATAAGCCAAAAGTAAAACGTTGTTAATTTCTTTGGTTAATTAATATATGATTAAAAAATATAAGGAGCATTATAAAAAAGAGTAATATTAAATTTTCAAATCTTTTGACGTTTTATCATTAATTTTTTATTATTTTTGAATAAAATATCTATATCAACATTAAATATTATAAAAAAGCGTTGAATAAAATAGCTTCTCTTTGATTATAAGATGCAACATGATGTTGATGTGTGAAGTGTGTGTGAGTTAAAGGTATCACATTTAATCAAAAAGTAGATGTTGAACAACATATATATAAATTTAAAGACTCATATTACTAATGCCTCAAGGTTTTGAGCATTGATGTGGTGCTAAACACTCCCTTGTATGGTTGTTCCTGTTCATATATGAAAATTTAAAATATTTTAAGACTTTCTCGAAAGTGACAACATTAAATTGAATTTGACCACATCATTAAAAATTTCAACTTAAATATTTATTAAGAATTGAATAAAATGTTATTTCTTTTAAGTAGAAACTATTACAAATGTCCCAAAATCATAAGCAATTGTTCTAATACTCCTCTATTCTGGATGTAAAACTTACTGAAATTAACTGAAAAACATGTTAAGAATAACGTAAGATGACATGTTATCACATCCCCAAACTTAAACTTTTGTTTGTCCTCAAGTAGCAAAAGAAAAATGAATTTTATTCTTTGCATTTTTTCAGGAAAATATACCTTTCCAGGTAGTTGCTCAGATCATCATTCATCACATTCACAACATTGATTTACTTACCTCGTTACATTCAAGCGGGACATGCTTGGAGAAGATAGCACATACACTCAACCACACTATTTTCCATGATACACATATGTATCTCCTAAAGTCAGTAGGGCTAGTTACGATATTTTCCCACTCCAGTCATCACATGAATGTACATTGTTGTAAATTTGAGACAATTCTAAATAGACAGTCAAAATCAAATTATATACACACTTTGAGGACTTTAAGGGTTGTAATGTGGCTTAGGTTAAGGGTGGATATATTTGAAAAAGTAGGCTAACAAAAGAACTTGGAGTTAAATTATCAACCTAAGGATTCATATTAAACATTGATGCATTACAAACCTTCTTTCCTTGATTCAGATAAGATGAGTACTAAGTGAAACTATTTTTCTTTTTCTTTTTCAACATACATAAACAAATTATTCTTTTTAAGAGACCAAATTTTTTGATGTTTTTGGCTCTTGATTTTTTTTTCTATTTTTTTTTTGTGTGTAGACCCTTGGTAAATTACATTTTTTCTTTTTGATGAATAAGTTCTACTTGTACCACAGCTCAAACTAAAAATGTTGCTAATTCTAAAGAGCAACCCCAAGCTTAACTTCAAATCATACCAAGTTATACAAATTATATCTAACTCCAAGAGAAATCAAATAGATGACATTAAGGTTTAGAACTGTGACATGATTCGTCACTTAGTAACAACAAAATAAACTATTGTTGGAGGCTCAAAGGGGTTTCACAAAGGATAATAAGGATATAAACGGGTGGCTTGAAAGGCTTACCAAAATTTTTTTTACCTCGTGTGTAGTATAACATGATCGATCGTCCGTAAAGAACAACCGCAAATTCGAGCAAAAATAGCATTCATATGGAACACTCATGATAGAAAGAATTATATTTGGCTCGAATTCTCACCGGTTATTCTATTCAGAAAAAAGATGGTGAATAATATAAGTACCTTTAGTAGCAAGCCGAAAAAGTTATCGTGCTCTTGAATGTAAGGGTTCCACTGTAAATGTTATGAAATCATTCTCTAAGACTAAAACAATTTAAAGCATAAATGGAAAGATTATATATGTAATGCAAAGAAATAAAATTTTATATGATAATACTGAGGATTAGAAACAATAAAAGAAAGGAAATTGTTAAGAAAGGAAATCTTAGCTTAGCTTATTGAAAAATGCGGAAAAATAAAATAATGAGTTGCCTCCCATTCAGCGGTTCTTTCAGGTCACTAGCTTGACGAAATAGGTTACCTCCTATTCAACACTTCATTTAACATCTATTTGCTCGATGGCTTAAACTTGTTAGGGTGGCTTGTATAAAATAAAGAACACGTCATCCTTCCTCTTTCTCTTGTTCGGAAGGAATTCCATGAATTTGGCATGGAGAAGTAAGTGTTCCCCTACTCCTATCTGTAAAATTTTGGAATATGTGCTCGTCCTCCTCAAGGAACAGCGAGACTCTTGCTGCCAGTGAATCTTCTTTTGAGTTTCCAATGTCACGAAGTTTGATGAAAACTTTTTTTCTTGCACCATTATGTTTCCACCACTCCATCTGAATTTTTGATCGATCTATCTGCAAGTGTTCGAGTCATAGTTGATGATTATACCTAAATTCTTTCGAGCCTTTCTATCAGCCATGTTGAAATAGAGTTAATGCCTTCACTTATTTTGTTGTGTACATATTTCACCCTTGTTAAGAACCAACCGTCTGTGAAGTTTCTATTGAGAATCAATAAAACCCTGCTCAAACACATGTCCAGTTTTCTTAATGCATAAAGAGTCTCCCTTAATCATCGGAGCAGGGAGGGATTCATGTTGCACTACAATTGCATTTGAAACGACCTGAGAAAAATACTTTGATTTTTGACACCGTGGATGAAGGATCTAAAGATGTGATGCATGACCACAATAGTAACTGGCCCATGTCAGCCATAATACTAAGCCGCTTGGAATCAATTGAAAGCGATGGTAAGCTTTTACTATCGATTCTCCAAAATAAATGATCACGGTGAAGCAATACCAAGAAATCCGCCAAAACGCAATCGTAATTGCACACAACGAGGTGGTTCTAAGATGATTAATGGGGTAAATCCGCAATAGCACGATTTACCGAAGTACTAATAAAAAGTATCATTCCGACAGGGAGTTATGAATTCGATTAACTTTCAAGAGTGATTAGATAAGAATTCAAGTTGAAAAGGTTGGATTTTAAAAGGTTGAAAATAATAATAAAAAACGTCTTGGGATTATTGGTTCGTCATACTGACAAATCCTTAACAAGCCAAACCCTAAACCTAAAACCTTATGTTGGACCTGTTTTCTAAAGACAAGTTTCTCTTTAGCCTATCACATCTCCTTTCAGCGTCAATGAGTATGTTTCTCTAGCAACCAAGCTTATTCTCATGGTTAATTGCTATTGAAATCTTTGAAGCACGAAACTTTATTGTCTCAAGGTTTACTAGACTATTCTCATGTTTCGCAATCCTTTTCTAATTTTACTTGTTCCAATATCAAAACTTCATCTTTCAATCCTTCGCTTGATATTTGTGATTATGAATTAACAAGTATTAACTCTCGACTTTCGTTTTGTTGATTTGATACTTGTTAATTCATTATAAAAACGGAGAAATAGATTAGAAAATCGATTTACATAAAATTAGGGTTCGAGGCTTGGTTTGATAGGGATTAGGTCATTAGACTCATCCAACAATCCCAAGACAAGAAGAGTCTACTCACACATGTTCATTCTAGACATAGAAGAGAAGAAGAAGAACATGAAAGAAAATAAAGATTAACTTTTATTCAAAGGAAAACAATTGTCACTATTAACTCCAAGAACAAAAGATGATTCAATATGTTTGCTAGTTACTCTATTTATATTCTACAACTACTTAAGCCCCAAGAAATACATCAATAGAATGTTCTACAAGAAACCACAAGCTTTAGGTCATAAATAGACTAGAAGGTAGATTGTCCAGGAAGCGAAAAGCAGCAAAAGGCAGTCTGGAGTGGTGGCACGGGCCGTGCCAAGTCTTCTGGTTGGCAGTCTTCATATTTTTGTACCAAATCTTCGTATTTTCAACCCGAATCAACTCCAAATCTCCTTTCTTTTTCTCCAAGACTCAATCTTTCAAATATTTGTTCCTGAAAATAAATAACTTGCAATTGAAGTAAAATAGTTCTAAAAAGGAAATAAAAAACATATAAAATCTAATAAAACGGACTCAAATAATATATAAAAAAAACACTAATTTATGACTCATCACAGATGTGCAATATGTATACTTGATGATGGATTAGTGACAACAACTAGAACCAAACAATGGAAGCAAATGGATTAGGATCATGAAGTATAGATTGCAATACTATGAAGCACCCTGGGCTAGGTAGAGCAATGAATAAACCAATCACTATTGCAGGAGTAAAAATTAGCAAACAGAGTGGAAAAGGTTCACTGTTAAACAGCAGACAAACCCAAGTTTAGGCATCTTCTTGACTCATATCCAATTTCAAAAATGAACTAATCAATATAGAACATTTATAGGTTTGAACATGTATGTGCACACACATGAATTATCATCATGCCTAAACAGATCAAGGTAATTGAAACTTATTTACTCCTTTATTCTACTTAGCCGCCTCTGAAGTTCTAACGTTTTTTTAATACAAATGACACAATGTAGCATTGGAGTAAATAATGTACTCTTAATTTAAATGAATAGACACATCACTAATATAGATGTTAGCAAGAGACATGTGCTTAAAAAAAATGGAACTACTCTTAGATACAAGTACAACTACTCAAAGAGGTGGCACTGATGTATCGTAAATTAAAGTCTTTGATAGTTAACTTCCTAGTCAACATACAATTGAAGATCAAAAGCATATCGGCTCCCCCAAGACAAAAAATCAATAGAACAAAAAAATGCCAAAAGAACATACAAGTTCAACAATTCTTAAATAATTACATACCTATAAAAAGGGCATACCTACATGTTTATAAATCTTTATCCACACACATTCTATTATAGTTCATAGTCGTTGTCCTCACACAATTTTCATGCATTCTCTACTTAACATAACACTAATAATTCAATACAATAATGAAAGAGAACTACTACTTAAATCTATGCAGAGAAAATGTCGTGTAACATAACAGCTTTTGGTGCATAAAGAGGTAAATCTCAATGACTAGTTTCAAATTGTGGATCTTTTAATTTTACAAAAATAAAAATAAAGAAATCTACACTAGGAGAAAAGACTAATTATTGTTGCCATTGCTACCATGGCTGCCTACAATTGCTAGCACTTTCGGTCAATACCAGGGCATGTTTACCTCCTTAAAATGTTTTCGATTCTGAAACCCACCAAGCCAAACACCCAACTCTTATTTACAAGACAACACATAACCCTTATTGAATCAAAATCCTTAGAACAAAAGTAATAATAAGAAAAGGGATAATAAAAAATTCTTCAATTCCTAACATCTCAGAAACCCTAAAATTGATTTCAACACACAAATATACTAATCACAATTCCAATAGCATCAAAAATAAATCAATTTTATACAATTAGATTTAAAGGGAAAAAACTCCAAATTAAGAAACCTATGGAGGTTCCAAACAGAAAAGAGAGAGAGGGAGGGAGAGAGTGGATCAATACATGTTTGGTTTTGTTGGAGAAGAGAGCTGTGATTAGGAAAGAGCTTCGATTGGGAGAGAGATTCGATTGGAAGTTCTGAGAGAGAGAGAGAGAGAGATTCAGATACCATTGAGAGAGAGAGAGAGAGCAAGAGCTTCAATTTGGTTCTGAAGAAAGTGTTTTAACTGATATGCTTAATTTTTGTTAAAAATAATGTTTTATTCTTTTTTTTTAATGATTAAAAGCTCAAAATTGAAACAAGTTACCCGCTCAATTATTTTCATTCCCGTTACTTATTTTAGAATATGGGAGAAAGGTTTTACGGCACAATTTTTTATCATTGAATAGAGCAAGATTATTATTCATATCTAAACCCTTGCCTAAAACATCATAGGGCACAATTTTAAATGTGCGACCATTAAATGAGAATAGGCTAGAGTTTTATTTGTAGTCAGACATATCCATAATTTTTTATCGTGGCTGAAGTGTGCCTTATAGTTTAATAGGGAACATATATTTGTTGGCAGCCATAAATTGTGCTATATATGTAATTTTTAAGCCACACTTTCCAAAAAGTGGTTTATTTCTATTTTAAGCCACACTTTTTTTTCCGGTGGTCAAGTTAAGCATGGACGAAACTCAATAATATATTAATCACAGTTCCAATAACATCATCATTCACAAAAATCCTTAATTCGTGACATCTCAAGAACCCTAAAATGGATTTTAACTCACAAATATATTAATCATAGTTCCAATAGCATCATCAATCAATCAATTTTAAACAATTTGATTTAAAGGGAAAAAACTCCAAATTAAGAAACCTATGTAGGTTCAAAACAGAAAAGGGATATATATATATATATATATATATATATATATATATATATATATATAGAGAGAGAGAGAGAGAGAGAGAGAGAGAGATATGGATTTT
>Ga0315915_1001861_pt1 | contig 26140 bp, 15 predicted proteins | sample MpolbnodulesMG_FD_207738 | JGI IMG/M metagenome (GOLD analysis project Ga0315915, IMG submission 207738) | Medicago polymorpha root nodule microbial communities from Los Angeles, California, United States - branched nodules | ecosystem: Host-associated > Plants > Roots > Nodule | place: USA...
ACTGGTTAAGCATACAAAAAAAGGAATTTATTACCATAAAAGGAAACTTTGTTGACTTATTTATGGATTAATTACACAGTTTTCAATGCAATAATTACTATATAATTTCCTTTTTTAGTATGCTTAACCAGTGCCCCGGGGGCACCGGTTAGCATTTCCCATTCAAAAATATATTATTCAATACATGAATATATTATTGAGTACAGAAATATATTATTGATTATCAAGATATATTTCAGATCATGCACTAAAATATATTAAATTACCTACCAAAATATTTTAGATTGTATTCCAAAATATCCTAGATTGCGCTCCAAAATATTTTAGCAAAACTTGGGGACTAAGAAAAACACTTTCTAATAATGATTAAGTTAATTATTTAATTTATCATTTTCAAATAATAAAATATATATCAATATATATTTTTTCTGTAGTGTTTACTTCGTTCACTTAATTATGTACCCCTATTAGAGGTACACCCCCACTATATAAACCTTACTGTGTTCAATCAGATGGAACTTCCAACTTTTTTTAATTCACACAACACTAATTTTATCCAATATGGGAATTTGTATTTACTCTTTTAACTCAATTTCCACATGTTCCAACAACCCTAAGATGGCTACCAAGGTTTCAAACAGTATTTTTCCGCTTTCCCCTTTACCTGACAGGTTTGTTTGGCTGGCTGCATTCAATAGATGGTTTGTTTGGCTGCATTCGGGGATGGTTTCTTAACGACGTAAGATGCGTTTAATTTTCTTCATCTGACGCCTCCTTCTCATTTTCTTTTCGTTTGAAGGTTGATGCATAATAAAATGTCAACGAATGAGAATCTTCATCGTCAGGGTTGTTGCATTATATTTGTGTGTATTCTATGTATGCGACGGGATGACTTTATATCACCTTTTTTCCGGTGTCCTTTTGCGGTGCAGCTTTGGGATTGGCTAGGTACGAAGTTGCAACGTGTAATAGATTTTACATCTATTTCCACTTTGCTCTCGTGTATTCCTTCCCCTTGTACGTCTCAGGTTTAAAATTTGTATATTACAGCAAATGTCCACACTTTGCATTCATTATCGATGGAGAGAAATATTAAGATTTTCTTTTGATAAGGTGTCTTTGCATGCTGCGAAGATTAAAATTTCGTATTCGACCACTTTGAGTGGTAACACTTCTACATGGCATTCTCTGCACTCTAACACTTGACTTCTAGAGGACTTCATGATTTCTCCACATCATCGCCACTATTTTTTAGAAACCTCTATTGGCTCTTTGGGTCAAGGTCAATCTGGATGGATCAGTGGTGAGTTTTCATGCTGCTTGCGGTGGTATTTTTAGGGATAGCAGAGGTACCTTATTGGGGGTGTTTTACTAGAAATCTAGGCCATTTTTGGGTGATTGAATCGGAAATTCTTGGGTATATCTTAGAATTGGAGCATGCGGCTCAAAAGGGGTGGTTGAATGTCTGGTTGGAAAGCGACCCCACTAGTGCTTTACAGGCATTTAAGAATGCGATTATGGTTCCAATTCGTATTCGCGATCATAACCGTTGACACAATTGTTTTTAGTCAGGTATCCGTTGTTTCATCTCATATTTTCCGTGAAGGAAATGATTGTGCTCATAAGCTAGCCAATGACGGACATGCGGTTCAGGGTGCCTGGTGGTCGAATTCTTTACCGGGGTTTATTTATGACAAATGTGAAGTCTTAGATACAAATAGAGGTTCACTTGTAGTGTCTTGTGTATTTTCTCTACATTTGTTTTGGTGATGTTGTAAATGATACTACCATAAGAAATGAATACTCGAACACTATTTTATATTTTTCGTAGTGCAGGATTTAATATTAAAATTTCATTGCCTAAAATTGTTATAAAATGTGGATTTTGATTCAAATCGTATTGTTGGAAATTCTGTCAAAATGCTTTAATTTATTGACGATTGTGAATCCTTTAGTGCAAGGCTTTGTGAATCCTTTTGTTTTAAATTACTCGGCTCTTTCACAGCCTTTGCAAATATGGGTGGCTGGCATGATCATCATGATTGAACATGAAAAAACAAGCTACTGCAAGTATCCGTATAGGTAGGGTGTCACTATAAAGCTAGAGAAAAATGCTAAGAGGTGAACCAAACAAAAACTAGTCTGATATCTGTTTTACTGTGCTTGAGGATGATACCACTATCATTAATCTAACACATAACAATTTGAAAAGACCTTTACAACAGTAGAGATATAGGGTATAGCCGAGTTCTTGGGATTGACCGAAGAAAGTCATATCATGATTCGTAGACATCTTATTCAAGAGTTGAAAGATCATGGAAATGATTAGGTGGGGGTATATGCAGGTGAGGATCGTTATAACTACATTTTAAATGGCTTACATCCTCCCACAAATAGTGGAGGTATTGCGGTTGATGTTTCCGGACATAGGACACATTGTTGCTAATTATTACAATAGGTGTGTGCTCTTGTTGAAAAATCATGAAATTGAAACTTCGGAATCTTTTTTCCTACTAAGAGGACTACCACCGGCTAAGCAAAAAAACCCCATCATGTGTCTTGGCTTAATTCCCAATCATTTTGTGCTTCTTTTTTTGAAGGATGGTTTTCCACTATACCTCCATCATCGACAGAGTGGAACAATTACAAGAATGAAGAGGCATTAACTTGGGAAGATGAGTATTTGGATCAACAAGCTAGGTTCCGAGATCTCATGATTATTGAAAAGGGAGAGAAACCGCCCTAACCAAAAAAGGAGTCAAACGAAGCAAAACCTATTTGTGTGACACTCCGGAAAAAGCAAAGCAAGAATTTGAAGTTATTGGGGAAGATGAAGAAGATTCAATTTCACTTGATACGATATGAGTGATTCTTTGTCGGTGTTAATCTTTTTTTTTATTAAGAAATTACACCGACATATTTTTTGGGGTCGATATTGTAACGCCAATTTTTTGTGGCCAATATATAACTAAAATTACGTAATTTATATAAATATATGAAAACGTGACTTTTATGTGTTGGAACTGGTGCAATACTTTTAGTCTAAGTGTGCAGCTGGCAAAATACTTGGGTGCCATAGTTTTTTGGTGTCATTGGTGACATAAGTTCATTTTAGATGAGAGAGAATGATGAATGAATGATTAAAATAAATTATTTAGATGAGAGATAATGAGTTGTTAAAAGAGAGATAGACACAAAGATAACAATGACACCAAAAGCCAAATGGCGCCCAAGTGCTACCCGTGCAGCTAAGGCCATCAAGTAAGAAAGATATTTCAAAAATTGAAAACACGTATTTTAAAAATATAAAAAAAAGTTGAATCATGAACCATATTCTGGAATATGAGGCTGTCATTGTTAAAAAAGTGAGCAGGTGCTGCCATCCTAAACCAACCATCATATTTAGAGATTTACTTTTCTCACCCTATGTCTTTTCTCGCGCGCCTTTTTTTCCAAAATTATCCCTCGTCCGGATTATATAATCCGAACACCTTCCAGAATATTAATTCTGGATTTATTCGTGGATTTTGGCACTTCATCCACCCTGATGGATGATAATGCCAGTTATGAATAGATGGATTCGGATTATATAATCCGGAAATTGTAGAAAACTTCCGGATTATATAATCCGAAATGTGTAAATCACCCCGTTGAAAGTCAACAAAAGGGGTGGTGAACGATGGTTTTGGATTATATAATCCGTACTGCATCAGTTCAGAGGCAGAAGTCATCTATTTTGACTAAGCCTCTGTTTTAGAGCAGATTTAGTCAATTTTGTTGGCCTTTGACCATAAACAAACCAAAAAATCAAGTTATAACATCAAAATTAACAGCACAATATAATTTTCAAACATTAATAAAACATAATTATCCAAATGTTACATAACATAATTATCCAAAATATTCAAACATTAAAATTAAATAAAATACAATCAACTCCTAATAACTACACCCGTACCACCGCCACCTCTGCCATCACCCCTGCCACCCCCGGTAGCTCCCCGCCGACGGTAAACCTTCCCATCACGCACCTCTTTCAACACATCCTCCAAATGATGACATTCCTCAGACCCTCGCAACACCAGACCACTCGACATCACAACATAGACATGTTCTCCGATGCGGCTCATCCTTCCGCTAAGCTGTAAGTACCCAAGCTCTCGATGCTCCTGAGTAGCTTGTGCATCACTTCTATCTTCTTTCTGTTGCCGATGCATTTTAAATTGCCACGCCATTGCAAATAATTAAAAACAATACCTAAACATTAGTTTACACTCATGGCTTCACAAACATATTTAATAGTACATAAACAGGCGGTTTCACAAATATCAACATCATTTTCACACATAATAACATTAATAAAGTGAGTTTAAAGTGAGTTTAACATTAATAAATACCTCGCCATCAGCCGCCTTCCTGGCCACATGCACATGGTACCTCCACAGCAGGCCAGTGTCGTGTGGGCCACCGGGATAGTCATCAAGTGACTCAGGGTCCACCTCCTTCTTCTTCTTTCGCCTTCACCGTGGCTCAACATCTTCCATTTCCTCGTCCATAGCCTCAAGCTTCTGCTCCTCCATTTTCTGCACGTCCACGTCATCTACCATATTCTCTTGCTTAAGTTGATGCTCGACATCAGGCTCGACATCAACACGGCGTACTCTAGCACCCCGACGCCTCAGAGGAACAACAACTTCCTCCTCCAACCGTTGGAGACGCTCTCTCCTACGGGAAGCATCCCTGCCTCCCTTACGCGCCGAGTATTAGAGGATGAACCTTCTGTAACATGCACACAACACAATCAGCACAAAACAGTCGGTCAAAACCAATACTGGGTGTTTCCGGAATTAATTTTCCGGATTGCAACAATCCAGTCCGGAAAACGAATTCTGGATTGCTTCAGTACAGAGGAAAAAAAAACGGAACAAATTACTTGCATGCATACAAAAATCGAACTAACCTTCCATGTGATATTTGTCAAGGATTGAAATGTGGTCCGTTTGAGCAAGATTTCACCGATTTTGGTTGGATTTTTGCAGTTTGGATTTTGGGATTAGAGGGAGAGAGAGTAAGTAAAAAGTGAAACCGTAAAAATGGGGGGTGAACGTCCTTTTATACCTTGAATTCGTCCGGAATATTTTATCCGGACCAAATGTTAGTAGTTCGGATTTTGTTTTCTGGAGGGCAATTTAGTAATTTTTGCAGGGTGCGTGAGAAGGGTATAGGGTGGAAAAAGTAATTCTCTCATATTTATGGTATATCAAGAGAAGATACAGATACACAAATGTTCCATCAAAGATAAATACCAGGAAGGCAGGAACCATATTCAGGAAATGAGTATCTAACTTGGATTCAGCACCATGTTCAACCTTACCTTTCACAAATCAAAATAACTTTGCATAACTGTGGGAAATGAGGTATTCAATAGCAATGATAATCGGATAATGTTGAACCTTCCCCGAGAAAAATTGCTAGTGAATTGTATGCTCAATATATCAAAGAACCCATGTACTCATACCTAGTGACTACCTATCATAGTTCAATACTAGCTTGGAGGGGGAAAAAAGTCCTCCCTAGGTACTCACTAACTAGAAATTGTGTAAAAATAAATAACATGTTCTTCTCCTAAAGTATAATGTTGATTCCAAAATACTAGCATCTCATAAGGAACTGGATTGGAGGGGAGAAAAGCAATCCTCCCTAGCCTTTACAGATCATTCTTAGCCTTTCATCTCTATTCCACCTTTCCTTAGAGGCAAGCATAAAAAAAATACACATCATGCAAATTATAAAATTTCTGCACCCTCATCATACACAAAATAAGTATCTTTTTTATTTCACTCAATGCTTGTATACAGTCCTTTGTCAAAATTAGGCACGACTTTCATAACTCAGTACACTCTATTTGAATGAGAATGCAAACCTATTTTTTGCCGAATCCAACAACAAGAATGTATAACTAGTAACCAAACACAAGAAACCAGGTTCAATTTCACTTAACTGGACTTAAACAAGCTGCCATATGCTGGCTATAAAATCAATTGTTAAGGCAACCCCTCCATGGAAATTAGCCTATATAAGAGTTAGGGCCCTCCAAAGTATCACCAACTTGAATTATGCATCATTATAATTATTTGTACCTGCCAACATTATGCATCGTTATAATATTTGTACTTGCCAACATTATGGATATAAACTTCTAAACGGCATCAAATTGAATGATGGCACTGTCAATGAGGTAATTTAATATCATCTAGAGAACAACAAATGAAAGACAGAAAGGATCTATATGGGAAATTGCAAGCTTTCTTAAGCAGGCTCAAGTTTTTTTCACCCCAAAACATCTCATCTTATGTGCATAGGTATTATTAGCCATCGAGTTGAGGAGGTCTTCAAACATGAAGACATTGCTTGAATAAGGTGAATGAACGAATGCCCTATGATATCTGAAATTATTTCCTTATAAAATACTTTCTTGTAATTGTAACAACACTCAAGGATATTGAGTTTAAGCCTTCATCTATGATCTTGAGTTGGTTAACATTATCATTTAAACTTTGGGACTGATTGCTTGTTCAAATTACAATACAGTAACAATTACTTTCCTCTTTCTACTGGATCAGCATCCAATTGAATTATAAGAAGAAAAATTAGAATAGAAACCTCTGTTAAAGTTTTTGGTTCTGAGCTTGATAGTTTAATAGTCTTTTCAGAACATCATATTCTTTCTTCAAATGTGTGGTCTTCAACCCAGTCCTGTTCTGAAACCATATAGCAATCTGTCTTGGCCACACTCCTTCAAATTTATGGTCACCAACAAACTGAGAACACGAAATCACATCCACAATAACAAACTCATAATAATAAATAGCATCAACAACTCTGTTGAACAATCGAAGAATGCATAATCAAACTCAGATTTCATCATCACCACACTCACAGGTGCATTGCAGGTGGAGGACTTGGCCGCACACGTACTTGCAGTTTGTCCCTAATCAAGTCGCAGTTCGTGTGTGCAATCACGGCAACTATATGTGCACGAATACTATGCATGCGAGCTCACGAAATAAAAACTCATCTCGGAATAACACAGCTGTATAATGAAGGTGCAGGGCACGGAACCAGAGTATACGATCCAGAATGGGTAAAACCGAACTAATATTCAATACATTTCCATATTCAACAAATCATCAAACATAAGCTTATGCAACCCCTTGAACACTCTCAACAAGCATGATATATTAATATCTGGCCTCCTACCATACTAAGAAAGGATCTAGATGATTATCCCAGATTTTTAAAGATTCACAAGTAATGAAACTTTCCAAACAGTTGGCATATGTCGAAAAAGTTGGAGAAAATTGGGTATTTCTACTCTACCATAGTTCAATATTGAATACTTCACTTCTTTTTAAACCAATGCTTTGTGTCCCTAATTATAAATATCCAAGCATCAAATTATCTGAATTCAATTCATTTACATCTTAGAATTTCCATCCCACAGCAAGGAGATACCATGTTAAAATTAACTTAAAACTACATTTCTATATTTAAACTAGGGGGAACAAAGCTTTAATTATGATTCACTTCACTTACTATTCAATCTTGCATCACTTGATCACAATTTTAGAGTGATTTTTATCAAGTATACTAGTTTTAGAACCTTATCAAGTCTTAAACCAAACAAAAGCAAAAAAGATAGCATACTAGCCTACCTTGCTAATAGCATTCAATTACCTAGATTTTGGGAAATCAATATATCCTAAAATCTCACAACTTTACATCCAGGTCTATACATGTTCTATAAACTGTTTAAACCAATATTTCAGATAAATAGCCATTCGAAATTGCAAAGTCAGCACTGATTGTAGAAAATAGAATCATGCTTTCTCAAAATCATTCAAGCTCCAAACTCTAAACCTAGTTCCAAATGACCAAACAATTTGAAGACCATTCTAGTTTTTAATTCTTGTCTTTGATGCATATCTAAGTAGACTATGCAGCTGCAATGAGACCTTAGTTACTCATTACACAGTAGTTAAATTTAGCCATAAGAACATAATACGTAATTCTTTGCTTACTTCACTTAAGTTCCATGCCAAGTTTGTGCCAGTCGTGTAAGATACAGGTCATAGAAATTCAACCTTAAGTTTATCATACTAAACTTAACTACATAAATGAAATGATGAAATAATGTTGAAACATAAACTCAAAACAATAATGTATAAATACAAAAATATCTTAAATAGTTTCAGTTTTACAGTAGACCTCTCGCGATCATTTCACGGAGAAGTTTCTCTGCCATATCATTTTCATCTTTTTCGAACAGAGAAAGGATAATTATTTCATAAGTTTTAGCATCTGGAATGCAGCCATTGTCTTCCATTTTTGACAGGAAGGCCAACGCTTCATTAAACAAGCCCTTGACACAAAACCCATGGATCATAACGGTATATGTATAGACATCTAGATTGTAGCCTTTGACCAAAAGATCTTCAAAAACTCTCCGTGCATCCTCTAGTCTTCCACCTTTACACAATCCATCAATAAGAATAGTGTATGTGTATATATTTGGTCGAATACCCTGGTCTTTCATTTTTGTTAATAATGCAATTGCCTTGTCAACCTGATGGTTTTTGCATAAAGCATCCAATATAGAACTGTACGTAACTATATTAGGTGGTACACCTCTATCATTCATCTCATCGACTAGCTTCAAAGCATAAGAGATTTTCCCCGATTTACACAAACCATCAATAAGGGAACTGTAAGTTACCACATGAGGAATAATTTTTTTGAAACGCATTTCTTTAAAGAGTTTCATGGCTTCATCCACCATTTTAATCTTACAAAATCCGTTAATCATGATACTGTAGCTCCGAACATTGGCAGTCACTCCTCTATGAGACATAGTGTTGAATATACTCTTAGCCTTGTTCACTTCTTTAACAAGGCAATATCCATCCATTAAAGAGTTATAAGTAACAAAGTTAGGTTTGACACCTTTTTTCATCATCACAGCAAACACATTTTTAGCTTCTTTTACATTTCCTTCCTTACAAAATGCATCAACGAATATATTAAAGGTATGCACAGTTGGGTTGATGTTTTCTGATACCATTTTATGAAACAAACCAATTGCATCTTTCAATTGACCCACAATGCAGAAGCCGCAAATTAAAGTATTATAAGTGACAACATCGGGGGAAATTCTCTTAGCAACCATTTCAGAATATAAATCAAAAGCATCATTAACAAGTTTATCTTTGCACATATTATCAATAATCATGCTGTACATTACCGCATTAGGCTGTTGAAGCAATTTCCCATCAACTCGTCGGAGCAATTCAAGGGCTGCTTTTGTTTCACCAACTTTACACAAGCCATTAATCAAGGTTCCATAACTAACTTGGTTCAAATGAAATCCCAGCGCTACCACCTTGTCATGAAAATGCAACGCTTGATGAATGTCACCCTTGAGGCAGAGACCCTTGATGAGTGCAGTTAAAGTTATGGCATTTGGGTGATAACCCTTCTTGAAAATCTTGGCGAGTACAGAAAAAGAAAAATGGTTTTGACCCAATTGAGAAAAACAATTGATCAAGATGGTCAAAGTGACCAAGTCTGAAGCAATTCCGTTAAATTCCATTTGTCCATGAAGAGAAATAGCAGTGTGGTAACAATTGATCTTAACAAGAGAACCTAAAATCTTACCAAATTCAAAAATGGATGGGGTAGGGTTCGATTGAATGATGAAACGAGATCGTGTTTGTTGTCATCTTGAAGGATTGTTGTTGAGCTTGAAGAAGAAGAAGAAGAAGAAGAAGAAGAAGAATAGGGTAATAAACGAATCAGAAAATTAGGGATGAATACAGAGACGGAAGAAACATGCCTCAAATTTGAAAATGACATAGTTGTTTGGTTTGCGTAGATAACAGTGTTGAGGTGAATTCTTTGTTTGAAAGATTTCATTTCATTTCATATCATACAAATTGTGTGTTCTTCCCCTACTTGATTTGCCATTTTTATGACTCACTTGTTGAGTTTACTTTACTTTTTTTTTTTTTTTTTTTGTTTTAATTGTTTAAATTAACTCTCAAAAATACGTCTAAAAGTGATTTTGTAAAATTTTAAAAAAATACATATTTTAACTTTTGAATTTGAGATTCTTCTTATTTTTTACTCTATAATATACGCATGTTTTAAAAAAAATAATCTAAAGATTGAATTTTTTCGTAATTTTTTCCAGGCATCTTTAGGATGTTAAAACATGGCTTTAAACAAAGTTTTCTACTAATGAAGTTGCACAAAACAATAGGCTCAACAATTTAACATATTTATAGGGACTAAAAACATATTTAACCCTAGATTCAATTAGGTTTCAAGGAATTTTGTTTCTGGCCTGAGCTTTATGATTAGGGTAAAATTGTGTTGAAGGTGGCGATGGAATTAGAAAGTCCATGAAAAAGAATGGAAGAAGAATAGAAAAAGAAAAACTAGGGCTGGACAAGAATAGCCCAAACCGTATCCGCCCCGCCCATAATAACCGATTGCATTCGGTCGGGTCATTCGGTTGAAACGGGTGCTTTTCAATGGGTTTTGTTGGTTAGTAAGAGTCGGTTTCGGTTGGGCAAATACAGTCCAACGAAAACCGAACCCGTTCGCATAACAGACTATTGTTGTACTACTACTGGTAAAACGCACATGCTGATGGCTTGGAAAATCAAAAGGCTATACATGTAGTAGCTACTAGCTAGCTGTTACTTTTGTTACTCATTTAATATATTAGTTGTTATTTCTCTCTCTCAATTAGAATGCTTTACCGCTAATATCACGGTTATTTTTATTTTGGTTTTCTCTTTCTCTCTTCCACTAACCGCTAATAGTAATACAATGCTCTCTCTCTCATTTTTCAAAATAACAAATTAATGGTGTTCATCTTCATCATTTCATGGTGTATTCTGCCAAAAGACTTTCATCTTCCATCAAATATTCCCTAAGGTTGAGCACATAATTGAGATCGACACAACAAATCTTCTATCAAATATTGTTTATCTACCATCTTTCTTATTAGATATCCATTGTCTCCAGTCTCAACCATTGTTGAACTTTTTCTTAAAATTGTGATTCTTTCTTTGAATCCAGTTTGGATCTATGATTCTAATCTTCTGAGAAACTTAAAACCGCGAAAACCGAACCGGCGAACCCGTAAACAAACGAACCCGAAAATCGAGGAAAACATTGAACGGAATTGGGTCTAGTTATACGACCCGCGGTTTAAGCCGGATGGGGGTTTCTTGTTGCTTCTTAGCATTTAATTTGTTAAGAAGTCAGATATATTTATGACTCATGTCAAAAGAAAGTCACTGATTTGTGTCCATAATTAACTTTCTCTAGTACTCAGATTTGGAGGAGTGGAAGAAAAGGGAAACCAAGTTAAGTACACTGTATCACATTAGAACGTCCCATTACTTGGTGGAATCGCCAATAATCAAGTATCAATCCTAAAATTTTAGTAGTGGCACAATCTAGGAGAGATAATGCACAATTTTTTAAGACCTCTTGCAATTTACAACTACTACTCATAAATCATGGGGCTATACATGTAAATTGATTCGTCTATTTGTTTGATAGACCCATCTATAGTTTGTAGACCGGTGTAGCTAGGATTCATTCTAGAAGATATAAATTTAAATGTATATCATCAAACTACGAAGTCGTCACCCATGCATGCAATGCAACAAATGATACCTGACTTTCGGCAGAGAAACTCTTGTATGGGCATATACCCCAAATTAATATTATTTGAGTGCACTCACATGAAATCAACAAAATTAAACAAAAATAATTTAATCACATCAATTAGCGTCATTTAATTTTATTCTTTTTTAATTTTGTTGAGTTAATGTGAGTGTGCTCAAATAATATTGATTTGAGTATGTGTCCATGAAAGACTTTCTCAGACACCATATTTCAAAATTATACACTACTTCATTTACATGATAATATTATTACTTTTTTTTTTAAGAAAATATTATTACTAAAATTTTCTAACTAATAAATATAATGTTTGGAAGTCCAAGATTATCTTTTATATTAAGAGTTTCACTTAGAAGATCAATCTATCTTATATTCTCATTTATCTCCCAACTCCCAACGATGATTTTTTTTTTATCAAGTAGTTTAGCGGCCGGAGAAATTTGAATAAGTAGTGTATTTGGGGTTCGAATTCAAACCCCTGTATATACATGTATTATCTCTTACCAAGTGAGCTAAGTTTATGGGGACCTTGAATTAGGGCCTAACTAACATTAATTTTCAACAAACCAAAATATTTAATGTAAAAAATAACCTAATATACAATTTCAATGAATTTACACAAGCAATTTCCTCCCAAAAGTGCATAATTTCATCATCAAGTAGCTCGACAGTATATTTCATCATCAAGTAGCTCGACAGTATACAATTTTGTATCTTGTTAATTATTGATGTTGCAATTGTTTGGACTATATACTTTCAACTCATTATATTGCATTATGCATTGAATACATAACCGACATATAATACCAAAGGTAAGATCCAAGCAAGCTCACTTGATGTCTTAAAGGCTTAGGTTTCTTTTTTTCTTTTTTTGTTACTTAAAGGCTTAGGTTTCATGACAAGGGAGAAAACACCAACATACTAATATTTGTAACCAAAAAATGTATTAAGAAGGTAGAAATTAAATTGTTTGGATTTATTTTTTCCAGAGACTAAATTGAGTCTTGTTCATTTTCTTAAGAATTAAAATGAATCTTCACTCTTAAAATATAAATAGAAAGAGTTATAATAGACTCAAGATTAATATTTTCAACTACACGCAGAGAATATTTGATTTAAAAGAAGAAAAAAAAGGACTTTAAAGTAGAAGATTTTCCTTCAATTGAAGTTTACGTACGCACTAACTCCCACCATGCAATACAAAGAATATTAAAGCAAGCAACCTACCTCACTTTGATTGTCTATTTCAAGCTAAAAAAAGGAATTGTTCTGAACCCAAATGAAAATTAAAGAATGTGACCACAGTCACAAATTTTTGCCTCGAAGCCATGTATTTGTATAAAAAGATTGCATCACAATTCTTTCATCTACTCAATTCAAATACATTTTCATAACTTTTGGCAATTGAAAATCTCAAATTAAAAAGAAAAGAGAAGCCACCATTAATTCATCACATTCAATGGAAACCAAAGTTGCTGAAGCTACTAGCAAGAGATTGTATGAAGATTTTGAACCTTACTGCAAATGGATCACAAAGGAAGGACAAAAGATTCTAGAGATTGATTTGAAGGGTATTATATTTCCTTGATTATATACTCTTGTTAGTATTTTAAATTCATGTGAAATTTAAATTTTAAGAGCATGAACAAATTAAATAGAGGATTTTATATAACAAATATCAAAATAATAGTTGATATTCTAATTCGTATCGTTGATAATAGTTGATGTCCCATCTTTTATATTCTAATTCTAAATATCAAATTTGTAGAGAATGATCAAATAGAGATTCTAGAGATTGATTTTAGGGTTTATTAAAAGAATTTTTCATAATAAAATCCTCTATTTTACTAAAAATGATAAGGATTTACATTTGAAACATTTATTTGAGCCCTTATTAAAATGCCCTCTTTCTTTAGCACTTCTAGCGGATGTTGTAGGAGTGTACTTTATTAGAGCGTAGTTACTTTTTTTTTTCTCTCTCATGTAACCAAAAAAAATAATGCCCCCTAACTTTTCTTCTCAAAAAATTAGAAAAATTAAATAAAGATTGAAAAATCATAGTAGATTTCAAACGATCATTTTGTTTAAATTTTTAGATAAGATTCTGATTAGAGGTTATTTAATGCAATATGTTAGAAATTAAGATTAAAAAACAAAATAAAAAGAAAAGCACCATTTAATATACAAATATTAGTCTAATGGCACGATGATATTTTTTTCTTGAATCATTTTAGGTTTCAAAAAGGAGCAACTTAAGGTTCAAACCAACAATAAAGGGATCCTAAAAATTTATGGAGAAAGGACTCTTGGTAGTAAGAAATGTAGCCGTTTCCACAAAGAAATCAGGATTTCAAGAGATTATGATGTGAATGGGATTCAAGCAAAGTTTTCTCAAGGGATTCTTTCTATTATAATGCCAAAAACTGAAGTAATTCAACATACCAAAGATGCAACCAAAGAGAAACATTCATTTTGGGGGGTACAAGAGAGAAAAATAGCAACCATTCAAATTGTGATTGGAGTAGTGGCTATGGTTGCACTAGGGACTTATGTGGCACGAGCAGTAGTGAATAAACACCATCATGATGCATTTGGCAATGTTAATGTTGTGAATGTTTAATTTGGACATGATATGATACAATATGTTAAGTAAAACCACAAAAAAATGAAAAAGAAGCATAAATTTGCTTTATTTGCTATATGTTGATGAGAAAGTGAGCAAGGTGAATGAATTTGCTTTTTACATTCTTGTAACATGCTAAATTTGCTATATCTTTGAAGACAAATAATGTAAAAAAAGGGAGAACTGGGATCATCTAAATCCACTCTTTTTTTAGAGGAAATTCACTCATTTATATCAAATGTTCTTAACAAATACACGGCCCAACCAAAAACAAAACATTAGTGTTACCTTTGCATAAAACAAATTATAGCTTCCATTGAAGAGAAGATTCCACTACTATGAGGATTAGGGTGAATATACAAACATTTTTGGACATGCTCTACTATGAACTAAGCTAGGTTGGCCACGTCGACCGGTACGTAAAAGTCATTCAAAATTTCAATGAGGATAGCCGGTCTAAGGGGGCTGCCACTAAAGTAAGGGTTTTAGGCCCCATACTACGCCTTCTATTTTTGTCTTTGAAAACATTTTAGTACTTCTATTTTTTGTAACCATGTTCACTCGAAACTCAAGTGGTATGTAAATGAGGAGTTATAGTTTATGTTGAAAGTTCGATTTCAGTGCTAGCTATTTCATTGGTTATTTGAATCTTAAATTTTTTTTGCCTTCAGATTCCTATCAATCTAATTTGATGCCGGTTGTTCTAAATATATTAAGACAAGTAGTATGTAATCAAAGTTTGTAAAATTAAAAAATTAATTTATATTTGTATCATTTCAAAATTATTATTTTATTTTAAAATCTCTAATAATTGGTAAATAATGTCTATATTAAATATTATTTTCAACATGCACGCACGCGCGTGTGCTCGGCTGCCCACACGCGCGCACACACACATATATACTCCCTCCGTCCCGCAATAGATGACCCATTTGAAAATTTGCAATTTTGACCTAACTTACTCTGACCATATTTCTCTACTAATATACAAAGATAAATAATATCATATAAGATGTCGTTAAATTCGTCTCGATGGGTATTTTCATAATTTTTTCTAACATATTATTCAAGATATTTAAGCTCCAAATTATGCATTGGCATGCGTAATAGGGTAAACTGTGTCATGTATTATGGGACGGATGGACTATATATATATATAAGGCCACGCACTAACGAAGTTGACTATATCGAAAAAGGATATACTCTCAATGTGACAAACCAAAGTTCGATTAGCTGACCAAATACTCATATTTAGTGTCTAACACACATCATAATGAATTACTTTCGATTGAGGGAACTTATGAATTTTCTTTCTTAGTCTTGTTTTGTTCTCTCTAAACGCACTTAAAAAACCTCTATTTAAATTTTGCTTTAGACCTAAAAATACATTGGGCCGACCCTAGGATAGACCTTATCTTTTGTAGATAGAAGCATATATTATTGTTACATTTACTCTTTAGACAATGACTTGATCGATGTCATTTCAACAAAAATAAAGAAAAATCAATTATATGTACCATGTACCAAAAACTCAACTGATATTTGTTTTTCATTGTTTCTACATTCAAAGAACAGCTCGTTAGAGTTTTAAATAATTTTTAGGCCGGAAAATCTAAAGGCTTAATTACTTGCTCCTTAAGTTTCTCAAAGTTGTGATTTTGACCCTCTAAAAAAACAATTCTTTTCAAGCCCCCTAAGTTTACTTTCTGTTACAATTTTAGCCCCTCATGGCAATTTTAACCCCCTAAGTTTACTTTCCATACCCCCTAATTTCGAGTCAAAAAGTAAACTTAGGGGGCTAAAATTGCCATGAGGGGCTAAAATTGCAACAAAAAGTAAACTTAAGGGGCTTGTAAAGAGCTGTTTTTTTAGAGGGCCAAAATCACAACTTTGGGAAACTTAGGGGGGCAAAAGTGTAATTAAGTCAAATCTAAATTATACTATTTATTATCATCTAAGTTGGAGGCTAAACGTCCGACACTATTTCATCTTTCGATTACTAGATTATTTCATTACCAAAATACGAGTTATTATCTATAAAACCAAGCTCTCGTAAAAATAAAAAAAATCTATAAAACCAAGCTGAATCAAAATGTACATTAAAATGTTTAGGATATATATCAAACATGTATGCATAATTAATTCACAGATATATTACACAACAAAGTATCATCATAAGTACTAAGTACACATTTTAAAAAAATTCATCAATATATATATATATATACACACACACACACCATATATTTAATTGACTAATGTATAGCCAAAAGTGCTTGTGATTGCTTCTCAAAACGAAAACCATTTCCCATAGAATCATCGGCAGACCAAACAAAGATACCATGAAGTTTCTGCTGACTCTTCAACCTTTGACATGCCTTGAAAAATCCATCACTTGGAGATAATCCACCACTCCCATCACTAATGAAGCTCACCAACACTTTCCCACCATTATAATTTGAGCTTTGTTTGTTGAAGTAATCAATAAATTGTGACACACTTGTACCTTTATCATAAGCATAAAATTGAAAATTAACATAATCTATGAGATGTCCATAACTCTTCCACAAGGCTAAGTAGTGACTTTGAACTTGATCATCATCAAAAGGAGCAATAGAAGCAAAAGTTATGACTCCATTTGTTTTTAGGGTTTTGATTAACCTACCAATGCATTCAGCAAAGGTATTAGGGTCTCCTTTGAAATGCTCGTAGTCAATGTCGATCCCGTCTAAGTTGTACTCTTTGATTATTTTTGTGAGCGAAGAAACTGCGTTAGAGAGCCATGATTCAACCGAAGATGGATTGAAGTAAGCATAGCCACCTTCAACACTATCACCTCCTAGACTAAGAGCTACCTTAACATTAGAATTTTGGCTCTTGATGGAAGAAACTTGGGAGGGGTTAAGGTTTTTTGTGTCCCAGAAGATGTTAAATTTTCCATTGGTGGGTGAAGGAGAAGATGATGTATCGTAGTCGATACCGAAGGAGAGAATGAAGTGGAATTCGACATTAGGGTTTATAGGAACATCCGAGAATTTAATGTTGTTTGATTCAGCTCCAATGTATTCTCTGAATAGATTTGTGCTTGGGGAGAGTGTTGCTCCAACACGGGTGGATGAAATGAATAATAATAAGAAGAATGTTTTGATCATAATGGGAAGTTCCATTGTTGTGTAACTAAGAAAATTAAGAGGTTGTTGTTATGGTGCTATATGAATTGTGAATAAGCATGTATATGCATTGCTTTGAATTTCATAGGCTTATATATAGTAACGGATAGAGTATGAACATAGAGTAAGGAGGATTAGCAAGTTGATAATTTTAAAATTAGGTATATGCTAGCTTGCCGTTTTGGCCATCATTTTATAAAATAATTAATTACTTTGCTTTATAAAGGACAAATCATAAACTATATTTTTAGGGGAAATACTTGATGGACACCTGATATGGTTTATATACCTTGAGAGATAAAGAAGTGATATGAAAACAATTATAGATTGTATATGTAATAAAAAAAAAAAAAAACAAAATAAGATGTTGAATGAGTGTTGAAGAATATTTTACGATTAAATATCATAATTTTTATTTCAACAATGATATTTAAACACCTCAAATTTTCCTACACTTATTCAACACGTCATTTTTTTCTCTCATTTTTTATCCTATCATCAAAATATCTCATTTATTTCATCTCTCTCTTATCTCCATCTTTCTTAAGGTATATTGAAGTGTCTAACAAACATTTTTCTTTTAATTTAGGCTTTTTTTCTTTTTATGAAAAAAGATATTTGAACCTCCATTTTATGACAACTTTTGGACAACCTTCTCTCTCATGTTCGCCTTATGTTTTTATTCTTGTCTCCCTTTTTTTCTCTTTATTGTTTTTAACCAATAAAAAAAAAAAATAAGGTTGTTGCATAAGTTGTCACAAATGGTTGCACAAATATCACTATTTTTTGGGTAATGTAGGCCTTTTTTGTTGAAGTTTATTTTAAAAGTAAACCGCCGTTTACGGCTAGCTTCCACAATTTAATTTTGTGACCACTTTCTTATCTTTTCTTGAGTTTTGATCTTTGATCATTCTACGGAATGTAAAGTATATAATATGATGTCCACTAATAGGAAAAGAACAAAGCAAGGGCCAATATAGATTATATTCCACGGTAAATTTTACTTCTAAGTTTGGCAAGGTAATGAATGTGTTGAAGATTTTAGGGTACAAGGGTAAGATAATTTTTGAGGTAAAAAAAATGTAAAGCCTTTACAAAATTTAATTCTTTACTAACAGAAGTGTGTATAGAAAATCTGAGGTCTTAGACAAAATTTCTAAAAGAGATTTAATAATATATAAAATATCAACTCTCGTATTATGATGTTTTAGTTTTTTACGTCAAAATTTTATAATCAAACAATTTGAACATTTCAATTATAGTAGCTGATAATTTTTTTAGAGGAATTATAGTAGCTAAGATGTTTAATATACTTAACCTAATTTCTAGCACTGATGATCTTAGATAAAATTGAAAAAATTTGAAGTTAAAATGTTAAATTTTTTAAATATATTTACAGAGACGAAAAAGGTAAATTAATTGTATGAATCCCCAAGAAAATAAATAATAAGTTCAATTTTTCAATTTCATTTGACAATTGTGGTACACAATACTAAACAAAACGTTTTCTTAAAAAAAAATGGTATACATTAGCTTCATTTTTTTAGGGAGGAAGAGGGCTTTGGGGGGTTAATTTTTTATTCATAATACAAAATTCTTTTCATTTGAGGAACTCAAAAATTGTATTGAGGGATGGTTTAGGGGAATTTTGGAGAGTTTATATTTATTTTTCAAATTCAATCTACGTTGTTATAATATTCTTAAAATTAAAAATATATAAATACATTGTTTTATCATTTTTATTAAAAATCGGTTTTTCAAAAAATGCGAAAGATTTCTCCATTTTTCTATATATTTTCCACCCAAAAACTCTCTCTTCTCCTCCTTTTCAAACTCCCGAACAAAGGGATTTCGAATTTGGTTGGAAATTTTGATAATAGTGAGGGAGATGCACCAAAACTTGGGTTTGAGATTAGAAAAATTGATGGAAATGATGAATGAGAAAATTGATGATGGTGAGGAAAATTGACGATAATGATTTGGATAAACAAAATGAAAATATATATGGATTTTAAAAGATGAATGTGATAAATGTGATGTTACTTTTACTTTTGATATTTTGTGTTAAATCTCTGGTTCATAGGGGAAAGAGTCATTGATAATTCAGATAGTTTAACTAAAAGATAAGTAAAATATGGTTAATAATTGTTCAAATCAAATTTAGTTATGACCAATTTTTATTTTTGAGATTTTGTTAGTAAAATCTAATTCAAGAAAAATGAAATTTGTTGAACTCAATTGTCCAACTCATTCCACATAAGCTTATTTTGACAAAATTGAATAAAAAAAAGGTAACCTTATAAATCTTACAAACTTAACTTTACATTTATACATGCAACAGGTGGTTCTCGAAACTCATATGAACTCTAATGTAATTTGTTCAATGAAACTCGTAAGAACTCTAATGTACTCCCTCCTGTTCTATTTATAAAAAACATTTAATTTTTTTTGATTCATTACATAAATGATATATTTGATCTATATTCTATATCAAGTGCATTAATTGCTCAATAAATCTAAAAAGTCAACTTATTTTATAAATATGATCGAAGGAAGTAATTTGTTATTAAGTATTATTATTAATAAAAAAAATTAACTTATATTATAGGGACATTACATTATATTATATACACATAGCAAAGGCTAATTTTGTAGTTTTTGAGGGCCTAAAAGAGATATAGAGGGGCCTAAAAAGTAACCCTCTAACTTCATCTCCAATTCCCAATTCCAAAAACTCTAACCCACACAAACCACAATGAGTATTCGTAGCACCACCACACTACTCTCACGCGCCACCAGAATCAAAACAAAGCTCCAATCCTCCCTCTCAGCCACCGTCATAGAGCTAGACGACGTGTCGTATCAACACGCAGGTCACGCAGCAATGAAAGAATCATCTGAGCAAGAAACCCATTTCAATTTGAAAATCGTTTCGGAGAAATTCGAAGGCGTTAATCTTGTTAAACGACATCGTATGGTTTATGAGGTTCTTGATGATGAGTTGAAATCTGGGCTTCATGCTCTTTCCATTGTTGCGAAAACGCCAAAGGAAATTACCCCTGAAGTGAAGTGAAATGATACGGTGCGTTTTGTTGAGAGTTTAAAGTTTTGATTTTTATGTTGTTATTCAATGACCCTTTTGAATTAAGTGTCTTTATTGTATAAGTGGTTAAATATAAGTTATTTCTATGATAAATTTCGTTGTTATTCAGTGCCCCTTTTGAATTAAGTGTCTTTATTATATAAGTGGTTATGTATAAGCTATTTCTATGATAGAAGATATGAAAATAAGCTGAAAATAATTTATGGACATGTCATAAGTTGTAGCCCTAAGCTCTCATAAACCAACTCACAAGTGCTTATGCCAGTAGATTACTTCGAATAAGTCAATTCAAACAGACTTATAGCCCGTTTGAGTTAGCTTATTTTTGTTGCTTAAGCTGAAATAATTTATGGACATGGCATAAGTTGTATTCCTAAGCTATCATAAACAAATTCACAAGTGTTTATGCTAGTAGATTAGTTCAAATAAGGCTTTGTTTGGTAAAAAATAGTGAACAATTGATGAGTTAGCTTATAGTGGATAGTTGATAAGCTAGCTTATAGCTGATAGTGTATAAGCTAGTTGATTGAATTTATAGTGTTTGGTAAAATTAGTGATTGAACTAACTTATATAAATATGAAATAACATAAAAATGATATATTTAATTAAGATTTCATTTTATTTGAAATAAGACTGCAAGGGTAAAATTGAGATAAATAATGATAAGCTAAAAACTAGTTGAATTAGCTTATCAAAAACCGCTATAAGCTATTAAAATTAAGCTTTAAGCTTGTGAAGAAGTGGCGGTTACCAAGCGGGTCGTTTTAGTGAAATGAGTTTACGAGACATAAGCTATAAGCTCAAAAACATGTCTTACCAAACAGGCCATAAGTCAAACTAAACAGACTTATTTATTGTTTGTGGCTATTGTTTGTTTACATTTCAGACATGTATTAAAACTACCCAATTTGGCTCATCAAATTGTAGAACCTTATGATTCCTAATATTGTAAAATGTTGATCAGATTTGTAGCTGAATCTGTTAACAAATGCACTCTTGACATTAGCACCTCAATGTCATTATAGTCTCTGCAATTGCCAACAGAAGTACAAATCTGATTAACATGTTGCTTTAGTGTTAACGGAGGGGACTAAGTTGATACAGTCCTATAATTTTAAAAACTAAACCGAGTATTTACTCATTTTTCATTGTAGTTTTTTAGGTGACTTATTGATGAGCTCCTTGATACTTTGATTTATGACTGTTAACTAGTTAAGATTCTTGCATTTACATGTGAATACATTGATGATGATGTTATTGCTTTTAAGCATTGTAGAACTGGTAAATGAAAACTTTGATAAGTAAGTTCCTCAGTTACTTTCAAAAATAGGAGAGGAGAGAGTCATAGTTCAGAGTCTAACTTGAGAGATTGAGACTAATCTATGGAGCAGACTACTATTTATTATATTTATTATATTTACTTGAACAACCAAGTAGGATAGAATGATAATTTCGAGATCAAGTTGAAGATTTGTATCTAGCATGATATATGAGTTTGTTTAGGTATTGGATGTGCATACATATTACAGATCTCTAATTTCTGTTGCAATTTTATTGGTGACTTATTGATGAGTTTCTTGATAATATAAGCTTTGACTGTTGTTTCGTTAAGATTCTTACATTTAGACGTGAATACATTGATGATGATGTCATTGGGTTTAAACATTGTAACACTGGTAAATGAGAAGAGCTTCTTGTATTGGATTGCCTTTTAGATTTTTCAGTAGGAATATGTGTGGCTTCATCCAAACAGAATGAGTTTCATTTCATGGGTTAGGGACGATGTTTAGCTTTTGGCTCTTGGCTTTAGTTTGTATTTGTTTTTGCCATGATAACATGCTAAACATGTGGTGAACTCGAAGCTACAAGAGATAGCTTGCGAGAACACAACATTGCACCGCTAAAGCAAAACATGCACTTAATGTTTTGGATGAGCTTCCACTTTGTTTAGATTGTAGAGTGTAGGATGTCATGTCTGTTGTTGGTATTGAGTCTGGACTAAAGCTCCAATGATGAACTAATGAGATACCACGGAACTTTTCTATCGTTCCAATTTCTGAATTTCAAATTAGTCTTTCTTGTTATATGTTGAAGAAGGTAGTTCTGAGGAGCTTCTCTCAGGCTTCTTGTCACCATTTTCCTTTCTTGCATCTCTTTCTTATGAATTTGCTTCTTCTAATGTACTTCAGAGGAGAATGTGTAAAGTTATTACCCTTAGTTGACATTGTCTGTCATATGTAAGTGGGACAAAGCTTAGGTAAAGTACGACCCTGTATTTTTGTTAGATGAACAATAAAAAATTTATATATGACACTGTACCTAAGTTTTACCCAGATAAATATATGGACAAGACCCAGGCTAGGCGTGTCCCAATGGGGGATATGTATTGTGCCTGACACTGACACGACACCAACACATGATTACATTGAGTTTTGTAATTTTCTCAAATTATTATTGGTGTTTGTGTCATGTCCGAATCTGTGCTTCATATAGCGTGGTAGATTGTAAGTTTGGATAAATGATGATGACTCCACACCGGAAAGGTTGGTAGAGTGATAATAGATTAAGAGAGAATATAATAGTTTATTATATATCCCGACTCTATTATCTTGGTCACCAAACTGACCCTTGTCGTGTTGTTTAGCACTAGATGATCCAAAAAAAAATCAAATTGATTATTTGATTAAGTTGGTTTGTATAACTGCTGAATGTTTGCTTCTTTTTTTAACCAGGTTATTGTAGTGACTAGTCAAAGTGATTTATTATAGATTACTATTGTATGAAGGACGTCCATGTATATTGAAGTATGAAAGTGTGCCATGGAAAGACAATATTACCATTAGACAAATGGTGGATCAAAGGAATTCTATTCTATTGTTGTTTGGAATTTTAGAGGAAGTGAATAAATGAAAATTAAGAGAATAATTGCATTTGTAGTAAATTGAATTTTACACTTTTAATTTGTGTTTTGCTGCACTATTTTCTTCCCAGCCACATACCCGTTTTAGAAACCATGCTTTGCACCTAAGCAAAATGTAATTTATTCATTTCCATCTATGATTTAGATTCATCTCCAATCAAAACTATGATTTGTGATTCCAAATTATTTTAAAACATTCTCAAAAATAAGATAGTGACTTACCAAATTAATATATAACATATTTACTTACCAAATCAAATTGAAAATAAGGTCATTGATCCTGACCATGTTAGGCCCCTTTTGTGTTAGCTTTTTAAAGAAACATTTAAATAAAAATCCGTTTAAATAACTTTTTTTTTAAAAGTCATTCTAACTATTTTACCATTATGTTATGATTTTTTTTTGGATAGCAAAATTTTTATAATATCTCTAAAATAATAATAATCTATTTCAAATAGTTTTTCATAAAAATCATTTTTTAGAGATGTCCTTTTTAAAAAAAATATGTCAGTTTTATTATGTAAATTCTCTAACAATAAATATTTGAGTGAGTGAATGTTAAAATCTCTTTAACTTCTAATGAGTTTTAAATAATTTTAACTATTTTCGATCAATTTTTTTAATTTTTTTCTATAAATACGAAGAAAAAATCATTTTTTTTAAAAAGCTTTAGAGCCCGTTTGTTATGGCTTTTTTAAGAAAAAAAATCACTTTTTTTAAAAACTTAATCACTTTTAAGAGTGTTGTCCGTTTGTTGCAATTTTTTAAAAAAATTAGAATAAATTATGTTTTTGTTCTCTTAAATATTTAATTAGTATCGTTTTGGTCATTTAATTAAAATTTGATTTATTTTGGTATCTTAATTTTCTCTCTGTTATACATTTTGGTCATTTACGTTAGTTTTAATTCAAAAACGTTAGGGTTTCTTCATCTTCATCTTCATATCATCTCCATCAACCTCCAACAACAAAAATCCTAGAAGAAAATGACGAAACCCTAACATTTTTGAATTAAAACTAACATAAATGACCAAAATGTTTAACGGAGAGAAAGTTAAGATACCAAAATAAATCAAATTTTAATTAAGGGACCAAAAATGCAATTTAAACTGCTTCAAATGAGAAGTTGTTAAGAACAGCTTCTCAAAAAATAGATATTTTTTATAGGAGAGAAAAAATATGTCTAAAAAGATTGAACTAATTTTGTAACAAAAAATCTTTTTTATGCAGTTGTATCCAAACAAACTAAATTATTTGTTTAAAAAGAGTGATTTTTATTATAGTAAACAAACGAAATATAGATTCTGATTTTTCATAAAATCTCTAAAATATAATCTTTAAATTATTTTATGTCAACATCACTTTTATTTTAATCCATAACAAACAGACCCTTAATGCGGTGGTATATAATTAATGATCCATTTATTAGCCGAAGCATCAACACAATTATTAGCCTCCGGTAAGAGTGACAAACTCTAACCTCCCAATCCATCTCTAACAACATATGAATTTGCTGCAAAAGTCTCCATCCACAAACGCTATCCATTGTCTTATTATTTAAGGAGTTGACTGTCACACGAAAGTTAACATGAAGCTCTACTCGACTAAATCCATGATCGCAAGCCAACGTTAATCCTTCAAACACTCTCCAAAGTTCAGCTACGTAAGCACTACAAATACCAATACATTTGGAAAAACCACAAATCCACTCGCCATCTTCTCCTTGCAAAAGTCATCCACAACTGGATTTTTTAAGCCTTTTAGTTGCTCCATCAATGTTGAGCTTAACCCAAACTATGGAGGGAGACATCCATCTAATATTTGCTATGATCACTGAAGGAGCTACTACAACTTTTATGTAAGCCTTATTATAGTCATGAGGAGTGATATGGACACTCTCTTTCCAACACTCACTCTATTATTAGATGAAATTTATATGGGCACCATACATTGAAAATAGATACACATAAAGTGGTGAGATCCACATGTGTTTCATCGAATATGAAAGTGAGTGTTAAAGAGAGTGCTAAAAAGAGAGTGTTCCTAACATTTCTCTATAGTCGTTCATGCGCTGTAATATTAACTTTCTAAGGCATGTATGGCAAAGACCCATGTATCATCATCATGTATTAATTTGTTTCTCAAGTGCCAAAGACTATGACACGATGTAGCCCAATATTAATTATTTTTTTGTCCATAACATCCTTTTAGTATTTTTTGTGTGCATTAACCCTTCGGTTTTTAAGGAAATAGGGTATTCATAATCTAGAATTGAATTGTGTGGTAAATATAGTCTGATCAAAAATTATTTCACCGATGAATTGAACAAGAGTGGTGATACACAAACCACCCCATGTGGCATACCACTTTCTACACCCTTCATGTGGCATTTTTTAATAATTAATTTGAGGGCAATTTTGGCCAACAACAAAAAGTAAGGGGCCGTTTTGAAACACAGAAAGCCCTCACTGTTGGAACAAGGGTGTTTCACAAGTCACCTATTGAGTTTTGACAATAACAAGGTATTAAAAATAATCAATTGGATATGCTAAACAATTTGTTCA
>Ga0315915_1001862_pt1 | contig 26133 bp, 16 predicted proteins | sample MpolbnodulesMG_FD_207738 | JGI IMG/M metagenome (GOLD analysis project Ga0315915, IMG submission 207738) | Medicago polymorpha root nodule microbial communities from Los Angeles, California, United States - branched nodules | ecosystem: Host-associated > Plants > Roots > Nodule | place: USA...
CTATAATAAAGACTGTTGTTGGTGTCATTAAAAAAATAGATCATATTTTTTGTTATATTGTTGGTGTCAATTGTTAGTTTGGTTTGTTATAACTTGAAAATAACAAACATTTATATTTTTAGTTTTAATCAAAATCAAAATTTCATAAAAAAAAATATCATTCACAATTTTCAAACGTTAGCGTAATAAAAAGATAAGATTAATGCACACAATTTCAAAGGCGAAGCAAAAATAAAACTGTTAAAAGAAACTTATTCAAGTTTTGGAGTTGATAAAGTGACTAATTTTGTGGTGCAAAAGCGAAACAATTTGTTTCTATTATCGGATTAATAAATCTTACAATTAGATTTAACATGGTATGTTATTTACTGATTCAACCATAGAAAATAAACTTGTATTAGATGCTAGATTAATTTACTGTGTACCTTTGATAAATGCGGTTTTTGGTAAAGCGTGTATATTTTTATTTGTTTGTTTTGGTTCTTTGAAGTTTTTTTGGCACATGTTGCTTCCTAGTTTGATTATGAGTGCCCATGGAGTACATGTTGGTGAAATATTAATCGGGGTAAAAACCTCTAATATGCTTCTAATTTAATAGTAATTGAATAACTATTTATGTGCTCATAATTTATACACTGCAATTGAATATGTGGCAATGAAAGATTATAAAATTGTCAAATCGTAGCCAAAAAGTGGTCAGATTTTTGTTAACATAGCCATTGTCATTCTTGATGAATATATTATGGAAATGGATTCCATGTTGCAACTGTGTGATACATAAACAACTTCCGACTGTCTGATCTAAATCAACGAATGAGATTGTTAATTGTGTGAAATCATTAATGTAATATAAACCGTTCAATCCCAAATCAATGATTGAAATTTGTATCTGTGTGAAACTGCGTGATTTTACTACAACAACAATTCCTAGTCCATATATTATACGCCTCTAGTGAATAAAAGGTTATTTGGCAGGCAATTTGCCACGTTGATTTAAGTAAATTAGTACTTGCATTCATGGGCGTTTTTACCGCCCAGCTAGCCCGTGCACACGCCCGGGCTCAACCCATACCTTCTTTGTATCGCTAAAATAAATTTACAAGAAATTTGACTTATAGTGACAGCCAAAATCCGTCACTATAGGGCAAATTTCCGTAGCTAAATCTATCTGTCAGTGCCAAATGGTTGTCATTGCAGGTTTTCCACCTTTACCTACGGACAAAACGTACGGACAAAACTTAGGTAATTCTACATGCTAAATCTATCTGTCATTGCATTATAGAATAATTCTCCCTAGCTATGAACTATTATACCATTCACCCACACCAATACTCAATACTCACAAAAATTCTTAATACTCGCATAAATCAAAATCTATATATACTCCATTGCTCATTTAATTTATGGTACCAAAATTTGAATCACTATTCATAATAGCTCATTAGACAAAATAACATAATATCAAGTTACAACTTACAATCACTTCATACCTAAAAAATCTTACAATCACTTCTACAACGGGGCATAATAAAACATATTTTAACTTCTAATTTGTGAATCTTCAACAATAGTGGATGCACCAAAGCTATTACCAACATCAGCAAAAGTTGGAAGTCCACCAGTTATCAAGCCCTGTCAATGAGCTAGTAAAATAATCTTATAAGCCCGTGAGAAATAATTGTTTCCAACAAGATCAACGATGTGTGGTTCAATGACTTGATGATATGTTACACCGAGCGGGAAATATTCAAGTCACATGTTGATATTATTCGAACATTCACCGCAAAGAGATTTCAAAAAGGGCATTTACCTCCTAATTTTATTTAGCACACTATTGACAGGTTATGTTTCATCTCTCTTGTTCCAAACTGTACTTTTATCGACAAAATGACGAGCCTATTTTATTTCAATTTATGACTATTTATATATTATGTCACATGTGAATTTGCGGTCAAAAATTTGCCCAAACTCGATAAAATTCCTGGCTCTGCCACTGGTTGCATTAGTTACAATGAAACTTATGAATTTTGCTTAGAACTTGATTGCATTCTTCACTTCTAAACTACTAATAGTTTTGAAACTGTATAATATTATATAGAAAAGACAGATAATAAGCAAAACTCTGCATTTTAAATTTATTCATTAAATGATGTATGTGATCTATAATAGTGACCACATACATCATTTAATGAATGAATCTCAAATGCAAAGTTTTTTTCAACTTTCTAACGAGACTTTTGTGCAAAACTACAATTTTTATGTGGCAAATGAAACAGTTAAGGCAGTTATAGAATTGGTAACTAACTTATTTAATTTTTCATTTTTATTCAATTTTAATTATATATTTTTTGTTTGTGATAGAATGAAATTGAAGTAGGAAGTTAATCAAATCATCATCGCCGTTGGTTTTTTTTTTATTCAATCAAATCACCAACATCATACAAATGAGGAAATTTTGGAATGTTTATATATAAAAACTCTATATTCTATTTTGAATAGGGGTGAGCACAATTACCGAACACACCCACAACTCGGGATATTTGAGTCACTTGTGGGTAGGATAGAGCATCGGACGGGTTCGGACGGGTTCGGGCCCGAAATACCCATACTAAATGAAACCGAACAGAGCTTTATGAGACCCAATTCCGCCCAAATACAAGATCAGTTTGTGCGGGTCTCGGGTAAGTCAAAATGGCAGGTTATGCGGGTCGGTTGATTCAGGTGAGAGTAGAGAACATTGTTTTTAAGTTAGCTCTTCTAGTTTACCTTCTATAAGCTTCAAAGACCACCACACCATCACAATAAATCGCAAGTTTTTTGAAGTGATTGTAACAACAACTCCTCCAAGCAGAAATGCAAGCCGTTGATTTCCTTTGTCGCATGTTGTGTGGTATCTCTTTGTATATATCTCAACCTTGAGGGGTGGAAGAAAGCATTTAATTAAACGGTTGGAGAAAGACGCTTTAGATCTGAAAACCTTTGGTATAATGTAAGAGAAAGAGTAGAAGAAAGAAAAACAAAATGGAAAAGAAAAGAAACGTGTTACTAGAGAAACCTTTATTACTTATTTAAGTTTAAAATAAAGAAAAACAAAATGAACTAAAGATTGTATAATAATAGTTGTATAAGTATGTTGAAAGAAAGTGTGTGTGTGTCAGAGTTTGAAGTACCAAAGCAAATAAACAACAATAAAAGTTTTAAAAAGTGGAAACCTTTATGCATAGTGTGAGTCTCGAGAAAATTAGACAGCAGGGTAGAGAGAAAGTAACTCATATTTCTTTGAAAAATACCATCGGTCGGGTACGGGTACCAGTGGATTTAATTCTCCAAAACCGGACCCGACCAAATGAACCAATTTTTAACTGAATTTAGTTGTTTTAAGACCCAAAACCCGTTATTAACCGCCCACATTACCCGAATCTGTCTCGGATTGGTCGGGTTTCGGGGGGGTCATCATCTTCTGCTCAACCCTACTTGTGGGTGGTTAAAACGGTTTTCGGATCCTAAAAAAGCTGAACTCAGTTATGAGTGGATTAGCCCGGTCGGTTCCGGTTCTGAAAAGCTAAATCTGTTGATGTCCACACCCGTCCGGATGACAGTTAGTTTTAAACTATACAGATCTATTTTCACCCCACATGCTTGTCACCATCCTATTTACATGTTTGCTTGCAACCATCCTATCTACATGTTTGCTTGCAACTAGTAGTTACCTACTGATTTTCATCATTGACTACTTATTAAAAACTTTTTCTCTCTCACACATCCATTCAATGTACGAAGAAGACAGCTGATTTATGTGATGGAGGCAAATTGTAGTTGGAGAGATTGTTACTCATTCAAGAAAAACTCTTCTTTTTTCTTTTTCTTTCTGTAAAATTAGGCCTTGTTAGCTTTTTCATTTTTTCTATAAAAAAATTCAGACAAAGTTATTTTTGTGAGGCTCATCATACCCACACTAACCGACTCGTTTGCCCGCTCACCTGCCTCACTTGAGACCCGCTCAAACCGAATTAGTTTGTGGGCGGAAGTGAGTCTTAAAATTGGAGGCTTGGTTTCATCCATCTTGCCAAGTTCTGAATCAGCCTGAACCCGACCACTACTATACCCTAGTTTTGAAAGGAAAAAAAATCAAATTTTGATTCATCATTAGAAAAATTATCACACACACACACACACACACACACTCTCTCTCTCTCTCTCTTTCTCCCCTTTTTTTTTCATTAGTTGCATCAAAATAATAAACAATAATGGCTGAGAAGTCCTTAAAAGACAACAAAATTGACAAAGAAAACAACAACAATGAGAGCCAGAATCAGAAGCCAGAGAGCCAGAGTTAGAAGCCAAAAGAAGTGAAATCAACCGAGGATCCATCTCTCATGTGTAGTTCATCAATATTTTCAAAGGTAAGGAACAAACAACAAAAGAATTGAAATCACGTACTAACAACCAACACAAAAGAAGTAGAAGCTAGAGAAAGAGAAACCAAAAGCAGAGGAAAAGAAACCACAAATTGAACAAACAACAACAATGACTTCTTCTTCTTCTTCAAACAACAACAATGTTAAGCAGAGTCAGAAGAAAAAGCAGAACCAACCGAAGTAGAACAAGAAGCAAAATGTAGATGAAAAGAAACTAAAAGGGGAAGGTGAAACTTCAAGGGACCAAAGTAAACCTGAAGAGGTTGAGGAGATTGAAGACCAAAAGAAAGCGCAGAACCGTCAAAAGTAGAACAAGAAGCAAAAGGTATATGAAAAGAAATCAAACGGGGAAGGTGAAACTTCAGGAGACCAAAGTAAAACCTAAAAAGGTTGATGAGATTGAAGACCAAAATGAACACATCAATGAGGTTGATGAGGTTGTGGTGCAAAATGAAGACAATGTGAGTGATGATGAAGACACCAAGGTTGATACTGAGCCTCACGTGGTTCATCAATTACATCTCAACCAAATCAAAATCAAAGCACTCTTTTTGTTGGAATGCAAGAGAAGAATCTGAGGATAATTGGTACAATGTCAAAGAATAAAAGATATGCTTTTTATCTTTTATCAATCAATTATTTAACATTTTGTCTTAATCAATCAATGTTATTTTTTTTAACTTTTTATATTGTACCAATTCTTCAAGAAACTCATATGAACAATTGGAAGATGATTTTGAATGGATCAACCCTAAAACACTTGAAAAGTTTGCACCATTGATTCTTGCATGTGGCTGCGTGATTGATATGACCATATCTATTGGGATGATGAAAGGATTTGCAATTCATTGACTTTTTGAATTGTTAAATCTAATTTGTAAATGTGTTTTTACACGATCTTATGGTTTAGTACACCATGTTGAAGGATAGTGGCAGGAAGTAATTCTTTGATTTTGGGATAATATTTTGGGATTTTTTTTTGTTGTCATTCTTTGATTTTTTGAATTGTTAAGTCTAATTTGTAAATGTGTTTTTACACGTTCTTATGGTTTATTACACCATGTTGAAGGATAGTGACAGAAAGTAATTCTCTAATTTTGGGGATGGTATTTTGGGATTTTTTAATGTCATTCTCTGATTTTTTGAATTGATAAGTCTAGTAATTTGTAAATGTGTTTTTAGACATTTTTTTGGTTTACTACAAATTTAGGATTTTGTTTTTTGTTTTGTTGTTTTTGAACTTGTAATTCTTGATAAATAAATGTTAGAAATTGAATGAATGAATAAATGTGATTTTAGTAAAGCGTGTATATTTTTATTTGTTTGGTTGGGTTCAATGAAGTTTTTTTGGCACATTTTACTTCCTTGTTTGATTATGAGTGTGATACAGAGTGTCTATGGAGGAGTATATGTTGCTGAAATACTAATTAGTGTAAAAACCTCTAATATGCTTCTAATTTAATAGTAACCGAATAACTATTTATGTGCTCACAATTTATACAATGCAATTGAATATGTGGCAATGAAAAATTATAAAACTATCAAATCGTAGTCAAAAAGTGGTCAATACAAGTTACATGTTAAAATCATAAACACACAACTTTCAATATGAAAGTTATTATTTTTGGATGCTTAAACAACGTCGAAAGATATTTGGTAACATTTTCCATTATTTAATACCTATTCATCACTGTATCAAGTTGCCAAAGGTTATCCACATTTCTTAAAAAATAAAATTGGCTAAATGACCAAATCCTTATAATGTTGACTTAAAGGCAAAATGTGAACAATCTATAAATAAACTTATGATGTTCGTATATTCACGTAGTCTGTCAAGCTATATGAACTCATCTGTATTACTTAAATATAAAGTAGGCTTTCAGTAAAAAGACATCATACATCTTTGTATTTATTTATTTTATTCATTTTTTGTCATACGATATTTTTTTAGCATAAGTGGAATGATATTGATGTTCACTCTTGTTCCATGTTTCAATCAAGAACGAACACAAGTCGCTGTTTGGTCTTAATCCATGCGACGGTCACGGGAAAGAAACATTCTTTCTATTTTTGGTGGAAGAAATAAACGTTACGATATAAAATATGAATGAATATACTCCATCACATTATATTTATATCATAAAATAATAAAATTTATATGAGCACGTTTTGTTAGAAGTAGTAAACCATTATTACTGAGACATATTCAAGCTAATGATGTTGACTTTTGGAAGGGTTGTCATGTTTTTTGAACCTCTCACGGATCTTGTTTTCCTATGTTTATTATGTGCGCTGCGCTGCCCGTGGTCCTACTTATTGATAACAATATCCTAGTGGACTGTTTTGTTCTTACAAAATCTAGTGATTACCATCTCATTTGAGTGGTAAATTATCTCAGGACCAATCTTATTGGTAAATCTAGTGATCAATGTTGACATGTTTGGGAAGAGAATACAATGTACAACTTGAACCAGTGTAACCAATAGAGGCCACCCATTTGAAGTGTATCCATTTTGAACCAGCAACAAAACTTGTACTATCTAGTTTATCAAATCAATTAGTCTTCTGTTCCTGCTAACATGTTAACAAATTTGGTGTCAATTAACGTTGATCCAATTGACAAGGTTCAACTCATATCTCACAATGACCTAGAATTGAATCGCAATGTTGATGTGAGCATTTCATTTAAAGGTAATATATAGTAAACATCTTTAGAAGTGTTCTTTGAGCTTACATATTTTCCTAGTTGACTTTGGTAAATGCTCGGAATCCAATTCATTTAAACTTTTTTATTTATAAAATAATAACACCTTAGCATAGTAATATTTTGTAAGTTTTATAAATTTTGTTTATTAGATACTTTTAACCAATGTGACTTGTGTTTACTCCAATAGAACTACTCCCTCAATCCCTATATGTAATCACCCTTTACATCTAATAAAATGGTGCTTACAGGGACGAGAGTATTTAATAGTATTGATAAATGAGCAGAGTATGAATTTGCAGCCTCAGTATCTTAATTAACCAACAGAGCAACATAAACTTGAATAGAACTTTATTATATGAACACGACCCCTTAATGTACATTAACAACTATAAAGTACTAGATTTTACTTTTGAAACAAGAAGAGAGCAAGTCATTAACAGAATCTAAGACATATTTTACAAAGACCATAAAATAGTAACATATTTAAAAGTAACATATTTGTTGATCTCTTAGAACCTTGTAAAGTGCCTAGTGGCTACACTCAACAGGAACACCTTGTGGGAATCTCTTAAGATCATTACAATAGTTATAAATCATGAAATACTTTTGAACCCATCTCAATCTTCTTCTACCATAAGCATCAAGCTCATTTATTTGCCATTCAGCATCAGAATTTGAACTTAAAGAAGACTTGGTTGAGAACTGAGTGGCTTTGAAATTACGGTAGTATGCTGTAAAGGGTGCTTTGGACCAATCAGTTTTCACCAATCCACCTCTTGTGGCCCAATCATCAGCATTCCACAGGCTGGAATAGATTCTCATTGGCTGGTTCTTTGGAAAAGGAACACCAATAGATTCAACATTCTTGAATACCCTTATTGGCATGTTATCAACCAAGAATCTGCAGTTAAATCCAATTGATACATTAGTTACTTAATGTTTAAGGAACTAAATAAATACTAACTAGAAAGTAGAAACATATATAGTGACTTACATGATGTGTTGGGGCTTCCAAATGATGGAGTAAGTGTGGAAGTTTCTAGTGGGGTCAAACCAAAGGTAGAACTGTTGTTCTCTATTACCTTTACCTTGAGTAAAGATGTTTGTGTGAAGAATATAAGGGTCACCACTTGTGTTTCCCAAGAACTCAAAATCAATCTCATCATGTGTTGGCCCTTGGGATGACAGCTGTACCACAAAAAATTTAAATTAATCTAAATTATTGATATGGCTATACCAAAAAGGAAAGGGACTTTTCTTTGGGAATTTGTTATTTGATTGTTTTAGTAACTAACAAGTCCATGAAATTATGTGCATGCATATAATATGAGTTTAAACCATATGTTTTAATTTTAAGATGATATCAAAGTCTATTTACGATATGTTAGTCATCTACCATTGGATCTCACAATTATCAAGCCACCTGAATCACGCTTCCGTTCTTTTGGGTGTGATTTAAGAGTATGTGTTGAAAATCTAAATTGGATTAGAGTTGAGTTATGTCTATTCCAATTTCCAAGATATTTTAAATTTTTTTTTCATCCTTTATATTTTCTTCATTAAATTATGCTACAAGCTTAAGTTTCAAATGAATGTTTTGGACAAAAGTCAACACTAACTACATTCCCCTGTCACGAGAAAGTGAATTTAATTCACCGTTTTATTTATAAAAAAAAGACCAAGTTGATTAATGTACATAAACATATGTATGATAGCAACATGGAATGAATAATTAAAGCAATTGTTGTTGACAACAAAATGAAATTCTTGTTTGCTATAGTACAACTTCTCGTGAATGCACAGTTTAATTTGACAAAGGTTGTTGTCTAATGTGTAAAAGTAGGTCAATAATGGTCTTATTGGAAGATGTCATAAATCATGTCCTTGAAGAATCAATACTAAAGTTAGCTAAAAGTCTAAAACATACACACAGAGTCTATTACGTTACTAGCAAGCATGAGATAGAAAATAAAAAATTTATCAAATTAAATGAGTATAGCTCTATTATAGATTTATAAAGTCAAAACAAGGGTTATAAAAACAGATCAAACAGATTGTGGAAACAAATTTATAACCTACTTTCATAAGCTCTTCAAAAGTAGCTTATGAAAACAGTTTATAAAAACTTATATGAAAACATTTTGACTTCATTTTATGTTGTTATAGAAATATGTAATAGATAAGCATGTATATGATAAAACAAGGTTATAATAATGGATGAAATGGTATTGATAAGAGTACCATAATTGAAAATGGTGTATAAAAGTGATTATAGTAGGAGAAAAACATACGTAGTAAGCAGTGACAGTGCCAGCAGAGTTGCCAGCAACAAGCTTAAGCTGCATATCAATTCTCCCAAATAGGTACTCTCTCTTTGATTTGAAGCCAGAGCCAGAGACTTTGTCAAGGGAAAGTGATAGAAGTTGACCACCATTGAATATCTTAGCACGGTTATCACCCCATGTTAGATCAAAGTCTTGGTAGAAACTACCAGTACAAGTAGCCACCATAGAGCTAACCATTATGGCAATTAGCATAAATACATGAAACTCATTGTGAGTGGAATTAGAAGCCATTTTGGACACACAGAAACTGAGAGAGAGAGAGAGAGATGTTTTGGTTGTTATGATATGAGGGAATGTGTTAGAATAAAGGATATATATAGATAGATGAGAAAGAGAGGAGGGAAATCAATTAAAGTTTTAAAAACCGAACCAGCGGGTTGAGCTAGAAAACCGATAAGTTTTTCAATTGGTTTGATTCGAATTATATCTTACGGTACGCTAGTTGAACCAGATTTAATTGAGATCGGTTCTCTTTTTCTTTTCTTTTTTTGCATTTATTTTGTTTTAGCCTACATTTAGTATTATGGTGAGTGTGTTAGAACTACAGTGATCCATCGTGATCGTCTAAAAGCTACATTTTATAGATAGGTCACTGTAATTTTAACACATTCATCGTAATACTGAACATACATTTACATGATGTGTTCAATTGTTTTGTGACCGCGTAAAACTTTATCTCACGTAATAGTGCGATGCATATTTTGTTAGATTTGTTAGATGTATATATAAAACTATTTTAACCAATAATGCACATCTACTAAACCCTACTTTTTTTAATACGTTTGAAACATTCGAAGGAGATAGAGATAGAGGAAGGGATTGTGGTATGGTAGTAGAAGGAAGGTGGGACTCGTGATGGAGCAATAACTTGGGGATGGAGGGTCCAAAAGCTGGTGCCAGCTTAGCAAGCTTTAAAAGTTGGAAGCTTTTGTTTGGGCATTGGTTATACTTTAATGGATTTTGGGGTTTTGTTTTTCGGCCTTGTACGCTACTATGTGCTATATCCAGTACGAGTAATGATTGTATTTTTGTGACAATGGTATTACTAAGAAAATTTAAAGCATGCTTTGATATATTAGAGGTGGACCCATCTTTGTATGATTTGGAAAATAAATTCTTTAGAAAATTGGTGAATGGATGCCAACTGGATGTGGTATGGAAGTAGAACAAAGCCAAGATGGTATTTTACTGGTACTTCATAGGACCACCAATCATGAATTAAGGATCCTATAAGATGATGCCATGTAGCATAGTTCAAAATTTGAATAATTGCCCTTCTATTGAGGAAAACTCATGTAATCACATTGGCTAGCATAGATAAGGCCAGAAATAAAATTTATGAAAAGAGTTCAAGTTGATTGTGTATGGTTGAATTAAAACAATCTTTACCTACAGGTTAGTGTTATAGTTAATCTTATATAAACTCTAGACAGTATTCAACTTACAAACATGGATTTGTAGAATTGAGTTAGTTTTTTTAATGAATTGTGCAAAATGGATTATGAGAAACTAAATTGAATATAAAATAATTTACTATCTCAGTTGTACCCACACTTATAATTGAAGGTGTGTCATGGTGTCTGACACGTTTCGTATCTGACACCGACACGACACCGAAACTCGTAATTTAAATTATGTTATTTTTTCAAAAGTTTATCGGTGTCGATATGTATGGATCAATGTCGTGTTCGTTGTCCGTATCCGTTGTTAATTACTATCTTCTATCAAACAATTTAATATGAATTCTCAAAAAATTCTTTGTATCAAGCTCTCAAGTTTATTTCTCTTATGAGACTAATCTTTTAACTTTTTAATTATGTGGTTTCTAACACCAAGACTCGATTAAATTTTCATTGTCAATTTTTGAATTTGGGAGTTAAATTTAGAAATGTACAGTCACAAGACAAGAAAAAGATATGGCATGGTTATCCACTTCGATGATGCTGATAACTCTTTCTGCTGTGTCTCCGGTTGTTGCTGCATAGTTTTGAGATTTAGTTTGTCTTTTTCAATGTTGACAACAAGTCAACAAATTTGGATGTGGATTGAAAAGCAAATAGAAAAAATACAATATGCATTAATTTCTCACACGAGTAACGGTGCATATGAAAATTAAAATATAGTATATAATAAATCTACTTGGATGACACATTATTAATGACATAAATTACTGGTGCATGAACTATAACCTCATGCCTGCTCCCACCTTCAATGTCACAATTGTAACAGCTGGGGAATTATTTCCTTTCTGATAAATGGTCCAAATATTAGGAAGTCCTCCAAATCAAATTCAACATTGGAATAAGGGTGTCCATATCTATCAGTATGGATAGTATATTCTATAATATGTCATAAATATGAATTATCTACAGAAATCAACCCGTGTCGAGAAATATGTTGAATACAGGTTTTTTTTTCTTTCTGCAATCAATTGTTTTTATACGCATGAGTCATGATCAAACTCTTCAACATATATGACTATATATTTTTGTTACTAATTTATCATCTCTATTAGTTTTATTCGATAAATGGTGGACATTTATAAACCACGTAATAGTACAAGTCACCATATTTATAGTTTTAAACATATAGTTCTAAGGTGTCTTAGAGGAAAGGAATCACACTAATCATAATTTGACATATGGTAAGTAAAGTCTACCAAATATTATTTGAAATAATATTTGTTCTTCCGAATAATTCATTATAAATTAGAGTTCATTTACTACTTGAGTCAAACCAATCAATCAGATTGTTATATAAATCACCATTTAATTAGGTGCAGCCATATATACACACATGAAATGTTAATTAACCTTCACCGACTAGTTATTGGTTATGGAGGGGAGATAGTAAAGTGGGAATCAAAGTATGGCAACCAGCTAGCAGAATCTCCAACCTTTAATTATTTTTGAAAAGTCACTAAAATTATGATGCCTTATTTAAATAGTAGAATTTTAATGAGTGTTAGAATGTATAGCAGCACCTAAAATGGACATCATTTTATGTGAATAATAATCTATATGGCTTGTGAATTTAGTTAATGTCCTCCACTTATTTCTGCTTTCTTTTTTTATCAAACATTATACATGTTTTCTTTTGTTAAGAAAACAAGTAGCATAAAATGAGGATGTGTTTAATTTGAGAAACCAAATGTATGGAAGCATTGGTGTAGCAAGTGACCATAAATAAAGTTTACAACGAGATGAATGAGTATAGAATTAATAGAAAGTGACATTACTGGATGCAACTAAATAAGTTAGCCAGATGATATATATTGTCACATATAGAGTGATACATTAATTGATCAAAGCTACTTTATCTTTTGACAGAATTAATCAAAGCTACTCATTCCTCTTCAATAACAGCATTCATGAAAAGCGAAGATTGATCATAAAAAATGTGTGACTTCAACCCCTTAGCTCAATAATGAGACTTTTTCTTACAATCTTTTATGGCATATGCTTTTGGTGAAAGAATTAAAGTAGGTATATGGCATCAATTAGTGGGTAGTGACAATAATTAATGAGAATAATTGTGGAATTAAATATGATAGATGTATCATGATGATATGTAGTAAGAATCATATTCCATTTCATACAAACTACTCTCCATTCTATATATATCTTTGGTGGTTTAAGATTTTTGTACAAAGGGTATTGTTGAAACACAAATGTCAATTATTAAATATTGAATTTCTAATAAACTCATTGTTTTGGAACCAAAATAAAATAAGTTACGAACACTACCAAATACTTAGAATGTAGGGAGTAATTCAGCCATCGTTTCAACTTAATGCATGTGATCCATGAACCAAAGCAACTACTGTTACTGCATTTGAGTTTTGAGTTAACGGTCTCTATAGTCTATAATGAAAAATGGTTGGTAGTAATTTATAAGGACAACAAAAATTGGGTGGTAGACAAGGTAAGTGTTTAAAAATCAGAGTAGGTGCTAATGAAAATTGTAATTTATACAGATGATCAATGTCTTGTTCGTAGTTTCATATTCCCTCCGTCCCAAATTGTATGACGTTTTGAGTAATTCACACGTATTAAGAAATGTAATTAATATTGTGTGGGAAAGAGATATTATGAGTTGTTTTACAAAATTGTCCTTAATAAATGATATGTGAAAGATAAATAAAAGAATTGAAAGAAAAAAGAGTAATAAATAGTTAAAGATATAATAGAAAAAGTAACATTAATTTTTTATTGGTATTGTAAAGTGACATACAATTTGGGACAATTTTTTTTCCTAAAGTGACATACAATTTGGGACGGAGGGAGTATTACATGTCGGCCAATTAAAATACTGTTACTAAAAATTGTACCACTATTCACATTAATATTCGCTATTTTAAGTAAATGGTCAAAAGTTTAAACCCCGATTCTTCTTAATTGATGATTTACTATTTTTTTTTATAGTTGGAACAAAATTTCCAAACTATATTTACATGTGATTCAATCAACATTTTTGGATGTAATTATATTTGTTATATAAAAATGGGTTAAATGCACTTTCCTCCTATCATTTAGACATTCATGTAATCAATTTACATAATTAAAGGTACTTTCGATTTATTCCTGTCACATTATCTATTTTGTACGGTTAAACATTACAGAGGTCTAAAAACAAAGAATCTTTAAATTATAAGCTTGAAAATTAAAAAATTATTTTATAGGAAGATAAATCGAAATTAGTTCAAATGACGGAATAAAAATGAATAAAAAAAGAAGAAGACATACTTCATGTAAAATTGGTGAGAATCACCTACCTCAGTGAAGGTTTATAATGAAATTTATGTGTAGTCGATTTTGTAAACCTAAAATCAATATTAATCCAATTTAGTCTCATTAAAAACATATTTTACATTTTGTCTACTACTATGTGGTTGGTTCGAATAATTAAAGACTCAAACACCTTAATCAAGTAGTTGGGAATTTGACCTCTGACTTTTTTGCATATGGAAAAAAAATCTGGTGAAGAGGAGATAACACATTGTTTGCCCAACAAAATTTCTCCAACAAAATTTTCTAGAGGAGATTAATCATAGTCAAACAGTGGTCAATAATTCTTATGGTTATACAAAAAATACCAACATTTTGCCTAATTACCTACTGAAATGTAGTTGAGTGTTTCAACTCAATTTTTTTTTTTTTGTAGGAATAAGATGCGTAGGACAAATTTTAGAACAACTTCATCCATCCTATACACTAAAAAGTAAGTAACGGTAATTTGCAATAGATTTTTTTGTCTTAATACTATGTTTCTCATAAAAAAAATGGACATTCATACTCCGAAGCTCAATCGAGAGGTAAATTCAATTCATCGATTACCGAAGTTCATCGGTCATTTGAGTCATATCAATTGGTTTTGAACTTTGTAGTTTGCAATCTAATCTCATAAGTTAAGACTCAATAATGTGTTCAGCTGGGTAAAAAACAAAACAAAACGGCTAGATAAATTGAGAAGATTATGGGAATGGATTCTCCCAACTGAAATTTAGATGAAACAATTGAGAAAAGATTTATGCTCTTCCCCCAGCACATTTCGCTTCCACCCAGCCAAACTGACCAAAATACACATGCGTTAGTTAACTAATGCATGTGTAAATCAAACGCGACTTAATTTTACACATGCGTAACTTAAGTCACACTGCATGAACTAACTCATGTAGGTTATAAACCCAGCGTGACTTAACTCACGCTTCATCCTTTTGGCCATATGAGTTACAACTTACAACCATGAATATTGACTTCTGGATTTATAACGATTGAATGGTGCTTCTTCAAACTAACATAATGACATTGAAATATATTGAATTTAATACAAATGAGACTGTTAATCCATGAATATTGTGCTTTGTTTTATGGTTACTGTGAGAAAAGCCACACACAAAAATCGTGAAGAAGCCACATGTGGGAAGGGAGTGAGTCGCATATTCACACAAAAATCATGACGAAACCAATTGTGAAGAAGCTTTGTTTTGGGGAAAAGATGATTCAATTGTACTTAATTTTGGATCTGAGCCTTGATGTTTTTGAATATTTTAACGTTACTATTTAAATTTGATTTTCTAATTTGTGATTATAATGGTAATCAAAGAGAAACTAAAAATAAAAAGTGATAAACCAAGTGCAGATTGCAGAGTAACCATTGTGTAGGAGAGAATAGCAGTCAGTGTGAAAAAATGGAAGTAATGGTAAGGAATTGCACAAGTTACATTCTGAATATGTGAAAACAAAACCAGGGTGTGAGTTAACTCACGCAGGGGTATAACATGAAATCATGTTGACCGCGAGCAAAAAGTGCAGGGGGGAGAGCAGAAATCTTGAGAAAAATGGAGAAAATCCTACTTGAGAGAATCCATTCCCAGAGATGATACTGGGCCCATTTGTTTTGAATTTTCTTGAGAAAAAATCTATTTTTTTAATAAAAAAAATCACTTTTTTCATTTTTGTTGTGTTTGTTTTAGATTTTAAAAAAAAAAAACCATTTTGCTAAAAAAATAATTTTTAGACTCAATGAAAATCTATTTCAAGTAGCTTTTCCAAAATCCATTTTTTTCTAAATACAAGGAACTTAAGTGTAAGAGTTTCAAATCTTAAAAAAAATGATTTTTATGATAGTAAAAAAACAGAAATAGCTTTAGATTTTTTTAAAAATCTCTAAAAAAATAGCTTCTCATTTTTTTTTATCACACTATCTTCTTGTTTATTTGCGAGTATAAATGAAAGAATAAATAAATTTGATGAGACCTACATTAATTTTTCTCTCCTCAATTTCCAAAAAAAAATCTCTTCTCAAATAGAAAGAAAATATTCAAGAGACCATTTCAATCCTTTCAATCCATCTACTAGTCTAAGGTCCATTACACAGGAAAATAATAGAGATACTCTAATTCTGCTTTTCCTCTGTCTGGACAATATCCAAAAACAAAAATCTATTCACTTTCTCTTCATTTTCTTCTTGTAACCAAACGAAGCTTACTAGTGATAAACAAATAAATAAAGCAGGTCAGAGAAAACCATGTGAGATTTTACAGCCAAATCCACTCGAGCCAATTTGATAGTGAAAACAAAGAAGATGAAAAATCCAAACTCTCCATTAACATTTCATATGGCAGTTAGTATTCAAGACTATGCATTTGCAATCAGAAGTTTGTCATATTCAATAAACCTAAATAATTGTTTGTCATGTGCCATGAGTTTAATCTGAAAAGCTAATACTAGAAAGTAGAAATACAAACGGTGACATGACTGACCAATTTCATCTATAGATCATCATGCACTATTGCCCATTGGAGTCCGTTGAAACATCAAATCCAGGAGGTATAAAAATAACATCATCCCATTTTGACGTAGAATTTTCCTGCAAAATTATTTTATTGTTAGTTTACATTTTCAAAATCTTACATGGAAAAAGAATAGATATAGAAGGAAAAAAAACTCTCCCCCCAAAAAGAGGGAATAACAACATAGTGGTTGAATGAATCTATTCCCTTGAATTCCATTTTAGTAACATGACACTCACCTTCATTTCCTTTATTACATCCTCTAGAGCAGAAACCTGAAAAATAGATCACGTGTAAGTCTACTGAAACGAACAGGTCACACATTGAGGGGGGCTATTGAAATCTGTACCTCGATGTCACCAGATTTTATTCTATTCAGCTGACCAGCTGCCTTTTCAAGTGAATTTTCCAAATCCTCCTGTAAAATATTCAAAATTTGAGGAGCGTAAAAAATTAGCTTCATTTATAACTACCGAAACTCAGGTAACTCAATGCAGGCACATTAACTATACCTTTCTGAAGAAAAGTGGACGATATCTCTTACTCTGGCTCTTCAATACCAGACTTCTGGACTGAAACACACCAATGTAGCAATTCAAAACACTAGTTCAGGGATTCAAGCAAGAAAATAAATGAAATGCAATCACAAATTATGGTCCCTAGTACATTTGCTAGACATTAGAGCAAAACTAGTTCATAGTACCAGCCATTTCTTTTCTTCATAACACAAATATCATAAATCCATTAAACATATGGTACATTTGCAGATCAAAGACCTTCAAACATCTAACGATGAAGGAGTTTTTTTAGGTCACTACTCACTAGAGGTCTCTATGTAACTCATGCTTTTTCAATAGCTACTGAAATAGAGGACTTGCCTATTGATGGTAAGCATTAGGTGTCAGGTGTTTGCAGTTTTAAAGTTACGGGTAGAAGAAATGAATCATGCATGGTTTAGGAATTCATAAACGGGGGGCTAATTTTTGGAATGAAAGAGAGGCAGGACTCAAGGTGTTTGCTGGCAAGAGTTTCTAGCTAGCAGTGAATTACAAGAATTTAGATGGTCTATATTCAGGGCTTCATGGATAAAACACTAAAAATTTAACATTTTTCTTTAAGACAGAGAATGAGTACGTGTTAGGTCATTAGCAAGCAATGATAGAGAGATCCAGGATGTCATTTATACAAAAATTACATCATGACACTGAAACAACTAACAAGAAAGAAAGAAAACATGGTACACAAGCATTCCACCAATGAATCTCATCAACTCAGCACAAATGAATCACAAATTCACAATTTTCAGTACTATAAAATCTCGGTGCAATATGTCTTATTAGTCCCTAAAAGAAGAATTTCTTAAGAAACCCATCAGAGGCAGGATCAGAAATGTTGAGCAAAAGAATGAACATAAGCATGTGATTTTTTTTAAAACATAAATTACATATCATTAGATTGCTTAGAACACAGGACCTAAAACATAGTTAATGACATATCCAGACTGAAATATCTTGAAAGAAGAACCTGGAAAACTGGAACACCGAAAAAGTCGCCAGAAGGAATGCCAGATTTTTCCCTCTCCTGCAAAGCACAAGCATAGGCAATCATTGTTGTATACCTCAAATGACAAGCAACAATCTAAGTAGATACAGGCAAATTTTAAAACTTACACCAACTAAGTTAAGCATGAACGACGGATTTTTAAAAATTGCACCAAAGAAATGTAAGTACATTCAGTAGTATACCAAAGCAGTGAAACTCTAATTCTGGGTATTCATGAAAACAAATCAAAATTCTTTCTTGCTAAGAAGTTTTTATCCACAAGCGAATTTTATCTCCAAAGAAAGATTTTCCATCATTAATTGCATAAAGAGTACTAAAAAGAAACTCGTTCAAACAGGAAATTCTTTTACCCTCTTCCACCATAAGGTGGCATCATAATCAATCAAAATTCAAAGAATACCATTGAATAGCCCAAAATTCAAAATTCAAAGAATACCATAGAACAATTCATGTTGTTATGTCATCAAAGTCAACAGTCCAAGTACATAGATTGATTGGCTCTTTGCCATGGTATCCAAGGAACTTTAGTTAAATGATCGACGTTCAAATCCTTTTTGCTTCCATTCTGAAAAATATATTGTATTTTAACGAGTAATAGCGGCATGTTTTGTTTAATATTGAAGATAATTTTGACACAAAAATATAAACCATAGGGCTATGTTTGGGAGTACGGAGGGGAAGGGTAAAGGGGGGTAGGCAGAGGAGGAAAGGAAAGTGGAAGGGAGAGTAGTCTCCCTCCCACCTTGCATGGAGGGACTTTTTTCACTTCATATGACCAAAACTCCCCAATATTTGAATAAATTTTCAAATCTTTCTTATCTCTCTATAATACTCTCATATCAAAGAAAATATTAGTCATACATACTCTCTCATTCTTTCCAAAAACACTCTTCTGAATGAGGTGAAAGATTTCCTTCATTTCTCTTCCTCTCTCTCCTAACTCGCAAACAAAGCCTTAAAGAATTTCAATAATTTGGTTTGGCTTAGAAATTAGAGCTAATGCATAATGTTAAGTCTTTACTATATTATTACACAAGTGTTATTGACAAATTACAGGTTCTGTAATCTGTAGCAAATTAAGTGTTGTTTTGGATTACAGTTTGCAAATAAGGGTTTGAGACCAAAATCGGATTTAAATACTGCTATACAGATTTCGGATTTCATGCTGAAGAACTGTCAACTAAGACTCAGCTTAAAGGGCATAAGGCTTACTTTTAATGGGGGTTTGCACATTGGCATTTTAATAGTAACATGGGCGATACACAAATACTATATTATGCATCCTATATTTCATTCATACCGAACCAAAATTGCAAGAATGGGAAGATAGGCCACTATATAAAATGTCCTTTGAAATTCTAGTTTGGTTATGTGAGTTTACTTTTACCAAGTTAAATTTGAGTCAGAGAAAATGTAACATGCACTCTCGTTGTAAACTAGTTTTGCAATGACGTTCAATGAGAATAGCACATGCTAGTTTTATCCAATGAGAATATAGTATTTTGCAGTTATTTTAAGATGCAATTGAAAATAGACTTATGTGACAGTGTGCTGAGTTTTCATTAGACGTCGGTGCAAAACTAATTTACACTGACAGTTCATCCCATTGGTCTTATTTCAACCAAACAAAATCAGAAGGGTAAAATGAATGAATTACAAAAAAAAACAAGTAATCCATAAAACAGAACCACTCACATGCAGTGCATTCTTGACTTGATCAAACTCCGGTATCAATCTAAACGCAACACCGTTAACCTTAAGTTGAAACACCTACAAAACGTAACAAACAAGTTTCAAACATCAAAAATCAAATAAACAAATAATCACAATCAAAACAGAATAACAACGAGAAAGTGTGACAAACCTTGTTAAGAGCAACAGGAACAACTTTTGAACCATTTGGCATGAGAGGGTCAATGGTGGTTACTTGATGAAGCAACGCTTCAGCATCCTCTTTTTTGAAGCAAAACAGACCGAGATTTTTTCCGGTGGAAGCGCCGGAGACCAATAGGAACTCGTCGGTGGCGTTGCTGAGGGCGTAAACAGGAACGCCTTCGAGGCGCTTCTCGATTGCCTCCGTTGACATGGGTTTGATGGCGGTTTGGGCAATCCGGGCCCACGGAGGAGGGTTTGGACGGAGGTTAAGGTTGGTGGTGAGATTCTGGACTGTGTTGTTGCAATGGGTTTGGAATTCTGATAGTGCTTTCTTGAAATTTTCGAAGTTCATTTTGGTTTGTGTTTGCGGTTGTAGAAGAGAGGTGAAGTGGGGGATATCGAAGGCTTTTGTTTTGTGTTTGGAAAGAAGGTTTTAACGAGAGGATAAATAAAAATTGTCTAAATCACATATTTACCCCTGGAATTTATGAATAGACAAAAAAAAAAATAACGATTTTAAATTAGGTCAAACAATATGCTCCTTCAACTAATTGTTGCATCTAATTTCACTTCCATGAATTATATCCCTTACCAACAAATCAGTCTCAAAATTACATTACTTACAAACAAATTTAAAAAGTTGGAGTCATTCAAAAGTTGTCTAAAGGCATCTAATATCAGGGTGTTTTTGTTTATTTATAAATTTCAAAGGTGTAAATGTTTGACCCTCAAGGACAATTGTTAATTTACTCAATAAATTAAGAAAAGGTGTGAAAGGTGTCTCTTTTGGATTTGGATTAGAAGCAACCAGAGGTGAAAATAGGTTAAGCTAAACTACACTTTGCAATGTTTAGGTTAGTTTGAACAAAAATTTCTAAATTTATGTTTGACTAGACCATCAACATGTGCTAACGCACGGGTCATATGGAAGGCAATATTTGATGGTAATAAGTAATAGAATAGTTTAGATGAATGTCATGATTGTCATATAGTATTTCATAATATTAAGAAGCATAGACTTTGGTACTGTACCAAAACATAATTTTTCCATGACATCGTCCTTGATACCGTAACGTAACATAATAGGTTAAGTATAGCAAGACGGGTTAACATTTATAAGTAAGAGATTAGGTTAAATATAGCGAGACGGGTTAACGGTTATTCCTTTCCAAAAAAACAGCATATAATTAGGAACATAATTTTATTTTAATTTAGATAAACATTAAATGCAAAAGTGTAAAGGGAAAAATTAGGTTAAAATTAGAGATGGCATTTTGCATAAATTAAATCTAGGGTTAATACAGTAAAGTCACGCGAAAAAATTAGGTTAAATCTAGGGTTAATATTGTGTCACGGGTTAACATTTAGAAATAAGAGATGACATTTTGCATAAATTAAATCTAGGATTAATATAGCAAAGTCACGTGAAAAAATAGGTTAAATCTAGGGTTAATATTGTGTCACGGGTTAACATTTAGAAATAAGATATGACATTTTGCATAAATTAAATCTAGGGTTAATATAGTAAAGTCACGCGAAAAAATTAGGTTAAATTTAGGGTTAATATTGCGTCACGGGTTAACATTTAGAAATAAGAGATTTAGATAAACATTAAATGCAAAGGTGTGGAGGGAAAAATTAGGTTAAAATTAGAGATGACATTTTGCAAAAATTAAATATAGGGTTAATATAGTAAAGTCACGCAAAAAAATTAAGCTAAATCTAAGGTTAATATTGCGTCACGGTTAACATTTATAAATATAAGAGATTTGTAGTTACTAAAAAAAAAGTTTTATCTGTAGTTTATCATAGAACTAGACTCTAACCCGTACGATGCACGGATTTTGTAGAGTTTCAAATATAAATATCATATTGATTATGCATTCAATACTATGCTATAAAATGATTGCAAAAAACAAAAAAAAAATGCAAAAATTAGACCAATTTAAGCTATTAAATTTATTTTCTTACCAAATAATATTATCAGGTTGTGTTCCGAAGTTCTTCTTTCTCAACCTTTATCTTTGATTACATTCGTATTAAAAGAACAACTAAAATAAACAAATTAAAAATAGTAAACATGTTTGAAAAGTCAAAGGGAGAAAACAAAGTAATGTTGTAATCAAGTAGTGATTTTTGCAAATAAAAAGTCAAAATAAATAACTTCAAGTAATATAATACTCCCTCAGGTCCTAAATATAAGGGAATACTCTTTTTTTAGGTTCATTGAATAATTAATGTATGTGGACTACAATATAGACTAAATACATCATTTATTCAATGAACCTAAAAAAAGAATCTTCTCTTATATTAAGGACCGGAGGGAGTATATGAGAAACGAAGAGGCCAACAAAATTACACTAAGTTAAGTTTCTAGTGATAAAATTATCATCTGAATCAGTCAAATTATCAACAATTTTAAATATCGTAACACGTAGTAAGCATACACCAAAAAACTGATCCTAACCGCAAAGCCTATTAAATTTATAAAAATGAAAATGAAAATTAAAAAAAATAAAAATAAAAAAATAAAATAATAATAATAATAATAATAATAATAATAATAATAATAATAATAATAATAATAATAATAATAATAATAATAATAATAATAATAATAATAATAATAATAATAATAATGAAAAAGAATGACCGTCAATAAAGGAACCGTTAATATTGAAAAGAAATTGCTATCAGAAATGAAACTGCTAGGGCATTTGTGGCTTTAAAAAAAATATTTTAGTACGGTATATCAATTTTGGAAGCAACAATATTTCAATCAAAATGGAAGTGGCTTAGTGGTGAAAGATGTAAAGTGTAGCCATATGGTACCTGGTTCAAATCCTTGAAAAACCTTTTTTCTCAAAAAAAAAATTTAGAACCGCCAAAATGGACGAGATTAGGGTTAATCAGGGTTGCTTGCAACACTGTTTAACATTTAGATATATAAAGATTATTTTTAAGTCTGAATCCGACACTTTAAAAGTTTTGGACATGTTAGCCCACATAAAAGTCTATTTTAATATTCTAACATGAAATTTATTAGAATCTAACATATATAATACATGAAAAATTAACGTAGGTTAATTAGTTTAGAATATTAAAAAGGTAGCAAATTTATAATTTCATCGAAAGCAAAAAAAATTATAAAGAAAACTACAATATTTAATATCCATACATACTTAAGTATGTCGGTTTGGTATGCTTAAAAGTCTTTTTTATGGTTTATAGTCTGACATTTTAAGTTAAAGAAACTTCTAAAAAAGTTTTAGTCTCCCTGATGACATCTCTCGTTATTACGTAATTTTTTTATGTATTTTGATCACATTTTGGAGTTCACAAGGCAACTTAAGCAGCAAGAAAAGCAGAAAAACTAAAGAAAGTGCAAAGAAGAAAACGTGTCACGATTTGGTGAAAACGTAACACGATTTAGCAGACCAAAAACATGCATTCCACATTGGGCAAAACATGTCACGATGGCAAAAACGCGACACGATTTGCTGAAACCCTAATTCAGTTGTTTGTTACTCAGAGGAAAACGTGTCACGATTTACTTAAAACGTGACACGATTTTGGGCGATATTTTGTGTCTATTTAAGCTGGAGTCCATTTTGAAGACAAGGGTTAGGAATTGAGAAGAGCAAAGTGTGATTTTGAGATCTAAAGATGGCTAGGAGGGCGATTTCTTTAACCTTCTATCAGTTCATGTATGTTTTAATTTCATTATTGATTATGCTATTTGTAAACTCGATTATGAGTAGCTAAATCTCTTAGAGATTAGGTCTAAGATGATTCTTTGTAACCCGAATTGAACCATGTTGCTGTGAAACTCTATTTACTGTGAATGACAATCTAGTTTTTATTCAATTCAATTGTTCTTAATGCTTTTTATATCCTGATCAAATATAAATATGATTTAGTGAAACGAATGACTACTGACCCTAACTTTCGCTTAGACTTAATTGAATTGTTCTAATAAACATGGTTAGTCAAGGAATGGATAATCGTTTGTTACTGATATTAGGTTAACGTGCTTAAACCTCCAAAGATTATTAAACCACCTAAGGAATTAGGGGATGTAGTTTGAAAATAGGGTCCTAACTCAAGGGATTGATTAGGACTATTTTGTTAACTATCGTGGAACTAGAGAGTCATTCATAAGAATAGGTGCAATATACCAATTAGGGGAACATAGATGATTCGAAAGACCTGATCTCATCTCTCTTATTCTTAAAACTAATCTTTATTTTCTGTCGTTACTTTTTATGCAATCAAACCAATCAACTGCCTAGTGGCAAATAAAATAACTTTTATACATCCTAAATAATAACGTACTAGAATGGTTGAGATTAAAAACAGTCCTTGTGGGAATGATATTTTACTACTTCGATAGTTTTTGGTACACTTGCTAATTCTCTATCGAGTTTTTGGTGCCGCTGCCGGGGACTGTTAAATCATTTCAATTTGGCAATTTTTCTTTTATTTAGGATTTCTGTCATTTATATTTTTGTCTATATATTGAAAAAAAAATATTATTATGATTTATGCTCTTCGAATATATTTCTTTGTGTTATGCTACTGAAAGGTTTTTTTGAGTTTTGTAGCAATGTGGGATAGTCGATCACTGGTAGACTCTGAAGAGATCGGAATTCTACATTATGAAAAATGCATGATATCTCTACATATAAAGGATTTGGAAACAAGATTGAGTATGTGTTGCGAATTTTGTGGAGGTTATCATGGTGGTTTATTTTGTGAGGAGTAATACATAGTTAAAGAAAAAGAATGTGAGGTGATAAACATCGATTACAATACTCAACTTCAAAATATTTTAGATGATTTCTTGGTGTCAAATCAAGTTTCATTTGAGAAATTTGATGTTCAGTGTGGCAATCTTGTTGAGAAAGCACATAAGTCTCAGAGGAAGTTGGTTAAGATGGAGACTGAGTGTCACGAGGTTGTGGTGGAAGAAAATCCCAAAGTGAGGAGTGTGGATATTTTCCCGAAGTCTGAACCAACAGGGGTTAATGAAATCACTCGTGTGCAGATGGATGCAAGTCCTTCTTTAAGGTGGGAAAGTTCAAATTCTAAGGTTTAATAATGGGTGCATGGGAGTGTCTGATTCTCTGTGCCAAATTCATGGAATTCCTATCAAACAAAAGGAGGAAGAAGGATGATATATTCTTTCCATCATTTTTGCCACCCTAATAGTGGTTGAAGCATCAAGCTCAATGACGTAAAAGAAAGCGCTTGGTGGGAGGCAACCCGTCCTTTTCTTATGTTTTTTGTTTTCAGTATTTTATTTCCATTGTCGAGTCAAACAATTTTTTTTTTAATTTTCATTTTGGATTAACTCAGTTGTATCCCCTTGTTATGTGATTGAATCTGAACTTGTTTATTATTGATGAATTTGCTTGTTTGTTGACTTTATCCAATTTAGTAACAAATGTTTGTTCAAGTGGTATTTCAAAAGTTCAAATGGAGGAGTGTCTTGTGTTTCAAAGACGAAGTGTACGACAGTTAAAGATAGGTAGTCACAACTCCCATAAATTTAAACACTGTAAGATTCATGGCCAAATTTTATTTTTTCAATTTACTTATAAAGAGTGTTACATACATCTACATTTCTAGAACTTGCATTGTTTCTTTACTGTCGATTGGTCTTTGTCATATACACACTGAGGCAAAAGTGTTTGGTCCTGTGAGCCTTTTGAAGCCTACCCTGATGTTAATTAATATTTTATCCTTTTTCTTAGCCAAATTGAGCCGGTGGGTTTAGATCTTTTTGTTCGGTGACAAACAACATTACAAGCTTAGAGACTTTTAGGATTTATCCTAAATTGTTATATCTGAGTTAGACATTGTAGAATGTTGCTAAATAATAAGTTTGGGGTTGCTATTCGAATTTGCAACCAACTAAGTTTGGGGTGG
>Ga0315915_1001866_pt1 | contig 26109 bp, 10 predicted proteins | sample MpolbnodulesMG_FD_207738 | JGI IMG/M metagenome (GOLD analysis project Ga0315915, IMG submission 207738) | Medicago polymorpha root nodule microbial communities from Los Angeles, California, United States - branched nodules | ecosystem: Host-associated > Plants > Roots > Nodule | place: USA...
CCCTCCTACATAACAGGAGAAATGTCTATGGGCCCAATATTGAACTAGACAAGGATGACATACTATGTCTTGTGTTCAATATAGACATGAGGGCAAAAGGGTAATTATACACATCATCATTATCACAGAAATGTTTCATCAGATCGCATAACATTCTCGTCACTTGGGTAGCAGTGATGTGTTGCTAGATACTGCTCATTGTTTATAATATTAAATATGTGATTTAATATTATTGTCAACGTTACGGGAACCTATAGGGTCACACACAAAGGACAGATAGATGAGAGAAATAAATAAGTAAGACTTATTTATAAAATAATAAGTGAGACTTATTTATAAAATAATAAGTAGGACTTATTAGTAATTAAATAATTAAATATGACATATTATTTAATTTACGAAAAATACAGAAACGCGGTCCACCGTAAGTTACAGTGTACTTAAGTGTTTGGTTTGCTGAGCACATAAGTGGTTCTATAAATAGAACCATTGTGTTGAAGCATTATTGACTGTTGGTTGAAACACTTAACCTAATTCTAAAAGTTAGAAACCCTAGCCGCCACTCTCTAAACCTAATCTCTCTGAATCTCCGTTGGAATTGGCTAGCACCGGTCATCGGAGAAGTTCTGTTCGTGTGGACTGAGTAGAGGCATCGCTGCTTTGCTTTGCTCGTGATCAGAAACAATTCTGCTACAAAGGTTCTGCGCTTCAAGAGGTAAACACATAATCCTTAAAGTCTTTAAGAATGTGTTCTCGTTGATTTGTGATTAATGATTTAATCAAGATCTGTTCTCATGGGATTTCTTCCGCAAAGAGGGTTAAAATTTTGAAAACCCCCTCTTAAAATCCCTTCAGAATCAATTAATTCTACACCATTTCAGACTCACATTTGGGTGTCCAATTTCAAGAGGTCGTGAAGATTGGATCTTGTGTGTTTGCTTACGATAGAAGAATGGAATGGAAGAAATCTTTGTATTCATACATTTTAAACATTTTTCGTTATAGCGGAAGATTTTTATAAAGATGTTTTCTATCACGAAGAGAGGACGTATCCCTAGCGAGGACGAAAAGGGGAAATCTCTTAAATCTCATTGTTCTTCTCTCCCTCATCATTTTAATTTCAGCATTATATTTTTGTGTATATGAATTTATTGTGTGAAGTGGTTATTAATTGATTGTGAGTTTACCTTTTACAAAAGTCTAATCTCAATTTCCGTAATTGAGATTTTACAAATTCAATTCTCTCACAATCAAACTTTTGAGGCTTAACCATTAGATGTTGACTCTGAGACATACTTTGAAACCACACCAGAAACAAACCATAGTTCAACCAAGCTCTCATGAACTGTAACAGTTTCTGGCCCTTTAACATCTCAAGAAACCCCTCAACCCATCAACCTCTTAACCTTCAAAATGACCCTATCAAAACCACCACCATCCCTTTACAATGAACTTAGGAGTTCAGTACAGATCTATATACCAACGTTAAAGATCTGTTGGATGAGAGCGCTTCCTTGACTAGCTCAGAAGAGTATGAGAGCAAATTGATGCTGCTTAGAGAAGAAGTTGATCAGAACTTACTGAAGATGCAAGAGTCTGGAAGACCTTGTGTGGAAGCTAATAATCAAGCTCTGAGGAATTGGTTTACTGAGTTGCTTCACTAGATGGACCTTGTAGACCTCATAAATAACTTTGGAAGACATCTCCCCGACATATGGCCAATAACATTTATGGATGTGCTCCCAAAAGTTTATGACTTTCCTCTGGTTGATCCAGATAATCCAATTGTGCCTCTGTAAATGTTGTATCTTCTGGAAAAAATTGAGAAATTCAAAGAAGAAATAATGGATGAATTACTCATCCCTTATTTCTTCTTTGAATGCGTTGGCTTTTCAACGTGCAAGGCAAGAGAAAATGGATGGAAAGCTAGACCTTCTAATCAACCTAGCTTAAAAAACCTATGACCTTTAGGAACCCTTTTTATTCTTCTTTTGGCACAAGTTTTGTAATAAATTGCAGACAATGATTAACTTGTATCTCATAGTTTTTACCAATATATATATATATATATTCTATTATTTATGACAAAAGAGGGAGTAGAAGTAGAATTTAATTTATCTGCTAACAATTATTTACTCTGATTTAAATCAATTACTATTGTCTTAATTAACCCAAATTAGACGTTTGGGGAGCTTACAAACATCGCCTTTTGGTGAGTTTAAATAATTAACATAGACACTTGTTCTTGCTATACATAAGTTTGTTATCATAAAAAAAAATGGGGAGATTGTTGAAACTAAGTGGGTTCTTGTCACAACCCAATTTGGAGCATGACCGGTGCACAGACTTTGACTCTAGTCTGGCAAGCCTTACCTAAGCCTAGCTTCACATATCAAGATTTAAACATAGAATTAAATCATTTAACTTATATTCCAACTAAATGTTTACCGTAATTATTACATAATATTCCTATAGTATATGGTCATCTGAAAATATCTAAAGACTTGGAATGTCAAAGAATCCAATACTAGTCAATACAATATCTCACACGGGCCTCGCAAAATTAAATATAGCTACTACAAGGAAACACAATATGCAACAAAGCCACTATAGACTGCCACGTATTACAACATATGAGGACAAAGGAACCTATGACTGAAGCACAATGGAAGAACTCGACTCGGCATAAGCATGGATATCTGAAATAGAGTATATATAGTTGATGTGAGTCGCCATTAAGCAAATAATGAAAATACAACAAACAGGACACGATAATATCAAAAGGAAAAGAAAATATTTAAATGTCAAATTTAAAGTTTATTAAACAGATGTATAACACTCAATTCTCGAAATTTCAGTGAGTTCTATTTAGACAAAATAATGATATGTTCTCCGCCTTAACCAGGCTCCCCCCGTCAGTAATATTTATAATTGGCTCCCCGCTGTAAAATAAAAAATAGGCTCCCTGCCTTAAAATCTAGAGTAGACTCGCCTTAACCAGGCTCCCCGCCTGTAATATTTATTATTGGCTCCCCGCCTGTAAAATCAAAAATAGGCTCCCCGCCTGTAATATTATAATTGGCTCCCCACCATAAAATAAAAAATAGGCTCCCTGCCTTAAAATCAAGAGTAGACTCGCCTTAACCAGGCTCCCCGCCTTAAAATCAAAAATAGGCTCCCCGCCTGTAATATTATAATTGGCTCTCCGCCATAAAATAAAAAATAGGCTCCCTGCCTTTAAATCAATAATAGCCTCCCCGCCAGTAATGATTTGAAATAGGCTCTCCACCATAAAAACCGAAATATTCATTAAAATTACACCTTCAATCATCGAAACCATAAAACCACAATACTCTAATGTATGTTCAAGTGTGTAGAACCATAGAATTAAATTCTGACTTCAAAGTCAAGTTATTTTTTCTGAACGTCAAGGAAAGCATTTTTGTACTCAATAGAAGCTAAGAAAAATTAGAAAATTATGGCAAACTTTATATCATAGAATTTTTGAAGTATCTGAAGTCATTTGAACTTTAAGTTTAGTTTACCACCCTTGGAGTACAAAGTGTCTACACATATATAACAATTTATTTGTAAACTCTAATTGTTGAAGTCTTTTTGTGTGAGGCAAAAAAATCTTAGACTTGTGAGTCTAAATAATTGTAATCTTGTATGGTTATAGTGAAAAATCTCTTAGAATTGCAAAAGGACTGGACTAACATCATATTTTGGTGTGAACCATAATAATTGTTTTTGTTGTCTCTCTGTAATTATCTTTCTTGTTTTGTTTTGTTTAAACACTTTGAAAGGGATTTTCAGAAAAGAGAAAGAAAAAAAAACCAACACAATTCAAACCCCTTCTTATATTTTTCTCACCTTCATTTTTGTACCAGTTAATCTTGAATGAAATGAATTAATCTGATTTTTGCTCAAAAAAAAAAAAAGGTTTGTGGATGCATAAAAGCAAGGACGAACCCAACAATTTAACTTAGGGGGACTTAGTTGAAAGTATAATTTAGTGAAGAAAAAATAAATTTCAAGATGCACAGTATATATAAGTTATTTAAGAAATTATAAGACATATTCAAAATTAATAGATATCCAAAATTATCAGAAATTTTAAGGATATAAGAAAGTTAAGTACCTTGAGGTTTGTGAGAGAATGACGAGACTAAAAGGATCTTTGAATAACTCGGCAAGAAAATATGAAACAACCAAAATGCTAACGTAGGAGGATGCAATCACAACCAATGAATCGTTTGTAGTAGATTCCATACAGTAATTTGATATTCCTAAGAGAAATTGCAATGAGGAATCATAAACTAAAATTCTAGTTAAGGATTACGATTCTTCTATAAATTGTAGAAAGATATCAACTTTGTATTTCAGTGTTAAAGATTTTAGTTAAGGATTAGTGCAATTAAGCTTAGAAATTTAGGTGTTTAAGCTCAATATAAAGTCAAAAAAAGATCAATATACAATGTTGTATAAAGTTTACAAAAAATAAATTTTGAGACAGAAAAAATATTATAACATTAATAAAAAAAATTAAAAGTTTGAGGGGACCGTTGACTCTGTTGGTCTCCTTCAAGCTTTATCTCTATATAAAATTATATATAAAAAAATAAGAGTGGAACGCATGAATATGTATTACCTTTAGTAAATGCTGTAATTGAAGGTTCTCGTGAGTTTAAATTAGTTGTTAGAGACAATGCATAATATATGTAAGGTCTGGAGTTCGAATCTTGAACATAAAAAACAATGGTTAATTGAACCAAAAAAAAAAAATGTTAAACTAACGTGCAAAACACGTTTCAACGCTTCACCTCTTTAAATCTAAAATTATAATACAGTGCACATGTTTGCATGTGACCAATCTTTGTATGTTAATTGTTTAAACACCATGCTTTTAAACATGTTCGTTTAAATAAAGCCTTATTTCTTGATGTCAATCCTTCAATTAAAAAAATACCTTATGTAAAATTAGGTGTGCTGCCAGCTAAAATTGTGGGATATAGCATTTTCTTTGTCCCATGTGATATTTATTTCTATTATTATATTCGTAACTTGTTTATATTTAACAAAAAGTTATTCTTTTTTCGGAGAAAGTTGAGTTTGATTTTTAGATACAACAATTTTTTATCATATTTTACTCGTGTTTTGACTTAACTTTAAATTGCCATATCTTCATCCCTTAAGAACCGGAGAAATAACACAAAAAAACATATATATAAGATTTTAAATATGGATTTTGCTAGAAGTCACCTATGAATGTGTCTTTTAGCAACCCACACCTCAAGGTGTGATTTTCATTTTTTAGTTATAACTTTGCTAAAAGACTCCTCCATAATTTTTAGTTGGTATCTTTTAGCAAATGCTCATAGAATAACTTGCTAAAAGACACCTTCATAAAAGGTGTTCTAGAAAAACCCTTTAAATGTTTAGTAAAAGTGATCTTCAAGCATATAGTTTTTACATATATAGTAATGGTGATCTTTATTTGTGCAGAAAATAGATTGTGTAATAAATTTTAAATCGAATTAGAAAACAATATTTTTACACAATATTTCAAAAATATTTTTTTTTATTTTTTATTAAATCTTGAAATCACAATTCTTGAACTCCACATTCTTATATTTAATTCTCTCACTTCATTTGACTCTTATCATCACATGCCATGCTTAAAAATAATGCCCTAAAAAAAAAATCTTAAAAGCAATAATAAAAAAAATGAAAAAAGTTTGATATGGATACAAGAGATCAACACATAAGCAGAGGCAAACCATGTGCAACATCTACCCCTAATAACAATAACGGGTTATCCAGAAGTCCTGTGTTGGAACAAAATGTGTTTAACATACATTGCCCTTAGAATTTTGATGACAACAAGGTATTAAAAATTGTCAATTGGATATTCTAATATTTGTTCAAGTGTACCGGACCACAGACAAAGTTTTTGATATCTTATAAGGTTCTGAAAGAACAAAAGAGAGCAAAGGAATCAACAATATTAAAGCTTGAAGCATCTGAAGAAAAGTGCTCCTGAAGTTAAGTGCTCCTAAAGTGATGACGTCATCAGAAGCAAGTTCGTCAGAAGCATCTTATCAGAAGCAATATCACCAGAAGCTGAAGTTCATCAGAAGATGAGAGACTTAAACCTTCAAAGGTTGTTCAAGAGATTTAATCTCGTCCATTATTGCAGAAGACTGAAAGAGTGAAGCAACGGCCGTTGTGAAAGAATTTGAAAGCATTAGATGCTTGTTCTCTCAAGAGCGTTGACAAAGGACAATTGTACGAACTGTACAACCACTTCCTCCACTACTCTATTGTGTCTCTGCATCAAGACAAGAATAACAGCTATGCCTGCAGTAATGTTCCTTCAAACTAGGAATGCATTTGAAATTGATCCTTCATAGGACAATAACCATATCAGACAAAAGATCATGGGTGATTTTGATCAAGCTTTAAACGACTATTTTTAATGTGCTGGCGATTTCCAACGTATCTTTCACAACTCTATATAAAGGAGTGAAGACCTGCTAGTTGGTTATGCAGAAACAAACAAAAACAAGACTCATACAACAATTTACAAGTGCCAAACTCGTCTGATATTGTTCTGCATCTAAAGTCACTTAGAATTTCTTATCAAAGTTCATATCTTAGAAATTCTAAAGTCTTAACAGTCTGTATCTGATTTGTATTGTGAACACCACTGATTGTATATCAAGTGTTCAAAGTCAAACAAACTTCTTTGTAATTTTGTTTGATTAGAATTCTCTTGCTTGTGTGCTTGAGCAATAGAAGTCTCTTGCTTGTGTGCTTGAGCAATAGAAGTCTCTTGCAGTTGTGCTTGAGCATTGGAAGTCTCTTGACTGTGTTCAAGAGCATAGGAAATCTCTTGCAGTTGTGCTTGAGTAATTTGAAGTCTCTTGTAGCTTGAGCAGTTGTAATCAGATATTACATTCTTAGTGAACTCTCCTTGGAAGTGCAAGGGGGTTTGTGGAAGGAACCTGTATAATTGCTTTGTGTCTTTCTTCTCTTTCTCTTTGATTTATCCGCTGCATTTAGATTCTGATTATTACTTCAGAAGCTGAACTCTATATGCTTCTGATCAGTGACTTCAGTAGGAGAAAACGAAGAAAAAGTAAACACAATTCAACCTCCCTTGTGTTTTTCTCACCTTCATCCTAACTCAACTGACAAAATGCCGAAATTGTTAGGCCGGATACTATGACCGGGGTTCGAACCCCGGTATCTCCACTTGTGTGTGAGTTTATAATGGCTTTGCCATTTCGTCTATCTACCCAAAAAAAAAAAACAATAATGGTTTAATAGGTCTTTCCCCCTCTGTAATATAGGTCATTTCCTCAACAAAAAAAAAATTACAGGGGGAAAAACCGGAAACGACCTATATTACAGAGGGTAAAGACCTATTAACCCTAACAATAATTTTTGTTTTGTAATTTTTATCCTATTTTAAACTATGTGCATTATAAATATAACATTCAAACCCTAAACAATATTTTAAATATATGCAAACGCATTGACAATTGGCATACGATATATTATATTTTATTGTTCCTCTTATCAACAACTGCTGGAAGAATTAATTAAGGATTTTATTTTATCATTGTGTGTCTATATATATCCTTCTTCCTTTCCCTGTATTTGCTCACAAAACCTTCCTTGAATTGTAAAAAAAACACAAAAAACAAAATTCCTCCTTGCTCACTATCCTTACCATACCTAAGATGACAAAATCTGGTTACATAAATGCTGTATTTCGTTCATCTAGGAACAATGAAGCATACTTTTTCATCAATGATAAGGTCTTGCTTTTGGATTATGCTCCAGGAACCAGCAACGATAAGATTTTATATGGACCTGTTTTCGTTCGCCACGGGTTTCCATCGCTTGATAATACAAAATTTGGAAGCAATGGAATAGATTGTGCCTTTGACACCGATGACAACGAGGCGTTCGTCTTTTATCAAGGTCTTTGTGCTAAGATAGAATATGTTCCACACACTGACAAAGACAAAATAATCTCAGGTCCTATGAAAATCGCGGAAATGTTTCCGTTTTTAGAAGGAACAGGGTTTGAACATGGAATAGACGCTGCATTCAGGTCAACTTTGAACAAAGAGGTTTACTTGTTCAGAGGAGACAAGTATGCTCGTATAGACTATGGCACGAACAGTCTTGTTCAAATTATCAGGGACATCAACAGCGGGTTTACTTGCTTCCGAGACACGATCTTTGAAAAGGGTATCGATGCGGCTTTTGCTTCTCATATTCCGAATGAAGCTTACCTTTTCAAAGGAGATAACTTTGTACGTATCACCTTTACACCAGGAAGATCAGATGACTACATTATGGGTGGTGTGAGGTCAACTCTTGATGTTTGGAAGTCTCTTCAGGACATCATACCTTTGAAGAATTAATCAATTCCGGCATTCGCGGCAGTGATCGTCTTGCTAAAGAACAACGCAATGAACTTCTAAAGCAAGAATTTGAATGAATCTACAATAAAATAAAGAAGGTTGTTTTTCATGTTTATTTTCTTTGTTTGCATCAATCATTAATGTAATATGTGTGTATCATGGTTTGATTCCGTTCCTTGATTTAATAAAAGTGTGGCTTCCCATTGTTTATTTCTCCCCAAATATGATGCTTGTTTATTTCTCTAATGTGATAGTGTGAGAATCAATTATTAGTCATTAGATTAAAATAGATGGTTAGAATGTAACTGTTAGTTTCCATTTTTTCGGTTTAGCCTTCGCATCCTTTTTTTTTAATTTTTTATTTTGAGCTACGGACAAACAATAATTAAATGTAAACACTTCTCTTAGTCTGAATTTGAACATTGGTTTGTCACGTTGTGAGAGACTAACCTCTTGTAATAGACTCGACTCTGGTTGGTGGAGAAGTCGTTGTAAATGAGAGAAAGATAAATTTAGTAACAGCTAAACCAAATTATCCGAATAAAAACAGTAAAAAAGACGTTCTTTCTTTTGTTTAGTCTATTTTCATTCATCCACGGGCTAATTGATTATAAGCATATATGGCGGAAAAACTTGGGAAAATATGCACAAAATCCAATATATCAGATACTAAATGATGAACGTGTTGAACTCCCTGGTGAAGTCTTTGGTCCAACTGATTGCAACCCCAAATTATAATCAATGAGAGGGATCAATTGAATCAGTAAAATGGTTGTCTGCCCCACAAAAAATAGTACATTATTGAAGGTACTGAAAACACTGAAAATATTTCTATGTTATCTGAAGGACAACATTTGGATATCTTGGAGACAGATCATGGTGTTGTCGGTGGTTATTATGTTTATTGTTTTATAAAAGTTAAAACAAAGTTTATTGTTTGGATAAGCTTGTTTATTGTTTGAGAAATGATATTTGAACAACCATTTTTTAACAACTTTGGTGACAACTTTTTCTCTCATACTCACATTATCTTTATACTTTCTCTCTCTATTGCTTTGATATTTGTGCAAATACCTCGTTTTCTTTGTAAAATTTTGGTTGTCTCAAAAGTTGTCATCTAAATTGATATTCAAATAACACAACTCTTATTGTTTTTAGCTTAACAAGTAGATATTTTTAGGTTGGACTCCTTCCATGAAGTATATATTGTTAGGTTAGACACCTTTAATCGACTTCGAAACAAAGAACTTGCTCTTATATATACAGATTTTAGATGGTCTTTACCACTTGGAAAAAAAAAATAAGAGAGAAAGGTAAAAATGAGATTTAATACTTCACCGTATCAAGGGCCCGTTTTATTTTTTTTTAAACTAAAAAACCACTTTTTTATATTTGTAATGTTTGTTTTAGACTTTTAAAAAATCTGTTTTGCTAAAAAAATCATTTTTAACATCAAAATGAAAAGCTACTCTAAAATTTATTTTTTTTTTAAAATACAAGGAACTCAAGTGTAAGAGTTTCAAATCTTAAAAAAATTATGTTTATAATAGTAAACAAACAGAAATACCTTTAGATTTTTTTTTAAAATCTCTAGATTCTTTTAACTCAAAATCTAATTTTTTTTTTAAGACGAAACAAACGCACCCTAAGTGACGCTGAAATTGGGGTATATTTATTTTTCAATATCTACTTTTACTCGTTAATTCTATATTTTAGAGTAGAAATTTGATTAATAATAATGTTACGAAAAAATCTCAAAACATGTGAATTACTTAACCATTGAATGGACTAGTCACATTACCTATTGTAAATAAAACATAGTTTTCAAGAACATAGAATACCTTTTGTCAAAAAAAAAGAACATAGAATACCTATTGTCATATTAAGAATAATAAAAGAGAATTACTAAACCATTAAACTTTTTTATAAACAATCTTGCACCTTAAGAGCTATAGAAATAATAAACCCGCCTTAAATTATAAGTCCTTTTAACAATCTCACACAAATTAAAAAATATAATCAATTTTGCATGGAAAAAATATTAAGAGTGACATTGTATAAAATTATCCTTCATTGATGGTATAAGAAAGATAAGTTAAATTAGTTTTCAGAAAAAGTAATAAATAGTAAAATGTGTGATAAACCTAAACGAAAATTATCTCTGCCCTCCCTCTAAGAAAGCCTACACGCCGCTTCCCTCCCATCCAAATCTCTGCCTTTCAAGATGTAGATAGCAGTGGTGGTGGTGGTGCGACGGTGGCTCGACCATCCGCATCACCTGTCGTCGCTGTCCTCTTGGCGGTGGTTTGTCGGAGGCACATGTTACTCAGCGTCTCTCTTCTGCAACCTTTCATGGTGTTCTGCTGCTTCTGGCCGGTTGCTTGTTGTTTCTCGATGGGTTATGGTGTGGTTGTGCAGATCCGACGTAGATTTGTTCTTCCCATAGGTTTGTGGATAAGTCTTTCCTTTGGGTTACTTTCACCTTCCTTGGTGTTAGAATAGTCCTTCGTTTTTGAACTGTTGAGGTGTCGCTGAGTTCGTGTTGTGGAGTTCGCCACTTGTTCTATTTTTGTGTTCGTGGCTTTGTTGTGTTGCCGCTTCTGTTTGTTTCGTTTGGTGCTGACTCCTCTGGTGGTTTTGTTCGTCAGTTGTGTTTTATTTTATCGTTTACCGGTTTCTCTAACAGTTTGTTTTGTGTTTATATTGTTTTGCTGGATCAGAGTTTAGGTGGATATAGAATTGGGACCTTTTTTTGCAGTGGTTGATTCTCATAAACCCGAAAGGGTCTGGTTCCGTTAACCCAAAAGGGTTTGTTCTAGTGAAACTGGTGGTGTTGGTATCCTTCTGCTTGATTCTCTGATGTTCCAGGTCTTTTGAGATCTGCAGGTCTCAAGGTGACAGGTCTACCTCACTTTCCGGTGTCCACTTCTTATCTGTCTCAGTTTTATGACTGCTCTAGGATTGTTATGCTCGAAAGAGCTATTATGCATGTTGTTTTGTTTAGGGGGCTGCTGGTACGTGGATTTTGATACCGTATTGACGGTCGATCCATTCGCCAATTTAAAACTCTTTTTGATCCATATACAATGCTCGATCTTGGTTTGTTCGCCCGTGAGGAGTGTTTGTTATGTTAGGATTTATTAGGGTCCACTTGGTTTGTATTATCACGACGAATGTCCAATTGGGTTATACCTCGATCAGGTCCAATGTCCCCCCAGTCTCTGTATCTTTTTATTTTTATTTAATATATTTATCTTTGTTGTCTAAAAAAAAACTGTGTGATAGAAAAAACATTTATGTTACATTAAACATATTATAAAATGTTTCACCCAAAAAACATATTATAAAATGACTTTGTAACTTTAGACAATTTTCTGACAAAAAAAAAAAACTGGACAAATTTTTGCAAAATGACTTAAAACTTGACATTCTTTTGGGGTTTTATTTTCATTCTTGTTCAGCACACATGACATCTCAAATGTATTTAGTCTTGCAATTTCCAGTTAATGACAACCTAAGCTATATTATATATAATACAGAAAGATTAATTGACCTGCTGCAGGAAAATGATACTATAAAATCGTAGCAGAGGCTTTGTTTCGAATAGGATCATGTTCATGTCATTACGTCTTCATACTTTCAATTTGGCTGCCCATTCTTCTAAATAGAGTTCAAGAACTATAAATCATGCAGAATTGAAAGGCTTGGGCAAGCAAAGCTTCTCAACCATTCCTTCCTCAATTATTGACTTTATGGGTGTAACTTTGATTTCATACAACTCCGGCCACAGTTTTCCAGTCACTGCAACGAAGAACAAAAGTCACGTAAACTTGATGAAAAAAAGAAAACTATGCTTGATTGGTTTGAGAAAACTTCTGTTTTTGTCCATTAATTTGAAATACTTGTACAAAATAATGTGTAAAAAATATTGTCTTCACGGTTTCCTACACAAATGTTTAAAAACAGAATGAATACAATAAGCAATTACAACAACGACGACGAATACAAAGTCTGTTTGGTTTGAAAAAACTGCTTTGTGAAAAATAAATTGTCTTCATCGTTTCCTACATAAACATTTTTTCACAAATCAAACAGGCATTGGATTAAGAACAAACTTTAAAAACCTTTTACTTACAAAAATACCACCTGTTTTCACATTGCTTATGTTTTCAAAGTTTTGTATAAAAAATATTGAAAAACAGCTTTCCATTGTATTCAGAATTTTAGAGATTCCGCGCTAGTATATTGAACCTTGTACTCAAATGCATACCACTTTTAGCATTTTCAAGTGAAACAGTCAAATTAGTTATATTCTTAAGTAAGGTCAGTTCACCTCAATATGAACCTTATTTTTCATCGCGTGTCATGCTTTAAAAAAATGAAACAAGTCTTGAATGGACAGAATGGAAATGATACACTTAATAAAAAAGATAAAATCAACAATTTATAATAAATTGAAAAACTGGAGCCTACCAAAAATTCGATCCTGCTCAGCATCCCAAGCTATCCCATTCAAAACATTAATATCCTGAAATATAAATGATCAACACATAAGCAACAAATCATGTGCAGCAGCTACCTCAAATAACAATTTTGATCTGGAAACAGGAATATATAAGATAATTCTTTATTTAAAGTAGCTTGTTTTATTATTGTTATCCTATTTTAAACTCATTGCATTATAAAATATAACCTATACACAATAAGACCAAATTATTATTTGTAAATATCAAAAGTCTCAGATTCCTTACAGTATTCCCAGCTTCAATTAATTCTTTCCTGCGTAGAAAAGATTAAACATAACTGTAAGCAACAAGTAAAGATAAACTAAACAAAGTATTGGCATCAGTATGGTCATCAAAAAATGTTTCATAGTGTCGGGAGAATAGAATAAGCTTGTAATGTTTAGTAACTAAAGCTTATATTGCCTATTAGATTGTGACACCTGTCACATATCCTATGCATCTATAAATATGTGTAATCTCAGAGATTCAATCAATAATAACAAACATAGTTTATCTCTCTTCTCTCTCCTCTAACCGTTTTCTGTTTCAATCGTCATCAATGAAGGTTTTCACCTTCTAACACATAGGAACAATGCCTTGTATGTGATTTAAAATCATTGAGGACCAATTTAATTTTGTTAATCTACTGAAGAACCAAATTCGGGATTCACTTCGTTGTGTCAAACCATACATATGTACAAGCATTTAGTACATATTTTTTAGATGAAAAGGAAAACAGATGTCACACCTTAAATTTGGGAGAAGAATCCATCCAATGACAAGACCATCATTAGGAGAGATTCTCGCAATACAGTCCGTCTACACAAGAAAAATCAAATTCAAACAAAATCCAGCTTAATAGAGAATCTTAGGCCGCATAAATCATCCATACATGGCTAACATTTTTCTTCACATTTTTAAGGAAAGAGATATATTTGCTCTAACATCCGACATACCGGAATAACATTTGCCCAAACTTCACCATTTATATATTCCAGTTCATTGAGAAAGTGTACTTGATGACCCTTATAGTAGACAACTTGTTTTGATACAGCTACATCATTGAAGAAAGAAAGGTAAGTTCCATGAAAATGCAAGGCAAGCACAGAAAAACTAAACAAAGTATTGTCAAGTTAAAAAGCTAGAAACAAACGGGTTTAATAAAGGGGTTCTGCTTATAAAATAGTAAAACGAAAGAAATAAAATTTAATTCGTTAAACTGACCTTTAAATGTTTGAGGATCAATTTTATACAATGTCGAACTTCCATCACTCCCAAACAAGACTTTTCCATCAGTTGCGAGACCCCAACCATCTTTCATGTCATGATTAAATGTCCCAATCTACAGAAATTGTCAAAGTAAGCAGTTAAGATCTGGCTCGCAGTATTAGAAGGCATTGTGAGGCAATCACCTCTCTACAGAAGAGAATCTTTGGAAAAACAATCAAACAAAAATAAGTTTGGTATCACCAAAATCCTTGCATGTAAACTGCACCACAGGTAACAATTTGAGTATATATTACACCTATCCAGCTTGTATAAATATTCAATTTGTTTTAATGAAATCAATATTACAAGATCTACATTTTCTGCCAGGGAAGAGTTTGAATCAGATATAACAGTTATCTGAAAATGCTTGTACTACAGTTTACATGTCAATCAAACTTTCAACCTCAAGCATGATGTTAAGAACACTCAAATTGAAGCTTCCAAAGAACCAAAGTAGTTTATGGTATTAATAAAAGTGAAAAATAAATTCAAAACATGCATGATTACGCAGAATAAACTTGAAGTATGATTTAATCATGCAGAAAAGTAAGGACAGATTGCATATAATCAATAATTTCACAATGCTGTTACTTTTCTTAGTAGTCTCATTGAATCAAAATTTCAAGAGTTTCTCAAACCATGACATAGACAAATTATTGCACGAGTAGGTAGGTAAAGCAACAAACTTCGCTTAAATTTTTTGGGTCATAGATGAAACCATTTGTCTGCAACCAAGTTACTTGAATCAGCCTACAAAAAGGGCACCAGATAATGGCATTAGGATAAACTTAAACAACAAAAATAGTTAAAATAACTTGAAGATTAATTATTATTAACAAATGTCATCTGTCTAAAACAAAAGTACATTAAAATGGGACCAAAGTAAACATCTTGACAGCATCCAGAAACAATTAAATCACAATAATACAAACAAAAATAAATAAATAAATCAGGGTCATTCGGCAGTTTCCATGTTTTGCAATCAAATTTGGTAAATAATTTGCATTTTAGTAGTAGTACTGGTTTAAGGAAAATGGAAATGTCTAGTTATTGAAGATAGTCGTGTCTCCCAGGAAAACAATATTAAAATATAAAATATATGTTCCTTTGGATCTCCCTACAATAGAAGCTATGTAGCACTGACATTTCTGATCAAAGGTGTGTCCAGTGTCCGACACGTATCAGTATCCGACACCGACACATGTGTACATTCAATTATGTCATTTTTCAAATTATTATCAGTGTCGATGTTCAGTGTCTGTCACCTTCGTGTTTGTGTATGTGCTTCATAGTCACTAACATGTGTGACTGCATCAAATTAATTTAGTATCTCAATCAAATTATTATGAGTGATGATGTGTCAATGTCGTATCTAATGGTTGTATCAGTGTCGGTGCTTCATAGAATAGAACATTTGTTAGAGTTTATTAATCAACATAACTAAATAAAAAATGCAACATAATTTTCCTTACACACCTATTATTGTGGAAAGTTAAACCTTCGGCAAATAAAGAATCATCCATCTTCTGAAGTTTCTCAACCTGCAAATTGCACAAAGAACAAAGAATAATTATATGAAACTTGAACGTTTCAGTGTCTAAATTATAAACCCAATCAAATGCAACAAGCACAGAACTTATGATAAAACTCCCAAACCGAACTAATATATATACCCTGATTGACATGTCAAAGTTCTCATCACAGATAACCAAGTGGAATATGTTTGTGAAAATTGAATACTACCCAAAAGTCTAAATTATCTACAACCACTAATGTGTTTATATATAGCCTATTTTAACCTAATAGGCCTGACTAATCGACTAATGGGCCTACAACAAATTACTACTAATAAAATAAAAAGTATTACTAAAATAATAATAAAAATATATTATTCACAACACTCCCTCTCAAGCTGGTGAATGAGTATCTATCATAGACAGCTTCAAAACAATTCTTTAAAAGCTATTGTTCAACCAATTAGTTGGAAGATCTACAAGGTTCCCGACATTACTCTCAGACCAGAAGTTGAGGGTGAAACTAGAGGTGACAATGTTGAGACTTCAGTTGATCTTGAAAAAGAAGGAAATGTTGGAGTTGATGTAAGCATTAGAAAGTATATAGTATTTACAAGAAAAAAGACAATTTCTGAATTGACACATATCCTTTTTTCATAGCATTATTAATATGGAGTACTTTATCAAAAATAGAATGAGCTCAAGTCATACATATAGTGTCTTATGGTGAGTATTTTTGTCAAATAAAATGGAGATGATAATTATGTATTTTTTTTAGTATAAAATAAAAGTCATACATAGTTATCATCACCATAAAAAATACAAAAAAATAAATAAATCCCTTAAAATTACCGAGGATAGCAATATCTCAGCCTTTTAGTTCCTCTCAATTTTTTGCACAGCTATCCAAGTCTCGGTTTCCAATTTGGACGCCCCTCCTCCAGCAGCATCCTCTAGCTACGGCATTCAGGGCTACAAAATGTCATCTCACCCTATACATCTAGATATCTTTATCCTGCTCAAGATTCTTCTTGTAGTAAAAAGCTAGGAAGCACGGAAACTCCTCGGATTTGACGTGTCCCGGTGTCGGACATGTGTCGTGTTGGACGCCGACAATGACACATAATTACACTGAATGATGTGATTTTCTCAAATTATTAGCAGTGTCGGCATGTCAGTGTCATGTCTGTATCCGTGCTTCATAGGTAAAAACAGATACTTAAAAAGTTCTCAAAAGGATAACTAGTAAGATGTGGAAAACGTGCCCATTCTCTTTAACAGAAGCAGATAGTCAACATCAAAACAACTACTCTTAATTATACGGTTATCGAGTATTTGAGTTGTTCTTGGTTTTGGTTCATGAAAAATCAAACAAGTATAATCCTGCGAGCTCCATTTCACTAGCTAAGAGAAACCAACTGAAATCATAGGTCGAACAATCAACAATATGTACATGTGATGTAATTACCTATACATATTGTTGATTGTTCAGTCTATGATTTTAATTGGTGTCTCTCTGCTAGTGAAATGAAGCTCTCGGTAGATTATATTAGTGATTTCTCTTGAACCAAAACCAAGAACAACTCAAATATTTGATAACTGTGTAACTAAGAGTAGTTGTTTTCATGTTGGATGCTCTGCTTCTGTTAAAGAAAATGGGTATGGTTTTCTTCATCGTACTAGTCATCCCTTTAAGAGCTTTTTGTGTATCTGTTTCATTGCATGAATCTTGAGCAGGGTAAAGATATCTACATGTATAGGGGTGAGATGACATTTTGCAACGCTGAATGCCGTAACCAGAGGATACTATTGGAGGAGGGGGTGCCTGAATTTGAAGCCAAGGTTGGGATAACTACACAGAAAATTGAGAGCAATTGAAAGGCCGAGATACTGTTGTCCATGGTATTTTGAAGGGAATTTTTTTACTAAAAAAAAAACATACATAATTATCATCTCCATTTTCTTTTACAGAAGTAATTATCATCACCATAATTATGTATGACTTCAGCTCACATTATTTTTAATGAAGTACTCGACATTAATAATGCTGTAAAATTCTCTCCAAAAAAAAAAACTATAAAATAAAATGATATGTGTAGATTCAAGGTCTTTTTTCCTTAAATATACTGAATTTTTCACATTTCTTACACAAGCTCCAACATATCCATCTTCAGAATCAACTCCAATCTCAAAATTGACACCACTAATTTCAGCCTCTAACTACTAGTCCGAGAGAAAGGTTCGGTGGTAGAAGAGACTTGTTTCCCTTACTTAAAATTCCCTTCTAAAGATGAGTTTGATCATAAGGCTAAACACTACCACAATACCAAGGATAGAAAAACAGGGGGAATAAGGATAGAAAAAATTATCTGGAGAAATGTATAATAACTGAAAACTCTTTCATATAAATGTATCATGATTCAACTTTACAAAACCGGATTATAATGTGTGGAATACCTCCCACTTAAAAACTTATTTTTAGGTTGTATGATTGTATCTGATATGTTGGACTCTTGACACACACCCCTAAGACCCAATACTACATATGGAGCGTGACCAGAGTGGCGCAATTGAGGTTAGCTTAACAAATGTTGGATAGACTATGATACGAATCTTATAAAGTGAGAGATGACTTCCACTTATAAATCGATTTTCAGGTCATATTTCATCTGGTGTTGGACTCTCAACTAAAATAATAATGAACAAAGAACTCAAAAAGTACATGGAAGAGTTCAAGAAGTAGGAGTCAGTACCTTCCCGGTATGAAGAGCTACTATACGGACAGAGGACTGAAAAAAAAAATGATAAAAATGTTAAACAAATATTAAACATAAAAACAACATTAATACTTCAAAAAAATATATAAAAACATTAATTGCATGTCTAAGAAAACAAAGATTAGAATGTAATTAGATAACAAACCTATTTGGTCATATTTATATTCAACTTACTATTTAAACATATTTGTCTTAAATGACTGATGAATAAGTAGTGCAGTCTGCAGTGAGCGTACTGAATACAAACTATCAGAAGGAATAACAAATTAATGGCTTAATCATGAAGAAGATTCCCAAAACAAAGTGAGCAATGTTACCAATTCCGCTTAAATTGTATTTCACACATTCAAGTAAAAAAAAGCATCAGGCCAGAGAAAGCTTTCGAGAATTTAAAGGGATTTGACCCAGCTCAAATGTAAATCTAAGTTCAATTAACAATAACTGGCCCTCGTGAATTATATGGAAAGAAACCCCATTGGAATTCAGTGTTTTTAACTAACAGCTGAAAAGATTATTGTGCCACAGAAATATTAATTTTTTAAAGGGGGAGCCTTGGCGCAATGGTAAAGTTGTTGTCAGGTGACTGAAAGGTCACGAGTTCAAGTCCTAGAAAAAAACAGGGTAAGGATGCATACAATACACCAAAATGGTGGGACCCCTTCTCAGACCATGGGTATGCGGGAGCTTTAATGCACCAGGCTGCCTTTTTTTAGAAGTGTTAATTATTTACATAGAAAGATATTTTATAAAGGACAAACAGACGAAAGCCAAGGTAGAAAATAAGACTACACAAGAAGGTAGCAAAAACAACTAAAATGTAATAGATTGAATCATGTAACAAAAGCATGTCAAAAAAAAAAATCATGTGTAGGAGAGAAGCCTTTAAAAAAAACCACAAGCACAGCTCTAGTAAAAAATTAAAAAGTAACCCTATCGCATACAAAATATAGGCTTGAAAGAGAGCCATTGAATAGTCTTGCATTTCTTTGCAGCCACAAACACTAGATTGTAGCAAAGACTTGGCACTTCCACAAGATAGCATTTTTTTTCAAAGGCAAACCATCTAACATAACGAGAAGAAACTAATGCAAATCAACAGGACAGAGCCAATACTCTCCAAAATACCAAATGGCTCATTCCAACGATAATTCACTGCAGAACAGTGTAGAAGGAGATGAGTTCCAGTTTCCAAACTAGAACAGCACATTGGACATATAGTAGCAAGTCATTGCTGTTAATCCTGTTATAAATGGTAGTCAGGACAACAAATCAAACCATAGATGAAGCTTTTGATTTTCAAAAGAATTTATATTGAACAAACTTGTTTTTCTCAGTGTTGACAATGGCAGATGGCAGACCATGGCAGAGAGTCAAAAATCTGACAATACCGGCCAACAAAAGGCGCCGCCATAGCCATAGTGGAAAGAAAAAAACCTGCCTGCCACCGATATCCAGCATAACCGATATTTGACAACACTGGTTTGTTTCTATTAGAAGAAACTAATCTTAAAGGGTAATCTAAATAAAATACTCTTGGATTACAAACCGATCCTACAAGATAAACTAAGATACTCAAACATAAGCCAAAGCACATTATCTGTGTCGTCTCACATCCGTGTCGTTGATGGCACTTCATAGATACCAACTAAAGTTACAATCATTTTACCAGCCCAATGAAAAAGGCTCCTACGATTCTAAGCTCTGGTCATGATCAGATTTATTAAGCCCAATCCCATCAGCAAAGTTGTTTCTTCTGTGAGTGTAACCCATGACCACCAGGTTGAAAGATAACAATCTTTAAGTTTAAAAACATACAAAGATTAAAGCTCAACAAAATATTATAATCGTTCTTTGAACAAAATAAACAAATTGAGGTGACTGATGTCAACTGACTACTTTCAAATTCAAGGGGATACACAATTTTCCATCCACTACAGCTGTAGTAAGGAAAAAGAAAAAAAGTAAAAGAAGAAAAGAAAATGAATAACATTACCTTCCCATAATCACCAGTTGACTCAAATAAGCTATCATTTCCAGCATAAAGAAGACCCTGAAATCAAACATTCAGAGAGAAGCATTAACTAACAACTTCATAAATTGTTTGAAAATATATCTCCTTGGCATAAAACTCAATAAATGCAATAATCAAATAGATTATGTACTACTTATGCTAGCTGGGGCATCCAAGCAAGTTGCCATGTACATCACTGAAATTCAGTCTTGTGTTTAAGTCATTCATTACCTTCAATTTGTGCTGAAAACAGCAGATTCTTTAAAATTTTACTAAAAACCCATTGGACTTACCTTCAATGAGCATTAGTTGTTAAAGTGTACTGTGTGGCGTCGGACAATAATTAGTTCTAGTCTATAAATAGATTCAGTTACATGAGCTACATTCCTATAAATAGATTAAAGCAATTTTGGATTCAGTTCCTGATAAATAGATTCGTTTTCAGAGAACATTTTCTCTTTAAATGACTTGCACTTTCTTATGTTTTCTCCTCTGCTCAACGTGTATAGGTCATAAGAATTCAAATAGCCCCCACCTTAGACTTAACATTTGGGATTCACTAGAACTACGTGATGTATTAACTATTAACATTTTCAGGAAATAAGGTCTTCACAGCCAAATTTTCACAATTTCAGGTTTTGTTCAAATAATATATGAAAATACAATGCAAGACCCTCCCTTTCACATGTTGAGATTTTAAATTACTTATTTTCTAATGTTACAACGTGAGTCGTCTAATCTCTATCTAATGGTTTAAATCCGTTGAATGCAGTGACCGCAGGATTCAATGGTTGGACCTTTACATAAGCAAATCAAAACCTTTGGATTACGATTGGATGACTCGCGTTCTGACTTCAATAATTCTAATTCAACTGCTTTATGGAGTACTCCTCACCACGTATAGAAATTGAATAGAACCATAGTCTAGTATAGCATTAGAGGGCTTGAACTATAATCATCATTAACAATAAAGAAATCTTAGCATTGCATCCATATTCTTAACTGACTCTCATGTACATCTCTTACTTCTAAAAATTTAATATAAACACCAAAAAATTAGGTAAATAAATAATTATATAAAACTAGTCTACGTTTGGTTCCACGGTCACACATCTCACAATCCATTTGGGTTGGTTAGGTTTGACTACAAATTAGTTATGTTTGACTTCCCTTCTTAAATTGATTCTAACCCCAAACTCAAGTCTACCCAAAAGCTTATATTTCGAGGTTTTCCAATAGAATCAATTATCAAATTTATTAAGGGCCAGTTTTGATTGGCTTATTTGAGCGTATCTACTGGCATATGTTTTGTAAGACTGTTTTGGGAGAACTTATCAAAGCAGCTTATTACAATCTTCGAAAGCTGCTTTCAGTTTATTCTCATAAGTTATCCAATAAAACTTATGAAAATAGATTATAGCTTATACAAAAATAATTTAACGTTATTTAATCTTTTACTATGACTGAAATATATAATAAAACATTATGGCATAATTTGATCAATGTAGTTGACCCCACTCAATGTCCGTTTGGATTAGCTTACTTTTGAGCTTATACAAAACAGCATATGCAAATAAATAAGCTTTTCTGTATTATTCAGAAGCTTGTCAATGTGGTTTATAAAAAAAACAACTTATGAAGATATAATTGTCGTCAGTAAGAACTTATGAATTAACATAAAAACCTATTTATTTGCATAAACTACTTTTCATAAGCTAAAAAATAAGCCAATGCAAACGGGCCATCAATGGGAAAAGGCTTGGTTGTTGTTGTTGTTAATCTTCTACTATAGAAATAGATTATACATAAACTGATAAACCTATCTTCTACTATCTTGATAAGTGTTTCTGCTGTAAGTTGTTTATTCCAACAGTACCTATATGGCAGATACTACACACTCAAGCAATTTTGATCAAAAATATTCAAACATAATCACTTTTCATTATAACTAATTTTGACCAAAATCAATTAATCGTTTTTCATCACCAAACATTGAAAAAATAAACAACTTAAAAAAGTCAAAAAAAAAAAATCAAAGAAAAGAAAGAAATGAAGTTGACCTGAGTGAAAGCTTGAGGATCATGAGGAAAGACATTAACAACAGTGATCGTATCAATGGAAACGGTTTGTTGAAACACATGCAAAGTGTTCGATGAAACGAGCAAGAGACAGAAAACAGAAATGACGGCGAGAGTATCCATGGAAGGGTTTCTTCTTCAGAGATATCTGGTGGTTGCCATCAGGGGCTGACTGACTGAGGGTAGTGTTAACATGAGGTTGACTTCGTTACCCCACTAGAATAGTGACAACAACACCATGCATGCGATCCACGTTTATTATGTTTTAAAACAAAAATGATTATCCATGTTTTTATAAATATGTCAACTTTTCATTTTAATTCTCGAAAATTTGTCTTTAACTTCAACTTTCAGTCTCTCAAAAATTTTGAATCATCACTTTTGGTTCTTCTTTTGAAGAAAAATCGATAATATTATAAGAATTTCTCAAAAAAAACAATTACAATTTGACTAAAGTGCACTTTTCCCTCCTAACTTTTAAAAACTTGCAATTTTGACCTCCTAAATATAAAAACTACAATTTTGTCCCCCTAACATTAAGATTTAGTCCCTTTGCAACTTTGATCCTTTTTGCCAATTTTGACCATCAATGCCTACGTGGTATGCTACGTGTGTAATTATTAAATTAAACAAAAAACCATAAAATCATTTTTATATTAAATAAATGAAAAATTAAATTAAAAAAAAATCAGAAAAAAATTAAAAATAAAATTCAAATCTTCATCTTCATTTCATCTTATCATTCCAATCCAGATTCAGCTTCAAATCTTACTCTGCAACTTCTCTTCAAGCTTAATCACATTCTCTCTTTCTTCATTTTTTTTGTTGCTATAAAACCAAATACTTATCAAAACTTGAATTAAACTACAAAAAGATATGCTTATTTTGAGCATCACCATCTATTCTTCAGTTACCACCGATCCCTTTCTAACTAACATAAATACCATCAAGAAACTTCCTGATATCCTTCTTCTTAACATGGCATTTCTGGTTGATAAGAGCACAAGACCTAGAAACAAGTTCAATGTCATTTCCATCCAAAACAACCTCATCCTTCACCTTCTCAGATCGAACAATTGAAACTCCGTCAAGCAAATCCACTTTCCTCACCAAGAAAGTTTCAAATCTCAATCGACTTGCTGTCATTGGTGATGCTAGCGTTGATTGGAAAATGAGCATACACAAACCTCATCTTGTAGCGGAAACCCTTGGTGAAATCAGTGATGAGATTCTCGACGTGGCTGAGAGCAGTCCTGATGGCGGCGGAGGTTTTCCGGGAACCAAACCAGGCATCGATCTTGAGCTTCTTCTTGCCTTCTTCATCGGTGATGAGATCAAAATCAAGGTTAAGATGCTTGAAATCACGAACAAGCTTCCCGCGAGGTCCTTCGACTTCGATGACCTTAGTGTTAACCTTGTAAACGCGATTTTAGAGCTAACTAATTTTCTAGCTCTTCAATCCATTCGTAAAGCTCTTGAAGACATGCCTCAAACAATTTCAAGCTTGAAGAATTTACGGTTGTTCCGGGAAGGATTTACGGTCCTCTACCTCAAACAATTTCAAGCTTGAAGAATCTCAGGTTTCTTGGTGTTAACAGAAACTTCATCTCCAGTGAGATTCCGGCGGAGTTATATGAGTTACGCAGTCTTTGAACTATTGATCTTAGTTACAATCAGCTCACCGGAAAAATTCCTCCAACGGTGGGTTCATTACCGGGGTTGACCAATCTCATCCTCTGTTACAATCAGCTGAATCTGGATTGGAATGATAAGATGAAATGAAGATGAAGATTAAGATTTGAATTTTATTTTTAATTTTTTTCTGATTTTTTTAATTTAATTTTTCATTTATTTAATTTAAAAATGATTTTATGGTTTTTTTTAATTTAATAATTACACACGCGGCATGCTACATAGGCATTAACCGGTCAAAATTGGCAAAAAGGATCAAAGTTGCAAATGGGATAAATCTTAGGGGCCAAAATTGTAGTTTTTCTACTTAAGTGGTCAAAATTGCAAGTTTTTGAAAGTTAGGGGTGGAAAAGTGCACTTTAGCCTTAGAATTTTTAACAACATCATCAACAAACCAAAACCCATATTTCTTTTTTGGCAAAATTATATTTTTAGTCCCTTAACTTAATTTTAGCTAAAAGTTTGGTCTTTTATCTTTTTTTTCATTTCAATTTTATCCTTTTGGTCCATTTGCATATGAATTTTCAAGTTCCAAATTCATAGTTTTATTTTCTTATGACCTTTCAATTTTCAAATGTATGGTCTTCAGATTCTCAATTAAGAGAGTCTGATAGAGTTTAAGCTTTTGAATCTCATCAGATTTTGGGTTCCTATTCAGAGACATGTATCATTCTGAGATAAAATGCATGTCCATACTATTCTTTATAAAATCAAATATTTCTTCTCTTAAAGGTTTTGTGAATATATCAACCCATTGATGATCAGTATCAATGAACTGAATATCCAAAACACCTTTCTGAACATGGTCTCTTATAAAATGATGTTTCATTTCAATGTGTTTAGCTCTTGAATGTGGAATTGGATTGTTTGACAAACAGATAGCAACACTATTATCACAAAAGATGGGAATACTATTTTCATGTATCTAATAGTTTTCTAATTGATGAGTGAATAAATTAGTGTTTATAATATAATATTTGAATCTGTTTTATTTAGATTTAATTTCGTTTTATTTATTATTATTTCCTTTTTAGAACTATTTTACTTCAATTGCAAGTTATTATATTTCAGGAACAAATAATTGATAGATTGAGTTTTGGAGCAAAAGAAAGAGGATTAGGAGTTGATTCAGGATGAAAATACGAAAATATGGGACAAAAATATGTCACCCCCAAGTCAGAGACTTAGCACGGCCGTGTCTGCCTTCAGGATGCTCTTTTGCTGCTTCAGCTTCATGGACAAGCTACCTATTAGTTTACTTCTGACCTAAAAGCCCGTGGTTTCTTGTTGAATATTCTAGTGTTATATTTCTTAGGGCTTAAGTCATTGTAAACTGTAAATAGAGTTGCTAGCTATCACAACAAATCATCTTTTGTTCTTGGAAATAATAAGTGACAATTGTTTCTTTGAATAAAAGTTCACCTTTATTTTATGTTCTTCTTCTTCTTCTTCTTCTTCTTCTTCTTCTTCTTCTTCTTCTTCTTCTCTTCTATGTCTACAATGAACGTTAATGAGTAGACTCTTCTTATCTTGGGATTGTTGGATAAGTCTAATGACATAATCCTAATCAAACCAAGCCATAAGCCCAAATTTTATATAAATCTACTTTCCAATCTAATTTCACCGTTTTTATAATGAATTAACAAATACCAAACTCATAATGCGACAGCGGAGGGTTAGTATTTGTTAATTCATCATCACAAGTATCAATTCATAATGCGACAGCGGAGCTTTGATATTGGAACAAGTGAAATTAGACAAGGGTTGCGAAACATGAGAATAGTCTAGCAAACCTTGAGACATATAAAGTTTCGTTCTTCAA
>Ga0315915_1001867_pt1 | contig 26097 bp, 13 predicted proteins | sample MpolbnodulesMG_FD_207738 | JGI IMG/M metagenome (GOLD analysis project Ga0315915, IMG submission 207738) | Medicago polymorpha root nodule microbial communities from Los Angeles, California, United States - branched nodules | ecosystem: Host-associated > Plants > Roots > Nodule | place: USA...
ATTAGAAGTGCACGGTTTTCTAAAGGCCCTCAAAAACTTCCAAATAGTTTGAGAGTTCTAGACTGGAGTGGATATTCATCACAATCTTTGCCAGGTGATTTCAATCCTAAGAAGCTTATGATACTTAGCCTACATGAAAGTAGCCTTATATCGTTCAAATCGCTCAAGGTATGTATTTTTCAACGCGTTCAATTGGTCTTAAAATATAATGTGCGTTTCCAGTACAAATCTCATAATTTCATTTCATTGTTTTTATGTTTTGCAGGTGTTTGAGTCCTTGAGCTTTCTGGATTTTGAAGGATGCAAGTTATTAACTGAGCTACCTAGCTTATCTGGACTAGTAAATTTGGGGCCACTGTGTCTTGACGATTGCACTAATTTAATCGCGATTCATAAGTCAGTTGGTTTTCTCAATAAACTCGTGTTGTTGAGTACTCAAAGATGCAACCAGCTAAAACTTTTGGTGCCCAACATCAATCTGCCATCTCTAGAGAGTCTAGATATGAGGGGTTGCTCGCGTCTCAAGAGCTTCCCTGAAGTATTGGGAGTAATGGAGAATATAAGAGATGTTTATTTAGACCAGACTTCCATAGATAAGTTACCAGTTTCAATTGGAAATCTTGTTGGCCTCGAACGATTGTTCTTGAGGGAATGCAAGAGCCTTACTCAGCTACCGGATAGTATTCGTATATTGCCTAAACTTGAGATAATAATGGTTTATGATTGTAGAGGATTTCAATTGTTTGAGGATCAAGAAAAAGTGGGTTCAGAAGTATTTCCAAAAGCCATGCTTGTTTATAATGAAGGAAAGGAGACACTGCTCGATGTGTGCTCTCTTAATATCTGTGCCAACAATGACATAGAAGTACGTAAGCTTTCGTTTGTCAGTAATGACTTTGGATTCGTGTTTAAAGGGATTTTTGAAGGGAAGGTAAATTGGTACCAGCAAGGAATCAAGGAATCATCGTTATGCTTTTGGTTTCGAAAGAAATTCCCTCAGATAGCTCTATGTTGTGCTGGAGAACCGCCTATGTATAAAGACAGTATGTTGTTGGATTTCAGGTTGTGTGTACTCATCAATGGCACTAAGCAATTCACTTCTTCATGTAACTACATATTTTCTGCAGGAAGCAAATCAGACCAAATACTTATGTGTGATTTAGTGGGCCTACCGGAAAGATCATTTTTAGAGCATGAATGGAATAAAGTAGAGATTTTATATGATTTGAAATACCCTATGCCATGTGGCTCTGAAAGAATAATGATCAACCATGACAAGACCACAACAAGAAATCCAAGTTGGTCTCTCATTTATGTCAGTGGAGATATCAAAGAGGATGTCAAATTTCTGTCTGAGTTTATGGAATGCAAGGAGGCTGAGAGAAGAAAGGAAACACTATTGGGTTTTCACTATATGCTCAAGCATTATGGTTTCAATTGGACTGGGTTTTGATAGAAAAGATCAAATGTGGTCTACTGAAAACCGATCCCCCGTTCCAGAGGACCAAAAAAACGTTTTTTCCGGGTTCACTGATTCAGAAGTGGAAAAAATAGTGTTTCTTGCCCGTCCAGAACAGTTTTTCGGATGGAATCGGTTTACAAACAAAGGTGTGGGGAAATAAAAACAGCTCACTTACTTTGATTCAAGATGTAAACTCCATCTAATTCAATTGAAATCATGTTAAGCTCAACCAGTTTTTTATTTTTATTATTATTCTTTGACATATAACTTGATCAAAATATAAAAATGTAATCTAATCAAACCAAATGAGTCAAATACAATTAACTTCATCTACAAAATCTTTCAAAAAGTACCAGTTTAGACAACCTAAGAATTTTTTAGCTTTATTTTGTTACTACTGTGATGATACTATGATTCATTTTGAAATTTGAGTTACATCGGCTTTTATATTTGTATTTGAGAATCGATTTGATTGAATTATTCTTCTTGGTACATAATTTTCTTATTCAACTCAACCTTTCTTATTTTGATGTGTGTTTGTATTAGAACAAAGATTTAGCTGTCAATCGGAGATATCAAAATATTATGTTAAATGATACATGAACGAGGTACAAATTACATTCATTAAATATATAATAATCATAATAAATAATAAAATGGTCTAGATTTTTCAATAGTTTCCATTTTTATTTTTATTTTTGGTTTCACAGATTTTTCAATCAGTTGGTCAACTTTCCAGGATTGTGATTGTATTGTGTGCTAAGTTGTTTTGAGGCTGTTCTGCTTCCAAGAATGTTCTATAGGCTGGTTGCTATGATACAAGCTTGTAGCATACCAAAGTATACCGGCAACTATGATGGAAGGTTGTTAACCATTCACTCAATCCACTTGACCGACCAGCAGCATGGCAACCCTCCAACATGAAGGTCGGCTATAGGCAGATTGATCAACATCCTGACTTCTAGCAACCCTCTGATATATAGGCCTGCTACATGCAAACCAACCAATGGGTTGGCTACCGACAACTCTCTAACCAACTACCGACAGGCCTATGGCCTAGCGCTTGACAGATTTGGTGTCAAACAAACTAACAGAAAATGACCTGACTGCCAGGGGCGATGTCATTGACAAAATGGGTCCTGACAGTCAAGGGACAGCCGAGAACCGTGCAAGTCCCGGCACCATGAGTCCTGATATTGTAATTAAATTACCTTAAAATATATTTATGGGTGAAATGGATATCAATCCATATAAAAATTGTAATTGATAGATTAATAGATTGTTTCAGTTAATCCATCATAATCCAATTGCAAAATTATGTAAATCATCTATTTCCCTAATTAAAAGAAATCAACCGAACCGAAGTGAAATATTCAAAATTGAATTGATCCACCGTGAACAAACAATAGCAATAATTACATTTCAGACTCGAGGCAAGTTAGAGAAAATAATTTAGTAGTTACTTGATGATTGAAGATAGTCGCTTTGACATCAACTTTCTCAAGCACGGATTGGAGGCTTTGAGCTTGTGAAAAGCACTACTATCATATAACAGATATACAACAGATTCATGGTGCGGTAAATTGTTGCTTCCTATCTAATACATCAAACAACTACATATGATCAGATTGATGAGCACAATGACTATAATAATGAAAATGCTCAATATGTTGACAACCTCTTGGAAGACTTCGACGAAAGTTTGTGAAAAATGTGTGCCTTGCTCCACAATTTGTGTGATGCACATTCGAGTTGAAATGAGTTATTCAATGCTTGTGAAAGCTTTTTCTCAGCTTATGTTTCTCACAATGATTGGAATTCTTTTCACTTCTATGATACAAAGGCTTTTCTCTATTATGTTGGCACACATCAATCTCAGCATGTTCAGAACCATCAGATGTACCGCGATGTTTTTCTTTGATCCTTCTACTTCGACCATCCTTTTCAACATCAGAATCATCGGAAGAATAAGAACGCTCAGCTCTGTGCTTCTGACTTCGATGTTTTTCTTTGATCCTTCTACTTCGACTATTGTTTTCAATGTCAGAATCATCGCGAGAATAAGAATGCTCAACTCTTCTCTTCTCACTTCCACGTTTTTCTTTTATCCTTCTACTTCGATCATTCTTTTCAACATCAGAATCATCGGAAGAATAAGAATGCTCAGCTCTGCTCTTCTGATTTTGATGTTTTTCTGTGATCCTTCTACTTCGACTATTTTTTTCAACATCAGAATCATCGGAAGAATAAGAATGATCAGCTCTTCTCTTCTGACTTCCATGTTTTTCTTTTACCCTTCTCCTTCGATCATTCTTTTCAACATCGGAATCATCAGAAGAATAAGAATGCTCAACTCTGCTCTTCAGACTTCCATGTTTTTCTTTGATCCTTCTACTTTGACTATTCTTGTCAACATCAGAATCATCGGAAGAATAAGAATGCTCAGTTCTGCTCTTTTGATTTACATGTTTTTCTTTTATCCTTCTACTTCGATCATTCTTTACAACATCAGAATCATCGGAAGAATATAAATGTTCTGCTCTCCTCTTTTGACTTCCACGTTCTTCTTTGATCCTTCTGCTTTGATCATTCTTTTCAACATCAGAATCATTAGAAGAACAAGAATGCTCAGACCTGCTCTTCGGACTTCCACGGTACCGATCATGACTAAAACTTACATGATGCCTTTGAGAATCGCAGTGGATTGTTGATGAATACTTATGGCTGCTTATTTTATCCTCGGGTTGACGTTGATGATTACGTTCATCTGATTTATAAGAATGCTCATCTCTGCCCTTCTGTTTTAAATGATAATCGGCAGGACCAGAATCCTTCTCATCAGAATTATAATGTCTTTTTCTGCCATGTTTCCTCTTGTGCTTTTGAATGTTCTTTCTACCTCGATCATCCCTGTCACTGTCAGGAGCTTCAGATGAATACGAACGCCTATCCCTATTCTTATAATTTCCATTGTAACAATCAGGGCCAGACTCTTCAGATGAAATGGAATGCCTTCGCTTGCCATGTTTACTCCTACCGTGCCTAGGATGATCATAATCTTTGAGTGAAAGTGAACGTTCTCGTTTAGTTTTTCTACTTGGATCATTTCTGTCACTATCAGAATCATCCGAATGCTTGTTTCTGCTCTTTCCATGATCTTTTTCAGAGGCAGAAGAGCCTGATGAACTTGACTCTTTATAATCTCGCTTCTTTTTGCTTTCCTTAACTCTTATTTTCTTAGATCTACTCTCTCCATCATCTAAAGATGCTTCCCTTTCTGAATGCAATAGCTGCTGCTTTTTGTGCTTCTTCTTTTTGGACTTTTTTGGTTTTTTAGATAAGTTGGTCAATAAATCAGGGATATCACCCATATTGAGAAAACCTGTAAAATCGAGAGTAATTATGGTTGATTTGGTTGGACAAACATCTGAGGCATCATCAAGGCCTATAAAATCACTTTAAAAATAAGAGCTGATGACAGATACCTCCATATTCATCAAATATGTCCTCTTCCTCAGCAACTATCTGCTGGTTGGGGTCGTCTGGTTTAAACCCTCCACGAGGAGGACTGATTCCTGGCTTCTGCTTGAGCTCCCATTTTAGAGGCTGCATCATTCCCAAACAAAACAACAAAATCAATATCAAATTGTCAATATTACCGACTATTGAGGGAGAGGGGAATAAGTATTATAGATGTTCACATCTAGACTATATAATTTACCATGACAAGAACATACAGATGCAATACCCAACAGCAAATTGTGCCACTACGAAGGACATTCCTGGAAGGCATGCTAAACTTTAGTTTAGGCTGCAGATAATCTGAGTTCTTAACTAATTTTTCCTTTCTGAGTTCTTAACTAATTTCTCATCCAAATTTGTGCAAATATGGCTTTTAATCTATTTCATTCTATTCTATTTATCGATATATCTATAATTCTATTCTGTTTACTACATAGTAAAACAAAGTCATAGCTGGACAAGTGTCGACTTCTAAGAAAAAAATTCCTGCATTTTGCCTATTACTCTATGCTAAACCATTTTTCCAGCTCAAAACTAAACCATTGGGACAATCTGTTTGCTACACGTCACAGGTCTTAAGCTTGCCACACTATTGCTTTAAGCATGAATCTCTAGTCTAAACTAGCACAAAGATCCAGAATTCGGTCAAAATCTCCCTCCCCAATATTTTTGTCTTGAGCTGTACAAAAGTAAAATAAGTTTACCCAAACACAAACTCATCGAAGAATAGAAATTCCTTGTACAATGATGAAGCGAAACTATAAAGGATAGAAAATGTAGCAGATATGGATATGAGGCATTTTCCCTTGGATTGTTCAATAATTGCTAGAAACAGGTGGAAAACAATCAATTGCTTACTTAAATTTTCTCACATTCAATTACTGGTTGCAGTGAATTTAGGTCCCAGTGATCTTAAGCTAATTAAAGATTGAGATGACATAGAGGAAGACAGGAAATTCTTGGAATTGTAATTCTCACCAAATGTTATCAGTTTGTGAACAGATGTAAGCTGTCCCATTATGACGCAAAACATATTTTCTTATCAGGAAGTCATGGCATATAACTGATCAGATTTTGAATAGATTAGTCACTTCAAGATGTAATTGAGTTCAATCATAGTGTATTAATTATTTAACGGAAGTGTGATAAAACAACTGCCAAGCAACAATTATACTCACAGAATTAAACAAGTAAATTTGTCAACAAACAATAAAAAAAACATAAACATTTGATTAAACCAAACACTATGCAGGCATAAATGTATCAATCCACAATGTCAAGGACTAAATTGTAAAATTTCTCAAACAATAATTCAGTAGAAAGAGCAGCTGACCTCAGTAAGATCTGTGTGGGCAAGAATAGCATTCAAAGGGTCATCTCTTTTTAATCTGCTTTCCTCGTTTGGCATTATAGCATCCTTCAAGGGACATTCACGATCACCACTTTGGTGACCATAGTTACCACATCTTAAACATTTAACATTGCGAATTTCAACTCCAAAAGGTTTTGCCCTTGCAGCAACTCCTGTTTCATGCCTAAAAAGTATTCAGTTATTAAAAGTACAATATTAATAATTCATGGAGTTTCACAACAGTAATTTTAATTCAAAACCTATATTGGACTGCCTATCTCCCTTCAATGATTAACAGATATTTTTTTCCCTCCCTTGCTCTAACGTGGAGAACATTGGTCAGCATTTTCTAGATTGCAAGTCGGTCAGCCCACAGCCACACAAGAACAAGTGTAACCAGATTTGTAATAGAGAAGAGAAATGCCGTCAAGCAATGGGAGAGCCCATTGGGGGGATTCTTTCATAGGACACAATAGAATAATTGACGATTGCGAGGGTGATGGCACCAGTACAGGGATCGGGGTGTTGAAAATGGAAGAGAAAGTGACAGCCTAAAGAGGTGGTTTTCTGCATGTTAAACTCAGACGACCTACCACTGCTGCCTAAACCCCCACACAGACTCTATCTATGAAGGAGACTGGGATACCAACAGACATTGTAGTTTGCAACTATGTTTTGTTTCTTGATCCTCCATGAGATCAAATTTCCTCCAATGAGGACACAATGCCCTGAAGTGGATCTTCTATCTGCTGGTGAACCTGCCCAATCAGCATCAGAATAGCCCACAACTTGGGCGTTACCCTTGTTTTCATTAAAGAACTAGGCACATAGAGATCGATTATTACTTTGTAAGAGATAAGGTTTTTCAGGAGAAACCATAACTGATTTTGTTAGATCGAATGAGAGGAAGGGGATTAAAGAAAACGGAATTTAAGATACAAACACATCAAAAAATTAATTTTACAAACCCATTTTTGTTTTTTATGAGAGGAGGAGCGGTATTCGGATATATTTTTTTGTATTATTTTGGCGATATGGCCGAGTGGTATTATTTTTGAGAGGGGGGACTGCAAATTCGTTTTCCCCAGTTCAAATCCAGGTGTCGCCTGATCGAAAAGAGAATTCAAATAGTTTATTTCGTTTTGTTGATACAGAAAACTTTTTATTTTTTTCCAGCGCAAGCTAGTGTAGGAATAAGGGACTAGTTTGATGCAAAATTCTAAGCATCGGGAAGTTTGTTCTCCAAAATGGTGAAATTTCAAGAACATGGTAGTAACCAGTAACTACTAGTTTGTTAATAGTATGTTAGTAAGAGAGTTAGACTGTGATGTATATAAATAAGGGGAAGGATTAGACAGGCGTGGCTAGTCATTTGAGTGAATTAGGACCTTTTGACTGTTTCGGAGGTGCGACCCTCAAGGGATTCTAACTTAATTCTTTGTAACAAAAATGAATGTTTCTATGATTATGTTGACATGGATGTTTTTAAAAGCACAATGAGAGAATAGCACCCCCTTGTGAATATAGTACCTCCAATACATTTAAAAAAACCAAGGTATTATATTCATTATGGTACAAACCAATTAAAAGGGACTTGTGCAAGTTTTCAAAATAGAAAAAGGAAGTATAATTCATATATGGTGAAATTAATTTATTCTTTCTTTTATTATTAACTTAACAGGGGGAAAAATAAAGGCTTTTGAAATAAACAAGTCTACTCTACCCATTCAACATTAGACAGGATATAGGATCAAATCCATGTTTATCTAGTATCTAGGTTGGGACATTTGTCACCAACACATATATTGGGGGAAAAACCTCAACAATGGTGATTTCCAAGAGGCTAGTATGATTGGCAAAACTCCTTAATATGTGTCACAAAGCAACCTAACTAAACAGAAATGCCACAATAAAAACTAATTCTTGCAAGTAAAAAAGAATTACTAATTGACATACCTTGGTGCATTTTTAAGAACTTCGAATTCTTCTTCAGTTGGTAGAGCACGGCCAAAAACATCTTTAGGCCTCGGTTTTTTCTTCTCTCCATGTGGCGGCCTAGGAATTAAGTGATTCACAAACAGATTCAATGACACAAGAAATGAAAACAAATCACGGAAAATTAGATTATTGGAGAAAAAAATAAGGCAAAGTGAGGAGCAAGTACAATGAAGAGGAAGGTCCATCAGGATTGGTTTGTGTAGGCTCATTATTCACCATATCTTCTTTTTTCTTCTCGTCATTCAGTTCTGCAGCCTTGGCACTTTCAGGATTGTAACCAGGAGGACGAACATACATAAAGCTAACAGCTTGCATAAGCTCCACCTACACATACACAAACCAAAAACATGAAAAATTCGATTGCAGCCCACATAGGGGAAACAAATAAAAAGAAGAGGTTGAGGTGCAAAATGGAACCTTTTCTTTGTCCTTCTTCGAGATGAGAGATGTCGTGCGATAAAACTCTTGCTCCTGAGCATACTGCAAAATGCAACAAGAGGATTATCAAATTAGAATCAGAACTGAATTGGTTAAAAGGGGAAGGGTATCTGGAAAGCTACTTGCCTCACGAGCAACCTCTTCAGTTCGACGTTCGCGTTGAGCATGGGTTTGTTCAGCAATCCACTTGCGGCGTTGATTAGGATAAGACAAAGGATGCCATGGTTTTTGGTTAAGAAAATTATGACTCCACGCAGTACCCGATTTCGTCTTATAATCAACTTCCCCTCCACCCTTATCATCATTGAATCTCTTGCTCAGCCTTACACCTCCTCCTTCCTCACCCTCCATCTTCTCCTTCTCCACACCACAATTTCAAACAAACACCCCTCTCAACCAAAACAACCTTCAATTGAAATCCATCAAAAACAACCCATAAATCAATTTTCAGCACAAAGTGTCAATTTTTACAAAATCACACTGGAAAAAAAAACCAACTAAAATTAAATAAATTTTCAAATCAAATCATTCAACATCATCAACTCTAAATAAATTATAGTTCATAAACAAACAAAAAAACTTAAAACCCCGTTTATGTTGAGAAAATAATGAGTGGGGACTTTTATCAAACAAGTGGTGTGCAATTAGAAAAGATTGTGAAAATTGAGCAAAATCGAATTGAAGGATTGAAATGGGAGAAGAAATAACCTTAATTTAATCGTGTATGAAAGAAATTTTCTAAGTTGAACCCTTCTTCTTCTTCTTCTTCTACAATCGCCCAAAGAAGGATTCGGAACAGTGTGTGTTACCTGCGATGATTGATATATAGGTTTGTCGCTAGTTGTTCATTTTTCTTTTTTGATGTTTTTTTTCAATTAGGAAATAGCTTAGTTAGAATTTCACCTCTAAATTGAAAATCATTCGATTTTTCTAGGCTAGTTAGATTTTAAAAGATTATTTTAAAAAAAGTTGAATCGATAAATGAGACGGCAAAGTGATTGTGTCAATGGATCAATAGTTGATCCATGCAGTCGTTGGTTAAATCGCAGGAATAAACTGGATAAAATCGGTTGATTTAGTTACAAAATTGTATAGGTACGAATCAGGTTGAATCTATGACCTGATCTCTAAACAAAATTAAAAAAATATATCATGACACCGAAACTTTTTGTAAAATATTACACTACTTAACATAATTTCTAGAGTTCATTTTTCAAATTTTACGATACGTTATTATACATCGGGTTAATAGATTTTTACATCCTGTAATATATGACATTTTTGGTTTTGCCCCCTCTAAAAAAGAAAATTAGATTCGGTCCTTGTAAAATGAAGATTCTTCAGATTTGCCCCCTAAGCCCATTGACTCAGCAAAATCTTTGATGTGGCACTTAAGTGGCTTTTTCTTTTTAGGGTTAATAGGTCTTTATCCCCCTCTAATATAGGTCATTTCCGGTTTCCCCTGTAAAAAAAAAAAATTATTTACCCCCTGTAAAAAAAAATTGTTTTGATTTACCCCCAATAGGCCAAACAAAAACAAAAATTTCTTGAAAAAAAAAAATTGTTTTTGTTTGGCTTATTTTTCATTTTTTTTCTTGCCACGCGTAAAAAACAATTTACATGTCATTTATATTTTAAAAAATAAAAAAAATTATATTTAAAAAAACGAAAATCTTTTTAAAAAAAATGTAAAAATTAATTTTCAAAACTTTAAAAAATTAGAAAAATAAAATTATTTTTTAAAAAATCGAAAAAAATATTCAGATTTTTTTTCAAAAATTAAAAATAATCAGAAAAAACATTTTGATTTTTTTTTTGAAATTAAAAAAATAGAAAAAAGTTCTGAGTGTTTTTTTTTAATTAAGATATTTAAAAATTCGGGAATTTAATTTTCAAAATAAAAAAAATTCGAAATTATAAAAAATTCTGATATTTTTGAATTAATTTTTTTTCTACAAAAAAAAAAATCTGAAGGACAAGTGTCCATGCCACATAGGAGATTCTGGTGAGTCACATGGCTTAAGGGGCAAATTTGAAGAATCTTTATTTTACAATGACCGAATCTAAAAAAAAAAATTACAGGGGGGTAAAGCACTATTAACCCTTATACATTCAAATAAGTTTTTTATGATGTTATAATGAAAATATATGGTCAACTAACATAGCAATATATTATCAAGTTAAATTATTATAAGGGATTTTTTATATAAATTGTAATTAACATGTGAATTAAAATTTATATAAACTTTTGATTACTCTTTTGTTATCATAGCCTTTTTTTAATCAAAGCAAGATTACTGCATATCATTAATAATCGAGGGATACAAAGTAAGAGGTACGATATGAAAAATATGGGGGCTATGATGGGATAAGGCGGCTCTAGCAATACTATGAGTACCTTATTTGCTTGCCTCCTGACAAACGACACTACATAGTCGAGATTATTGCATAAGAGACTCTTACATTCAGATACCAAAACATTGAATTCATTAAGTGCATGTTTGTTTTTGCAGTACCCAAGCCACTAAACACACGTCTTGAATAAAGCCAGTGTCTTAAACTTCTATTTTCCGCGGTGAAATGACTTGGAAACTAAACATGTGCTAAGAGGAACATTGTGAGCTTTAAGAGCATCCATCATAGTCTTGTTATCCGTTTCAAACATAACATTGTACAAGTCATTCGATATTAAAAATTTTAGAGAATGAAGAAGACCAAGAGATTCTTCTTCCAATACAACTACTCTTGGGGCTCCAGCAACAGCTAATGTTGCCTATTGTGTCTATTGTAGGGGAGGGCATGAGTATGAAGAATGTCCTTGGAACCAAGTCGCATCCAACTATGTTGGAAGTCAACCAAATAAGACATGCAACCCTTACTCCAACACATGTAGTCATGGTTGGGCAGATCACCCTAACTTCTCATGGGTTGGTCAAAAGAAAAAAGTTTCAGCTACCAAACCAAACCCTCCAGCAAAGAGTGCATTCCAAGAGAGTATGGAGAATCTCTTCAAGGAATTTTTCACCATGAATGAGTCCACCAGCTCAAAAACTGCAGAAGCCTTAGTTTCTATAACTGCATCTTAGAAGACTATGGAGAATCAGCTAAGACAAATCCACAAAGTTGTATCTGAAAGACATACTTGTTTTCTACCTAGTCAAACTGAGATTGCAGCTACTAAGGAGAAGAAGAAGGAGCAAGTTAATGCAATATGACTCAGGAGTGGTAAAGAAATTAACACTGCTGAGAAGGAAATGGAGTTAGCTGTGAATCCAAAGCCCATGACCAGAGAGGAAGAAATCGGTTCATAAATAGATATGCATACCGCTGCAACTCCCAACTGATAAGAAGCAAAGATACAAACTGATGTATTTCTCAGGCCAACACAACCAGAGATGCAGACCATTGCATCTCCTAAGTCAAAAGAGAATTCCACTAGTGGCAAAGCTACATCTCCAAACTTCAGTCAATACACTTGACCACTTGATCCACCTTTTCCTCAAAGGTTGGCGAAAGCTTCAATGGAGAAACAGTACAAGAATTTATTAGAGGTCTTGAAGTAGTTCCAAATCAACATTCCTTTGCTGGAAGTTCTACAGCAAATGTCAAATTATGCCAAGTTTTTGAGACAGTATCCATGACCGATGAAAGCAGCATGTTGATTCAACATAAGATGCTAGCAAAGATGCAAGACCTAGGTAGCTTCACTATTCCTTGTTCTATACGTGGGGTTTATTATGGGCAAGCTCTTGGTGATTTAGGGGCTAGCAGCAATTTGATGCCTAAATCAATTTTCAATCAACTCAGAATTGGTCAATCCAAGCATACTGCTTTAAATTTTCAGCTTGTTGATAGGTCTCTAGTCCACCCTGAAGGAAGGATTGATGATGTACTTGTACAAGTGGATTAGTTTGTATTTTCGGTAGACTTTATCATACTTGATTTTGAAGCTGATGAGAATGTTTATATCCTTTTAGGGAGACCTTTCTTAGCAACTAGAAGGACTAATATTAATGCGTACAGAGGAGAGCTGGCTATGAGAATGAATGATCAACAAGTCAGGTTCAACATACCAAAAGTCATGGGGTTTGCAGATGAGCCTATAGAAGTGTTATCCATGATAAGCATTGTAGACCTTTTGGCTCATGAATCAAATCAAGCCATTCAAGCAGAACAATTTGAAGACTTGAAGGAAGAACTTGTTGAAGCCCTTGATTGATAGCATCGTAAAGCTATAGCCTGGCAGATGTCAAACATGAAAGGAATTAACTCAACCATCTGCATGCATAGTAGCCCACCTGAAAAATGATCAATGAAAAGTACTGAAGCTCAAGGGAAGGTGAGTCCTATCATGAGAGAAGTTGAAAGTAGAGAAGAAGTCATCAAATGGGTTAGTCATCTTTAATGTTTGTCTAAAAAAGGAATGGTAAGTGAGGTAGTGGCATCTCCCACTATTGATGCTGAGGTGATGCCCAAATTTTTAAGCAAATGCAACTTATCAAAATGGGATACACCTAGAGCTATCAATAGTAGGGGGCATTCAATTTTACAAAAAAAAGTGTATGAAAGCATATTGCATAAATATGGAGTCAACACACAAACTTACCACTGACTATCATTTTACTAAGTCCAAAGATAAGAAATGGAAGTGTTCGAAACTTCATAAGAGAAAGCTCGTAGTGCGGGAGGAAGTTGTAGGCTTTAGACCAAAGCTATTACTTAGAAAAATATAAATATGGATGGTCTAGAGTTGTATCTCCCACTAGAGCTATATCTCGAAAGAATGAAACGAACCATGAATTAAAGGTGAATGTTAAAGAAAGGAAGCATTATTGGGGTTACTTCCCAATTGGTGCTTGTGCAACCTCAATCACCATGATATGAATCCTTTAGGGATCATAATCATCGGCCTGAGGACGTTAAACTAAGCGCTTTGAAGGGAGGAAACCTTTTGGCAATAAGGAGGAATGCTTACATCTAACGTCGTCTTAAACAATTCGTAGGCCCGGTTTTAATCTTATAAATTGGCCCCTAATAAAAATAGAAAGAAAAAACGATTTTTTAAAGTAGAGAAGCGGAAGTGGCTGGGATTGGGTGGCGGTGGCTACGATTGGGTGGCGGAGCTGCGGAGGCACGTCTGAGGAGATGGGTGTGTGTGATGGTTTCTGAGTTTCTAACTTCTAATTGTGGTTGTAACAGATAACTCAGAGATTAAATAATAAAGGATTTTCTTTTTTAATTAAGTAAAAAGGATTAGTTTGGGCAAAAAAAGTGATTAAAATTAAACATGCTGGGCCCCACAAAAAAAGAGGCACTGTAAAGGAAGATAAATATAAAAAATAAAAAAATAAAAAAAGCCTGGTGGGACTTGAACCAATGTTTGCATGGTCAAGTATGTAAATCTTTCCCACTAAGCTATTCTTATCAGTTTGTTAAGTACTCGCCTTTATATCTATATAACACTTAATATAGGACCTTACATATAAAAAAAATATGGGCCCCCAAAAATTTGAGGCTCGGTGACATAGCCCGGCCTTGAAGGGCTATGGGCTGGCCTTGCTTACATTCCTCCTCTTTTATCTAATTTTTGTAGTTTTTGCTAGTTTGATTTACAACATGTGAGAGATATAGCTTTGGTTCTGACGCAACATCGTGGTCTTGGAGCTATAGCGCGTCACATTGTTGGTACTGGGGGATAACTGGATTTTAAATGACAAGAGAGGAACTGAAAGAGTTAGATCGTGGTTCAAAGTTGTAATTGCAAGGGGACATGGTATGCACACAACTGCAGAGGGGGTACACTCTCGGACACGTTGCATTGGTGGATTGCGAAGTTGTATCATCTGGTTTTCACGCGGTCACTACTCCCAAGAGTTATAACTCCCTTCTTCATTACCTACACATAAATGTTACCCCCACAACTTTCAAAACCACCACTCTTCTCTAAAAAGTGTCAACTTTTCAACCCTTCCACTGCCCGATTCAACTACAATCCAACCCTTAAACTTTCTTTTGAATCCTCTCTCAAACAACAAAACCTGAAGATTCTTGCTCTTCCTACAACAGTGAAATTCGCCAAAACCACCACTTCAAGAGCCTCACAATCCCTCTTACGCAGTGAATTCTTTGAACACCAGGATACATCTTTGCATTCTGGTGATATGAATCAACTCGAAGTGGTTGCATCCCATTTCCAAAATGACTTGACCCTCACTAAACTCCAGGCCAAATAACTAAGAGGGAGATTTACCTAGAAAAATGGCTGGATTTCTCCAATCCATTCCCTTACCTTTTACTACCTTCTTAGCTACAATGTTGGATAGCTTGCATTGGAAAAATATGATGTCCCATCGAAACTCCTATAATGAAACATAGGTAAAGAAATTCTAATCCTAAATTCTGAATCATGAGCAAGATACATCAATGGTTAGAGGGATGTCGGTTCCATTCTCTTCAGATCCATCAACCACCACTTTGGCCTCACAAGGGCTCCAAGCCTCCAACTTTGGAGTTGAATGGTGATTTTCAAAAGAAGTTGGCAAACCTGTCTGAAAAGGAGAGGGATGAGATCAAGAACTTCTTGGCGTACAAGGACACTGAATGGGAGTTGGACTCAAAGGGTGAACTAGAAAAAGTTAGTAGAATGGCATTGAGAGGAGAAGTGAAGATTAGCTAGAGAATGGTTCAAAATGGTGTGATGCCTACATCAACTAACGAGAAGATCATAGTGTCCATGATGGTGTTGATGTGGTGTCTCTTCAGCAAAAAGATAATTAACGTTGGAAGCATTGTAACACCCTCAAACCCCAAAACGGTATATAATAATAAATTCAACAGATAATCACAAAGGTTAGAGATGTTACTCCATCATTAATCCAAAATAGTCATAAATCATTAATATCATAATTTACTTGAGATGATGTTGTTGATATGAGAGTGATGTGATGATTTATTAAAGATGGTATTCATATGATGTTGGTATTCTAGGAATGTTAAATATGTATATATGCATGATTTACTTGAAATCCTAGAATGCTATTTTTATGTCTATACCTTATTATGTGGAATGTTATCTAACCCTCAAGTGGTCCTTTGGTTGACCGCCTCACTATTTTTAAAAACGGTGTAGATGACATGCAGGTTTGAGTTCGTATTGCTTGTGAGTGCTCGAGGATTAGCTTAAAGCTACCTCTTTATCTTTTATTTGAAGTCTAGATTAGGACTATGATTAAGAGTGTCCGGACTTTTTCATCTTATGCTATGTATTCATGTTATTGATGAGACATGTTGTTTATTTATGTCTGAGATTCGACATATTGTTGTTGATATGTTATGAGAATATATGCGACATTTGGTTAGTGAAGTCTAATCCCAGCAATTTTAAGTCTTTGTCTAATCTCGTTTAATTTACCACATTATAGTTCGAATAGTTTTTCATAACAAACAATCTTATAAACCCTAACTTAGAATGATAATTAGTGTTGAACGGCTTCTAATATCGCACTAGTCCATGTGGAAAGGATATAAAAATACTTACTTTGGATATGTACATCAATAGGAGGAACAATATGCTACAACACAGACACACACACACACACAAATTTCAATGTGGGAAATAATCACAAGTTTTGTGTAGGGGGTGACTATAATTTACTTGAGTAGTTATAGTTGAGGTTAGCTAACTCATGAGAGACCAATTGCACGATTACTATGAGTGGACTATAATTTAGGATCTGTTTTTTATCAATGCTTGAGTTGCATCACTCGAGAAGAAGCAATGTTTAAGTTTGGGGGTGTGATAATCAGCAAATAAGTTGGTTATCACATTGCATTTAGCTCTCATAATGGACAAGAAATTGAGTGATTGTAATTCCTAAGACATCTAATCAATGACTATTTTAAGATTTTATAGTTTTAGTTGTTTTTAGTGTTACTTAATCCTTTTTAACTAGTAATGCTTGTCATGGATGTTTGATTATGTAGGTTAAAGAATGACTCTGAAGATGCGGGAAGTTGAATCGCGGATTACAGTTGATCCACAGAAGATTTTGAAAGATGCAGCGTCCTGGATCGTTATCCAGGTCGTACATAATACAAACATGTGGGACCAAGTCTGGCCATTGCTTAATGAGGAAGAATATGAGTTGTCCCCAATGATTAGAATCCTAGGAATAATAAAGGAATATGTCGTGGAGTAGGTAGGATATGATAAGGATAGCCCATGTGTAAAATGACTAAAGCGTACAACTTGTAGTGGTTGGCCTTATACTATAAAAGGACAACCATGTGTTAGTACCAAGAGTCCGAAAATTCATCATAGAATTGGAGAGGCCAGATGATGACATGTCATCTTACGTTATTCTTAGCATGTTTTTCAGTCATTTTCAGTAGGTTTTACCAGCAAAACAAAGGAGTATTAGATCAATTGCATATGATTTCAGAACATTTGTATTGTTTTCTATATTTGAGTCTGTAATTCTATTCTTCCCGAAACATACCAATTTTAGGGTGTTCTTGAGGTAATTCACGAAGAAATCATGCAAATCGGCAAAGCAAGACATCCAAAGATTTATGTGCTCCTTGGAAAGATGAAGAATGAATATTCAAGAGGCCTCAGAAGACTTTACAGAGGGAGGAATTATGTTCCCAAGTTTCAAGACATCTTACATTGAAGCAAACACCTAAATAGGCAAAGAAAATAGGCATTTCAGCACCCGAAACGTACTCAGAAGCTCCCATGCGCACGAAACGAAGCGTCCAGGAGCTGAAGGAAAGCACCCATGCGCATGATATGGGCGCCAGGCGCCCAAACATGGCAGGCACATGCGCCTGGCGCATGCTGGGGCGCTAGGTGCTCAGTGACTTGTGAAAAAAAGTCACATTTTGTGACTTTTTCGCTCCTAGAAGCCCTTGATTTTAGTCCAAGTCATTTGAAAATTTCCCTATAAATACCGCCTTCTTCATTCATAATTACTCATTCAAAACTTGAGCAGTTCAAGAGGAAGGCGATTCTAGGAGCTACAGAACGAGTTTTATCTTCTCATTATCTTTCTAGGGTATGTTTTTTCCTTTTTGTATTTTGTTTTTAGTTATCATGTGTAACTAGATATTTAAATGCTAGGGTTCTAAGATGAACCTCTATTTATTTTGTTGGATAATTATTTAATTTAATGTCGATTATTTAGTTATTTACTATTCACTATTAAGTTTTATTAGGATTAGTTTATTTCAAAGGAGCGCAACCCTAATTTAGGTACTTAGGTTATGACAGGGCTTAATATTGATGCTTATCTCTTGATATTTATATATGCCTATCTATGAAGAAATTAGTTAGCAATTAGAGAAAGATACCGAAAGAGAGTTAACCCTAGTAGTAAGTACTTAAGAGGTGACATTACTAATATTGAGTAAAATGTGCTGAACCTAGGATATAACTAGTTATTAATTAAGGAAACAAGTGACTCTCGTGAGTAAACCAAACCTAGTAAAATCATTCTCATCGACCCTTGGTAAGGTAGATGTTGATAGGGCTGCCCGTTTGTAAAACTATCAATAGGGAGAATGTGATATGAGATACCAAAGATTCATATATGGGAGAACCTCTAGGAACACTGGTCATCATACCTTTGGAAATTTAGTAACGCCAAGTTAAGTCTATATTTCAATTACCTTTGAGGGAGCACGACCCCACACGTAAGGATCATCGTGTGACCATCAAGTGCAACTTAACATTGGAGGGATATACCTATATAAACTGAGAGTAAAACCCCACATGTAAGGATCACCGTGTGATCAACAGGTGCAACTTGACGAACTGATTAGGTTAGGACGTCCCATCACTTGTATAGTCTACTTAAGATAACTAAATGCTACATGAATGTTATTTAATTCCAACAAATAAATATGGGGGATTTAAAGAGTCCTAATCGCTGCTTACTTTCTGCAACCAAAACACATAACTTGTTATGTTGCAAACAGATAAAAATTGCAATCTCTAACCCACAACTTTTTTATTTATTTTAATTGTTCAATTATAGGTAACGTGAATTGTTTGGACAAAACAACAATCATTGTGGATACGATACTCTACTTACACTTTACTACTTGGTAAACGATTTGGTACACTTGCCTAAATCCGACCATCACCAAGTTACGACTAGGGTTAGCAGCTTTAGAGTTCTCATTTCATCTCATTTTCTCCCTAGATGAGCATGGGTGCTAGATTCTAGAGGTTTAGAGTTAGATTACTTGGTGATGATTTGGCTCACCACTCTCCTTCAAAGGATTGTAATCTTGTAGCAACTCTATTTAATCTATCAATTTAGTTTTTCATGTTTTCATTTATGTTCATCTTCATTTCCATTTCCATGGTTCAGCTCACCATGAGCTAAACCCCTTCTTGTGGTTTAGACATGGTGAGGTAATGATTTATTTATTTACTTGTGATATATAAAGTTGTAGCACTTAGCTACTTTCTACCAAACAGTTGTAACTCAAAATCTTTAGAAATAAATTCTGATCATTGTTATTTCTAATGTTATAGCTCCCTGATCCCGACTGGGTATGAGAGTAGAACATGATTGTTAGTTATGAATTTTTCCCTAAGCACTGACTGGTGAAAGGATCGAGAGAGATTGTTTCAACGTTAACTTTAACTTCGAAGAGTCTGGAAGTTATAGCTAAGTGCTAAGTTCTTGGTAGGACTGATGACATTTCGTCATAATGAATTTTTTTAATGTAAATTCATCACATTTTGAGTTCACAAAGCAAGTTGTCGCGTCATTTTTTGGAGATCAAGGCTATTTGATTAGCGTTTGACTCACTATTTTATTTCACGACTGAACATTTAATTTTTTAGGAAAAGAGGAAAAAAAGTTCAAACTACCCCTTTGAAAAGATTTAGGGTTCGGGGGTTAGTTACACAAAGGGAAGGTATTAGCACCCTTTATGTCCGTAGTATCCTACGTGAACCTCTTGATTTTATTTAATGTTTTGTACTATAAACTTGCTTGTTTTTGAAAAAAGGAATTAAAGTGGTAAAAAAAGAGACCTATTTGTCTACATTTTTTATTGATTTGGAAGGACTAGGTCTTTTGCCTACGTACCCGTAAGGAACAAAACCTCGTAGTTCGGGGTAGAAATTGACGTTTGATTGGTTGTGTGTTTTTTTATTAGTTTTGAAAAAGGTTTAAAATAAAGAGTCAAGTGGCAAATATGAATTGGTTTGTATTTTTAATTTGAAAGAAAATAGACTTAAAGTATGATTAAATGGATTGAAATTTGATTAAGAAATAAATAAAAAAAGGGAATCACTTGATTTGAGAAATCAAGGTTTATTATGAAAATATTTTTTGTGATTTTTGTTATTTGAATGTTTTTGTTGTTTTGGAATAATAAATGAAAATTAAACTAACGGAGCAATAAAAATAAAAGCGCGTGGATTTTTGTAGTGACGTTGGATCACCACAAAATCCCTAACCTATTTTTTTTGCATTTTTTGACATATATAAAGCGATAAAGAAATAAAAGAGGACACACATGCACACTTTTCTCATTTATATTGTTTACATTGAACCTAGATACATTCTAATTGCTGGAAAATAAATGACAATAATTAAAATGCTAAATGATAATAGAAATAAAATGAAACGCAAAAAAATGCTAAAAAGTAAGAGAATAAAATAAACTAAGAGAGAGGGACAACCGAAGGGACAAAATTACCGAAGGGACAAAATTCCGAAGGGACTTCTCCGAAGGGACAGAAAAAGAGGGAGAAGAAAAGAATAGCCCGTCAACACAAGCTAAATGAGAGAGAATAGAGAAAAGTTCTTTGACAACTCAAGAGAACTTTTTGTGTGTTCCAAGTGTTTGCCAAAAACCTTTATTTATAGTGCAAAACATGAGTGATGAGCGTTGAAAACTAACCAGCCAATGTGCACAAATTAAAATCAATTTATGTGAATCATTAATGTCCATATAATGACCAACTTGATTTGAAACAAAGTCAGCTATTTGAAAGCACGACAATGGTATTCAAAGGCATGTCAACTGAACAACTTTTAATAATAATACTAATTTGCCAAATTTAGAGAAACATGTGTATGGAAATCATTTAAAGCTAATAAGGAAAATGCAGCTGACTAAAGCTAACCGAACATGAAAAACAAAATTTGCATAAAAAATCAATTGGTCATGTAAAACAAATTAGTATAACATGCCGCATTAAAAAAATAATAATAATAATGTCGAGTGAACCTTAGGTCAAAAATTGGGGTATGACACAAGTTAAGCAGCAAGAAAAAAAGGAAAAACTGAAGGAAATGAAGAAAGTGAAATCGTGACACGGTTGCTGAAAAACGTGTCATGATTTGGAGCTCAAAGAAACCTACATTTGACATTGGTGGAATCAGTTAATAGATAAAATAAAGCCACCGAAATAATTATATTAATCGATTAATAGATAAAATAAAGCCACCGAAATATAATATGAACATAAATCTCAATAAATCGAACATATAATCATAGCAGCAAATTAGAACACGAATTTAACATGAATTCATTAAAAGATCATGAAAAATAATAAAAAATCATCTATACTATATATAAAGAAAACCAAGCCTTTCAACACTTTTGGATTGGACTTTTCTTTCCAAAAATACCCTCAATTTTCAATACAAATAATACATGTAACAAATAGATAAGAATAAATTTAAGTAAAAAACTTAGGTACAATTCCTTAGGTGTTTTTCATATGGTTCTTAACTAAATTCACCTTGATTTCCTTAAATCCATAATTCTCTCAAAGTTTGTTATCTCCAAAAAAGTTGTATTTTTAGTTAAGAACCATACGAAAAACAGCCAAGGAATTGTACCTAAGTTTTGTCCTTGAACAAATACATATTCTTTTTTTTAAAAAAAAAAAAATCCTATTCTTACTTGACAAATCAAAAAGAAAAACACTTTGTTTTTAATAACGAGGTTGTGCTTTTCTTCATCTTCTTCGTTCACGACGTCGTCTACCACATCATGATTGCTTCCATGGAACATGACCTTTAATTTTATCTTTTCCTCTATTTGAATACTTATTAAATCGGTCATTTTTATTGATTTCTAATCAATTGTTAAACTATTTTTTGGGTGAGTGCATGATCTGTGTGTTTGTAGAAAATTTCAGATCTCATGAGCATCTTCTATGGTAGTATGGCACAACCATGAGGAGCGACAAAACCTGCCCAGATCCTATCATGTTGCTAACCCACAAAAAACAAGGATAGTAATAACAAAGAGTGAATATGATAGGATTGATAATAGGTTTAATTTATCATATCTTATTGGTACACCAAACATGAGATTTTAACAGGATAGGATAGTGTTATCATATCCTATCTCCTTATCATGCGCACCAAACAGACCCTAAAGACACTCTTTAGTATTTTCCATGAACTAAAAAGTTGTGGCTTTTGTTGTCTTCCTATTCTAAATTTAAAGCTATTTCAAAGAAGAAAAAAAATGGTTATTTTGTTAGGATATTATTAAAATAGAAATCTCACTTGCTCCTGCCATTTTCTTACTCCAAGTTGTCATCTTTTTGACCCTCTCTCTACACTTTGTAACTTGGACCAAAATATTCCAAACTATCTCTGCTTGCATCATCTTTTGTGCATTGTCTCCAAATAAAAAACCAAGATTCTTCACACTTACTTGGTAACTAGTCACTCTCACGTTATCACTTCCTCACACACTATCTCTATTCTAATGTTAATCAATGCCCTTTAACTGCTTCTGTCTTTTCTCAGTTTGTTTAAGTGTCAGTTTCATATCTTGACCCAAAAGAGAAAAAATGTCAAATTTATATCATTGCATTTATATGTTAAATGTTGATACTTATTGTTAAACTAAACCTTTTTTAAAGTGTTGTTTTTTTGGTTAGAAGGTACATAATCTGAAGATGAAACTTCATAGTCTGAAGTGACTTCCTTGAATCAAAGTTGTTACTATTTCATTTCACACTTCAACTCATAAAAGTCACACCATTTTGTTCAGAAAAGACAATAATGGCTCAACAGGTATAATCTCTCTCTCTCTCTCTCTCTCTCTCTCTCTCTCTCTCTCTCTAACACAGACACAATGTGGTTACTGATACATATATTTTGATTTCATTAAAAGTTGTTACATAAAGTTAGTATGTTTTGATTGAATCATTTTGAGGGTTTTGTTTATTTCAGCATATTTATGAGATTATGGTTTTGTTTTTTGATTTTGTGTATATTTTGGTGGGTTTTTTGGGTTGGTTCAGGAAGAAGGGTGGCCATTTGGATTGAGATTATTGAATTCTAGAGTTGGGGTGATGAGAAATGGTGATTTTTCAGGTTCAGTTTCCTTTAGCACTTTGCTTTCTGGTTCTCCCACACCTTCAACTTATTCTTCATCAGATCTTGACACTCAGGTTTGTACTTTTCTTTGTTCAAGAAATGAAGAACTTGTGTGTATTTGTGTGTGAATTGACCACTTGTTTGTTTGATACCATATTGTTAATGCTAGTGTTTGATTCCTTTTTATTTTCTTGTAACTGTTAATTTATTTATTGTTTTAATTTTGTACTTTCATTGTATGGATGCAATGTTTTAAATTTTTGAAAGAATCAGTTCAATCGATTGAAAGAGGAAACGGGTTGGTTCAACCGATTGTTTTAATACTTTTTTAACCGTGATTGAATCGGTTGAACCATGACTTGGAAATCTCACCAATCCAATCTTTATTCAGGTTTTCAAATCATTGGAGTGATGACACTTTATGTGTATGTCTTTGAATTGACCACTTTGTTTGATACCAAATTATCAATGTTAGTGTTTGAAAAAACTACGATCTTACTTGTAACTTGTTCATTTCTTTTTGTATTTTCATTGCAATGATGCAATGCTTTGAAATTTGAAAGAATCGGCTAGTTCAATCGATTGAAAGGGGAACGACCCAATTTACCAATTGGTTTGATTCTGGTTATATTGTTGTCTGATTGAAACGAGATTGAATCGGGTTGAACCAAAAATACTTGTTTTTTCTATTAATTTGGTCATCCAATACAACCATGACTGAATCAGTTGAGTCATGACTTAAAAATATTACTAATTCGATCTCTGTTCAGGTTTTCAAATCATTGCAGTGATGACACTATTTCAATTATTCTGAGTATAGTTATTTATGAAAATTATAGTAAGAGAAAGAGAGATTTTCTCAATTATTTTGTATATTTCTTGACAGTCTTTTATAGTACAAAATAATGGCTTATCAAAAATATTATAATAAAAATAATGGCTACTCAAGTATGATGATTCTGACACTGTTGCATTTCTCATCAACACAATGATATACCCTTTTTGGTTATTGATCCTATTCCTACTGAGCATGTATTAAATGAGATACTTTACTCTTTATTACTTTCACCTGGTTTGTGGTTATAACCATGCTTTTTGACTATGTACTTTGGTTTCATTATTTTTCTGATGAAGATGTAGCTTTTATTAGCTTAAGAATGAGTCCAAAAACCAACATTGAATAGGAAAAGGAAACTTCATGTAATGAACATGTCCATAAAGATTTGGTATTTATTCCTGTCGTTTTCTTTTAGTTGATTCTCTTCTTTGGCATAAAAACAACAAAATACCATACATAATTGCTTGGCTCCAATGGGGTCCAAAGCATGGACTAGCACATCATTGTTTGACAGAATATGACATGGATGTTACTTTAAAATTGTTTTTTTGTTGGTATATGGTTTCTTAATTTGATCAATTCAAAAAATCCTTTGTTTAAAGTTCAAGTCTTCTATGATGTTTTGAAAGAAGAAAAAAAAACATTCTTAATGTTTTAGATAACAACCTTTGAGAAGTGTAAGAAAGAAGCAATGAAATTTTAAAACACAAACACAAAAGATCACATGAATACTTTTACTTTTTTTATTTGATGTTTCTTTAGTAACAATTTTTTACTGAAATTGTTATCTACAATCTTGTTTGTCTTCTCTAAAATGGAAATTTCACTTTAAAGGCTAAAGTAAGGAATCTCAGTAGTTGACGAATAACAAATCTTTGAATATGTTGGAATATCAATTGTTAATTTATTCATCAACGACCGAGTGCATGTTTTGATTGACGGTGAATTTGGCGAAATCACGATGGCGTAGTTTTGCTACTTGTTAGCCCATCATGATTTGGAATGTATTCTGCTTGTTTATAGAATCATTCATGTGACATTTTGCCTAACTCACTTAACATGGGTTTGTACAGTCCACTGGATCATTCTTCCATGACAAGAGCATTACATTAGGCAACCTCATTCGAGTTTCGAGCTTCCTACAACTCTCAAGGAGATCAAGCAGAGGAAGAGTGATGGATTCATCAAAGGATAACAAAAGGAATCACAAGCCGAAGCCTTGGTTGTTTTCACTTTGTTGTAAGTTCAATACTGATGCAGTGAATTGTAATGATGCTCATTCTCTTGGTCATTACCTTGAAGCTGAGAGAAAAGCTGCAAGTACTTATAGGAGAATTCAATTTCCTACAAGTTATAGACCTAATGGCTTTTCTGCTATTCAAGACTCAACCTCACACTTTGTTGGAAGCCAAGATTGAAGCAGAGAATTTGAACATCAATAGTTTTCTCTAGTTAGTGTGGATAACAAATCAATAAATGACGATCCGTTGTTACTCATTTAGCATATTTCATTTAGATCATGGTTTTAAATTATTCGTGCAGTCGTGGTTGCGGTCACATTGCAAACCTTTACATTGTGGGAAAATGTGGCCGATGCGATCAAAATTGCGGTTATGATGCCTGTCTGGAAACCTTAAAACCATGTTTAGGATCATAGATGTGTTTCAGGAGATTATGTGCCACATTGTCTTTAGTTTTTTATGAGAGCAATAAAATATATATGATGAGATCAAGAGTTCACTAAGCATGTGGAAGAAAACCTATAAAAAGTTCACTTGACAAGAATTATTAAAAGTCCAATTTTCATCATTTTAATATGCAATTTTCGTTTTTATTTTTGGGTGGATTTTTAGATGATCTTTTGTATTCTCCTAGCCTCTCTAAATGCGCTCTAAGTCATTATAGTGGCTAGTGAGAATTTTAATCATGTTAGTGCCTATTTCCTAGGTAATAAATATGCACTTATCATTGTATTTGATAAATGCATGATAGTGGGAATTTATCACTAGTATTTGAATCCTAGGCTATAAATAAGAAGCTCATGTACTTCTCAAATCACAATTGGAAGATTAATATATTTGATTTTTCTCTATTGTGAGAATTTTCCCTTTGTTCT